>MDTA01131175.1_pt1 | contig 14186 bp, 14 predicted proteins | sample 811151 | NCBI WGS metagenome assembly MDTA01 (sample SAMN05326648, study PRJNA326480) | marine metagenome | isolation source: seawater | place: Indian Ocean: South | collected 2010 | reverse complement strand
AAATTTGGTTGTCTAAATTGAGCCCATTCTGTGACGAGAACTAAAGCATTTGCATTTATTAGAGCTTTATATTCGTTGTTGAAAAATTTTATTTTCTCCAATTGATTAGCGTTAAACTCTTTTTTCGCATTTGATGTCGCAAAAGGATCATATGCGTTGATAAAACCGCCTTTTTCTATAATAGATTTAATTATTTTAATTGAAGTAGCTTCTCTAACATCATCAGTTCCTGGCTTAAAGGACAAACCCCACACTGAAAATGTTTTACCAGTTAAATTTTGTCCAAATATACTGGTAATTTTTGTAAATAATATTTTCTTCTGTTTTATATTTCTTTTTTGGACAGAGTCTAACAAAACTGGATTAAAACTATTATTTTTTGCAGTTTGTATTAGAGCTCTTAAATCTTTCGGGAAACATGATCCACCAAAACCACAACCAGGGTAAATAAATGAATATCCAATCCTTGAATCTGAACCAATTCCTTTTCTAACATTTTCAATGTCTACTCCAGTTAATTCACATATTTGAGATATTTCATTCATGAACGAAATTTTTGTTGCAAGCATTGAATTTGCTGCATATTTTGTCATTTCAGAATCTCTTCGTGACATAAATATAATTTTAGATTTTTTCTTTGAAAAAGGTGCATATAAATGATCTAGGAGTTGATTGGCTTTTTTTGATTCTGAACCAACTATAATACGATCGGGGAAATTAAAATCTTTTATTGCATCACCTTCTTTTAAAAATTCTGGATTACTAACTACATCGAAATTAAACTTTAGATTTCTTTTTTTTATTTCTTCTCGTATTAGAGCTTCAACTTTTTCACCAGTCCCAACAGGTACAGTAGATTTATTTACAACGACACAATAATTATCAATATTTTTACCAATATCTTTTGCAACTTGATATACATAACTCATATCTGCATTCCCCTCATTATCTGAAGGTGTTCCTACTGCAATAAATATAATTGTATTTTCAGATATATAAGGTGGTATCTTAACTGCAAACTCTAGCCGCTTGGAATGTATATTAGTTTTTACTATTTCTTCTAAACCGGGTTCGTAAATAGGTAACTTTATATTTTTTAATTCTTTTATTTTAATTTTATCATTATCAATACATGTTACATGATTACCCATCTCAGCTAAGCATGCACCAGTTACAAGTCCCACGTATCCCGTTCCAATTACCAATATATTCATATTAAATTTTGTTTTTTAAAGGAAAATAAAAAATAATAAGCTCCTATAATTGTAAGTGTAATAAATCCATATGCATGTAAAATTATGCCATATGTATTTGCTAAATTTGCTTCAAAACCTAATATTGAAACCATAACAAATTTAACTGTAGCATGAAATGTCCCAATAGTACCTGGAGCTGAAGGAATTGCCATTGCAAGAGATGTCATGACTAAAACAAACAGTGTTTGCTCCCAGGACATATTAATATTCAACGCATATTGAATTAGATGAGTATCCAAAAAATAAATGAACCAAATTAAAATTGTCCATAATATAGATAAAAATATAGTTTTTGCTTTTAGATTTATAAAGGATCTAAAAAATTGGTCTAAAAAGTTGATTTTTTTTATTTGTTTTAGATCAAATAATTTATGAGTCGTAAAAAAAACTAAAATCATCGTTGCCAATACGAAAAATAATAAAATCACCAAATTTTTAAAATCTTTTGGTATTGGATAAAAAATAGTAAGGACGCTGAATGCAATTAAAATTCCTATTAGATCTAATGTTCTTTCTATAACAATTGTTCCAAAACAATAACTTTTGGAAAGATTAGTTTTTTTTGACAATAAAATACTTCTATATATCTCACCAGCTCTTAGTGGCAAAATATTATTTCCAAAAAATCCAATCATTTCAATATCATATAAATTCTTCACTGTCAAGTTACTAGCAGATATCAATAGTTTCCAACGGACAGCACGCAACCAAACAGAGAATATTATTGTTAAACATGCTAGCATGATTAAAAATATATTTGAATTTTTAACAGCATGTAAAAAATCATCAAATTTAAAATCATAAAAAGCCCAATAAAGCCCAGCAATACTCAAAAAAAAGCCCAATATGGTTTTTTTATTTATTTTATACAAATCAGGGTCTTAAGTCAATAATATAACTTTTTTCAAAGTTAGGATACAATGCATCGCTCCCTCTGTCGATATTCTCAATCTCGATACTATCCAATACTGAAATAGTGCTATTATATTCAAATTTAATCTTTGAAATACTAGAATCTATTTTTGAAAAAAATACGCTGAAAAAAAAATCTTCATTGGGTACTTTATACTTGCATTTTATGAAATCATTTTGATGACTATCGACTCGGATAAATGACTTATTTCTATTAATATAGCTTGATATATTATCAATAATATCAATCTCGGGAACATCAATTATCAATTGATTTGTATGGTGATCGTAAATCTTTGTTTCAAAAAGAGAATAAAATATACTTTTGTCGTTATATTTAAATTTAAATTGATCTTCACTTTCGACAACAATCTCGATGTAATTATTATCTTCATGAAATTCGTTGTAATTGCATAATCTACCAGTTATTAATACGGGAGAATTATTAATTAAATTTAGTTTTTCTTCAATCCAATTATCTAATATTGAATTACTAAAAGCAATAGCTGAACAAAATAAAAGAATCCTCATAGTCCAACCTGATCGAGGTATGACTCATCAACTAAAACATCTCTTGCCTTACTACCACTATAACCTGAGATTATACCTAATGCTTCAAGTTCATCAATTAAACGGCCTGCACGACTATATCCAATTCTAAATCTTCTCTGAAGAAGAGATACTGAAGCTTGATCTATTTGTATAACTAATTTTGCAGCATCAGCTAAAAGCTCATCTCTACCTTCTCCAAAATTAATTTCTGGTCCATCACTTTTCCTTGAAATTTCAGGCAATTTTACCTCCTCGGGTTTTGGCTGTGAGGTAATATGCGTCATGATTTTTTCTATTTCTTCAAGTGATATAAATGCATTATGGAGACGGATTGGTACAGACTGTCCTGGTGGGAGATAAAGCATATCTCCTCTACCTAATAATTTCTCTGCACCGATTTGATCGATAATTGTCCTTGAATCAACCTTTGAAGATACTTGAAATGCAATTCTTGCTGGAAAATTTGCTTTAATCACTCCAGTAATAACATCAACTGATGGACGTTGTGTAGCAACAATTAAATGAATGCCTACTGCTCTCGCCATTTGAGCCAATCTTGCAATTGGATCTTCGACTTCTCGTCCAGAGGTTTGCATTAAATCTGCTAACTCATCAATTAATACAACTATATATGGCATTTTTTCCAGACTTGTATCAGACATACACTTATTATGATATTCACTCAAATTTCTTACAGTTACCTTCGAAAATACATCATAACGTCTCTCCATTTCTGCTAAAGCTGAGTGAAGAATAGCAACCGCATTTTCTGGTGTTGTCATGACATATTCGTCAATATTTGGTGAAGTAATTAAATGATATCCAACCAATTCTCTGTATGTTGATAATTCGATTCTTTTTGGATCAATCATTATAAATTTTACCTCATCTGGTTTTGCTTTATAAAGTATTGATATGATAATTGTATTTATACATACAGACTTTCCTGCACCAGTAGCTCCAGCTATCAGTAAATGTGGCATTTTCGCGAGATCAAAAGTAAATGCCTCCCCTTTTGTGGTCCTTCCAATGGCTAAAGTCAACTTTGATTTTGCATCTATATATTTTTTTGAATTCAATATATTTCGAATAAAAACAATAGATGGATTATTATTGGGTAATTCAATCCCAACAGTTTTAGATCCAGGGATTGGTGCAATTATACGAACTCTTTGAGCTTTCATTATACGAGCTAAATCATCAGCTAAATTAACGAACTTATTAACTCTAACACCCTCAGAAGGTTCTACTTCAAATAATGTTATCACTGGTCCTGGTGAAATTCTTAAGACTCTGCCATGAACATTAAAGGTTTCTAAAGCATGTTCAAGCTCTTTTGCTTTCTCATTTAAGACTTCTTCAGACATATCTTCATAAATCTCAGATGGTTTATAAAGTAAATTTAATATGGGAAGTTTGTACTGTAAAAATTTAGCTTTTCTTTCAGATTCAGAATCTAAATCGCCCTCTTCTATTTCAGTAACTTCATCAATTTCGATATTTTCATTCTCATTTTCTACATAAATTTCATTCTGATCCTCTTTTTCAAAATGATCAATTTCTAAGGTCTTTTTATCTAAATTATGTTTATGAGTTTTAATTTCATCAATCTTCACATCTTGTTCTTTTTGTTCCTCAATGTTTTTCGAAGGAGTAACATTTTTATTTTTTTGGTGATGGTAATTTTCATATTTAATTTTCAAAAAGTTAATTATTTTCGTAGAGTTGTTTTTAAAAAATATAATTCCATCTTTTAGAGAATAATTAAAATATCCAGAAAATATGAAAATTAATGAGAAAATCATAACTATTAAGAGACCTAAGATACCTATAAAATCATAAATAAATTTTCCCAAAATTGAGCTCAATAAGCCAGAGTATGTAAAATCATATATTTCTGAGCTCTTTGAGACAGTTACTGACCAATTAAAAACACCAATCCAAATTCCTAATGACAAAAAATAAGCTGTTTGATTTAATAAAAACTTAATAGGTTTGTTAGAGAACACTCCCCCTCCAACGATACCTAAAATAACAGGGAAGCAAAACGCACCAAATCCAAAAGTGTATTTTATAAGTATATGAGATACGTAAATACCAAAATAACCCAAATAATTATTACTTTTCTGATCTTTAGGAAATGTTAATTCTTCCGTGGGATTATATGATACCAAGCTAAGAATTACTAAAAATCCAAGTCCCATTAAAAGAATACCAATTATCTCTTTTTGTCTATTACTCATTTTATTAATTGATTTAGTCATGAAGAGATGTATTTTTTAAGAATGGTGGTTTGATAATTTCAGCCTCAACTTTTTTATCTCTTATCTCGACAGCTATTTTTGTACCTATTTTATGATATCCGTACAACACATATCCAAGACCTATTCCACACTTTAAACCTATTGATTGAGTTCCACTTGTTATTAAACCGATATTTTTATTACCATGAAAAACTTTATAACCTTTCCTGGGGATTCCCTTTTGATTTAACCTAATAGCAACTAAAAGCTTTGATAAGCCGTAATTCTTTAGTTCCATTAATTTTTCTTTACCGATAAAATTTTTATCTAAATTTGTAATCCAATCTAAACCTGCTTCAAGAGGATTATTTTTTTCATCAATATCATTTCCATACAAGCAATATTTCATCTCAATTCGGAGAAGATCACGAATTCCTAAACCACAAGGAAGAACTCCCATATTTATTAACTTATCCCATAAAAGTCTAATATTTCTTTTACAAGCGTATATTTCGAATCCCAACTCACCTGTATAACCAGTTCTACTTAGAATTAAATTTTTACCATTATACTCAATTTCTTGGGCATGATAATATTTAATTTCTTTAACGCTAGGAAATATGTGTTCTAAAATATTTCTTGATTTTGGACCTTGAACAGCTAAAATGGAATAATAATCACTATTATTTTTTATTTTGACATCATTGATCAAGTTATCATGAATCCAATTCCAGTTTTTATCAATATTTGAAGCATTAACAACCATAAAATATTTTTTTTTAAATTGATATAAAATAATATCATCAATTATACCGCCATCCCTATTACATAAAGCTGAATATTGCGCCCTACCATTGTAAAGTCTAGATAAGTTATTTGTAGTTATTCGATCCAAAAATATTTTTGCATTTTTTCCACTAAATTCAAATTTTCCCATATGTGAAACATCAAACATTCCAACATTATTACGTACAATTTTATATTCATTTCTAATACCTGAAGGATATTGTATCGGCATTAAAAAACCTGCAAATGGTACCATTTTAGCGTTTAAACGTAGATGTAAATCGTATAGTGCAGTTTTCTTCAATTTAATAATTTTAAAGCCTTTCTGATTAAAACCTCAGTATTTACCTCATTATTTGATATGTTAATTGATCTAAAAACTTTATTTATTTCTTTAGATTTGAAACCCAATGCTAAAAGCGCTTCAAAAGCTTCATGTAGAATGATGTTATACTCTTCGTTTTTTTCAATCGGTAATTCATCATCAGGCATTTGGACGAATTTGTCTTTTAATTCAATAATAATTCTTTTGGCAGTTTTCGGCCCAATACCTTTAACTTCAGTTAACATATTGACGTCACTACTTATTATTCGTTTTTTAAATTCATTTGGTGATATATTTGAAAGCATTGAGATAGCTGTTTTAGGGCCTATGCCAGATATACTAATTAACATTCTAAACATGTCTCTTTCTTTTTCTTCGAGAAAACCATACAAATCATGCGAATTTTCAGAGACATTAAAATGAATTAATAATGAAATAGAGCTTCCTATTTCAGGACAATTATCGTATGTATTTGATGTAATAAAACATAAATAGCCAATACCATTCACATCAACTATTGCGGAGACGTTACTTAAAGAAGTTAATTTTCCACTTATATATTCAATCATAATATCTAAATTGTTTAGTATGACATAAGGCTATAGCAAGAGCATCACTTGCATCATCAGGAATTGAATCTGTAGTCAAGTTTAATATCATTTTAACCATGTACTTTACTTGCTCTTTAGTAGCATTACCATTACCTGTGATAGATTGTTTTATCTTTCTAGGCGAATATTCATAAACAGGTATTTCATTATGAGCTGCACCGAGAAGAGCCATTCCCCTTGCATGCCCCAGTATCATCATTGACTTAATATTTTTACCAAAAAAACCACCTTCAACAGACATGACTTTAGGCCTGAATTGATTTAAAACTGATAAAATATCATCATAAATAACTTTCAACCTTTTTTCCATGGGAAAACTTGAATCTGTAGTAATAATGCCATAGTCAACTAAGCCAACATCTTGATTATGTATATTTATCAATCCATAACCCATTTTTCTTATTCCGGGATCAATACCTAAAACAGTCAATACTATCTGTCCAATAAAATTTGAGAAAATTCCTCTGGATCTACCTCAAAGTTTGTGTATACCTTTTGAATGTCATCGCTCTCTTCTAAAAGTTCTAGAAGTTTCATTAATTTAACAGCTTCATCACCAGAGACATTGACTTTATTTTTTGGTTCCAATGCTATTTCTCCAGATTCAATTTTAATGCCAGCTGATTCTAATCCTCTACTTATTGTACCAAAACTTTCTGGTGATGTTGTTATTATAAAATTAGTGTCATCTTCTTCATTAAAATCTTCTGCACCCAAATTTAAAACTATATCTAGGAGTTCATTTTCTGTACCCTCTTTTCTATTTACCAATATTAAGCCTTTTTTCTCAAACATCCAATTGACGCAACCAGGTTCACCTAAACTTCCACCATTTTTCGACATAAGATGACGTATTTCTGGAACAGTTCTATTTTTATTATCTGTTAAGACAGAAATAAGAATTGCTACTCCTCCTGGACCATATCCTTCATAAACATAATCCTCAAATTTAACACCTGGTAGATCGCCTGTACCTTTTTTTATTGCCTTTTCTATGTTATTCTTTGGCATATTAACAGCTTTTGCTTTTTGTACAGCCAAACGTAGTGATGGATTCATTTCTATATCTCCTCCATTTTCTCTAGCTGCCAAGGTTATATCTTTAGATACTCGTGTAAAAGCTGCACCTCTTTTTGCATCTAAAGCAGCTTTTTTACGTTTAATTGTCGACCATTTACTATGACCTGACATAATAAAAATCTCCGTTCATCATTTCTTCAATTTTAAAAAAAGGCGCCTAAGAACTTTTTGGCCTTCGTTACTAAACCATATGTCAACTATTTCTTTGGTATGACTTTTTTGATATTGATTTACTTCTTCTATTATATCTGCTCTTAATTTCAATTTAGTCAAACCTTGTTGATAATTTGGAAGCTTTAACCAACTGTTCATTTCTTTTATAGCTTCATCTAATATATGATCAGGATCGATTATATCATCTATCAGTCCAATTTTTTTTGCTTCCTCTGAATTAATTAATTTTCCTTTTAATGCGTATAATTCAGCTTTTCGATCACCTATTATATATTGAAAAACTTTTGCAATTAATCCCGGTAAAATTAATCCAACTGCAACTTCATTTAAACCAATTTTAAATTTACCAGAAGACATCATTCTGTAATCTGTCATCATTGCTATAACAGTACCTCCTGCTGGACTATGACCTGTAATTGCACTAAAAATTAATTTAGGGTAAGAAAATAATTCAAATAAGAGATAGTTAAATTTTTCCCAAAATTCAACTATATCACTTTTCTTTTTTGGGTAAAGATCCAGTATATCCAATCCTGCAGAAAAAAACTGTGAATTACCCTTCAAAATAATACCTTGAATAGAATTATCGTATTTTATTTCATTAATTAAACTCAAGAGCCTAATTACCATATCTCCATTAATTGCATTTGCTTTGGGACGATGCAACTCAATTATGACAACATTATTTTCGTGATATTTTCTTATTGACATTTAATAAAAATAAATATATTACCATCTAAAATTACATCTTTTTTAATATATTTTTATATTTTAAGATATTTTAAAAGTTAATTAATAAAAAATGAATTCAAATGTGTAATAAAAAATTAATTTCGTAACTTTAAATAAAATAATAAGGATTTAAAATTGAACAAACACATCAAATTTATTGTGCAAAGCTTTATTATGTTATTAATATCGACAAATTGTGTTGAGCACAAGATATCAATTTCTGTAAATCCAAATGGTAGTTATGTTTATACACATCATGTTGAAGGAGATAAAAAAGACATAACTGATTATGATTATTCTCTTCCTATCTCTAATTATTGGGAAATAGAAAATAACTTTTTAGACCTTACTGATTCGTATTATTACTCTATAAATAAAAGTTTTGATAAAAATGAACTATTTCCTAGCTCATTCTATGAATATGATTCATTGAAAAAAGAAATTTTATTAAAGCACAATCTAAACGTTGAGTACAGTAACAGACTAATTTATGAATACTATAATTTTGAGATGATTTATGAAGGTCGACAAGCAAACAAAAAATATCCAATTTTAAGTTCATTTATTAAAGACCAAGAAAATGCATCCCCAGGGTGGGTCCATGACGGACTATCGTATATATTTAAAAAATCACTATTAGAATCAGATTTTGGCTTTAATCTAAATAATATCATTTCAAATTCTATTGAAGATTGGCTTTCATCAGTCAAATCAACCTATGATGATAATTTTTTACAGAAAAATTTTGAAAACATAAAACAGGAAGGAATTGGAATTGTTGAAAGCTTCCTTATTGACGATTCCATAGATGAATTTATCTCTTTGGTTAACAAATATGAAAAAGAAGCACGTATAACAGTCGATCTAATTGATGATATTTTTGAATTTTTTGTTGTTTTGCCTGGAATATTAGTAGAAACTAATGCAGATTCTATATTAAACGATACGTTACTTTGGCGATTTTCAGGTGTTAAATTTGCTGATAATGATTTTAAATTAATTGCAAAATCTACTATTTATCATAAATCAAGATATCATTGGACAATGATTATTGTCATGTTAATCATTACATTTACAACTATTTACTGGATTTCTAGTAAAGTACCTGACCCTATGAAAATGTCAAAATAAATAATTTATTATAGTGACAGATATCACAAAATAAGTCTTGTAAAAATTCACAATTATTTTGAAATTACATTACTGAATCGCTATGTTTTTGTTAAATAAACTATCAGAAAAAATAAAAGATATATGGTCTCAGCCTATTTCAAAGGTTGTTTTTGCCTTGTTTGCCGTTTGGACTTTAGGTGGAATCGGTATCTTTTTTCTAGAAAGCAATTTACAACCAAGTTTTAATAGTATTCTAAATTCATTATGGTGGACAATCGTTACAATGACAACAGTTGGGTATGGAGATATGTCTCCCTCTGGACTACCCGGCAGAATATTTGCAATAATTATTATGATTTCGGGAATAGGATTAATTGCCCTTGTTACGGGTACTATCTCTTCAATATTTGTAGCAAAAAAAATAAGGGAAGGTAAAGGATTGGAAAAAATAACTTTGGAAAATCATATCTTAATTTGTGGTTGGAACAGAAAAATGGAACATATTATTAATTCATTGATTAATCTTTCTGATCAAAATATTGAGTTAGTACTTGTTAACGAGGAATCTCCTGATAAGTTAAATTCTTTTATCCAAAAATTTAATATAAATATTCGTTTTGTGATAGGAGATTACTCTGAAGAATCAATCTTAAAAAAAGCAAATGTAAATAAAGCGAATGCAGCAATAATACTTATGGACTACAAGCAAGGTAATGATCAAAAAGCAATTATCACTACATTAGGAATAAAACATCTATCAACAGATTGTAAAACCATAGTTTATGCCAATGATAAAGATAGTTTGAGATACCTCAAAAGAGCCAATGCTGATGCTATAATATTTGATGATGATTTTGAAACTTTTATGGCAGCAGCACACATTTTAGCACCCGGAATACCTGAAGTAATTAATAGAATTTTAGATTATAATTCACCCAATAGTTTACGCAGTATAGATATTCCTCAATCATTTATAGGAAAATCATTTGATGAACTTTTTAATTTCCTTAAAAAAAACAAGAATTTAATATGTATTGGGCTTTATGAAGTGCATCACACAGTAGGTGTTAATGAGATACTATCATCAGATTCATCTGCACTTGACATGTTTATAGAAAAAAAATTAAAACAAGCTGGGCATCAATTAGGTAATAACGATAAGACGGGAGTTATAATAAATCCTCAGGATGATTATTTAATTAAACCAAACGAAGGAGCTTTGGTAATAGAATAATGGAATTAAATAAATTTTCACTTTTTACTGGACTTAGTTCAGTTCAGATTACAAAGTTTGAGAAAGCAATAACTAGAAAAAAATTTTTAAAAAATGATGAAATTATTAAAGAAGGTGATTCGGGAGATTCTCTCATATTTTTGTTAGATGGTGAAGTAAAAATATCAAAACCATTGACACTAGTCACAAATACAAATGATTTTGATGATAGGGAAAAAGAGTTAATAACTCTGAATTCATCTTTTTATCCATTTTTTGGAGATTACTCTTTATTTACAGAAAATAATCAGAGAACGGCAAATATAGTTGCAAGTTCTAATGGAGAGATAGGCATATTAATGGCCAAGGATTTCTTTCAGATTTGCGAATCAGATTACCAACTCGGTTATTTAGTTATAAAAAACATAACAAAAAATATTACTAGTCATGTTGTAAAGCAAGGAGACGATATACTTAAACTAACAACTGCAATTTCATTAATTTTAGAAAATTAATCATTCAAAATAATGTTGACTAGAATAACAATATCAACAATATTTATATCCCCGTCCTCATTTAAATCACCACAATTACATGTTTCAGCAAAATCATTCATTATACAATTATCTATAATACTTACGATGTCAACTATATTCACATTGGAATCATCATTACAATCTCCTAAGATTGTAATAAAATAATAATTAGCACCTATATCACTTCTAGATCCGTCTGGGTCTACTAGTTGAGGATCTCCTTGATTAATACAAGGTGAGTTGTTTTCATAACTAAAATTTGAATTATTTAAATTTGAAAATAATGGATTTAAAGAAATATTTCCAACTCCGGGTTCAGGCTCCAACTGAGTCCAAATATTTCCTCAACCTGGACAGTTTTCCATGTAAGTTTCACCATTTCCCCAACCGTTACAATATGAAAGGTTACAAATTGGAATTTCTGTAATTACTGCTAGCCCATATGCTTCATTATTTATGAAATTAGAGTTAACAATATTGACTTCTGTATTATCTAATAATTTTAAACCTATATAATCATTGATGAAATTACAATTACGAATTTGACCTTTGGCATAACCTGAGTAATATACTCCATATTCAAATCCATTAATAATTGAAACATATGAAATATCTAATATAACATTTGAATTTTCAAACTCTGCTGATACCCAGATTCCAAGTCCCTCTTGTAAATCAATGACAGCACCATTTCCCTCAATAAATACAGAGCCTTCATAAATCCCAAAACCACCAAAATAATCTTCATTTGGATCTAAGATAATATATTTGTCATACCCATTCATCGGGCCAGCATTAAAATACATATCCCACATTGAAGCAGAATATCCAAGCTGATATGTAAAACTAACTAATAAAATGATTATTTTCAATTACTAATCTCCTTGTTAATAGGTCTTCGATAATATTCAAAAGAAACTTTGCTTCCATACCATTCAGGGAAAATTTTTACTGTTTCTGTGTCAGAAGAAAAATTTTTGGCGATACCAAGCTCTGTGTGTCCTGTAATAAAATTATAATTTTGTTTGCGTACCCAATTCAAATATATTTTTTTTAAAGATTTAGAATATCCTCCACGTTTTTGAAATTTCTCTTTAACAACAAAAGCGTAAGTGTATATAGTATTAAACTCCCCTAAGTTTTTATCGTAATGAGCCCATGCTTCCTTTCGGAAATATTCTAACGGAACACCAATAATATATCCTATAATCTTGTTATTATATCTAGCTATGAATGGAAGAGTATTTTTGTTAAAATACTTAGTTATAGTTTTTTTGGTTAATTTAGCAGATTCACTATATTTTTTTACTAAAACCTCAGATACATCAATTAATTCTGAAATATCATTGCTACCTATTTTTTTGACTAATTCAATTCTAAATCCATTTAATCCATCAGCAATAATTATCGTTTCAGATTTTTCAGATATTCCTAAAGTAAGTTGTTCCATTTTTTAGTTACGTTTAAATTAAATAAATTATATTAAACTAATTTACAAGTTTTTACTTTGTAAATTAACTTTAATTAATTTTATCTAAAAACAAAATAGTGTAATAATATGAAATTATTTTCTTACCTTTTTATATTTTTAAATCTGACAGTAATGATCTCCTCTCAAGATTCAGTAAAATCTTTCCATTCAAATCAAAATAAAAACACAAATAAATTTAATTTATTTCCACCAATAGTAAAAAATTTAAAATTATCGAGTTCAGGCATTCAAAGTATAATAAATAAAGCAAAAAATTATCCAATAGAGGATATCAAAGATGGTGATATTGTTTTTATGGAGACATCAGTAGGTAAACTGGAATTCAAATTATTCCCTGATGTAGCACCAAACCATTGTATAAATTTTAAAAGATTAGCAAATAGTGGATTTTATGACGGGACATTATTTCATAGGGTTATTAAAGATTATATAATACAAGGAGGTGATATATTATCTAGAGATCATGAAAAGGCTAATGATGGTACTGGAGGTCCTGGATGGACTATAGATTCAGAGTTTAACAATAAATCTCATAAAAGAGGTACCCTATCGATGATTCGTTCTGCTGATCCAAACTCTGCGGGAAGCCAATTTTTCATTTGTATCAATGATTCGAAGCATTTAGACAATCAATATACAATATTTGGTGAGGTATCAAAAAACATGCATATTTTGGATAGAATATCTAATTCTGAGACACACTATAGTAAAATTAAGAAAAAAATGAAATACTATATACCAGAAGGTGATGATACTACAAAATGGATAAAACTCAAAGATCCAAAAACAGGAGAAAATTTTTATTCTAAAATTCCACAGAACTTAGATTCCATTAAATATAAATCAATTACTCAAAAACTTCTTTATAATGATGCTCCAATTTCTGATATTGTTATTAAAAAAATCCGTGTCAAATCTTTAAATGAAACAAATTAACCTTGATACAAATTTTAGGAAAATGTAAATTAAATGGCATTATATTTTTTTTCTATATTTAAATGTAAATTTTTTATATTTTTCGTTAATTATAAAAATTCATTAAAAAAAATAAACTATAAAATATTATTAAAAGAAAAATTGTTGCACATTAGAAATTTTTATCAATTAAAAAATACTTTAATTACTGCATTATGCTTGCTTAAAACATTTGCATATGCTTTT
>MDTA01015828.1_pt1 | contig 14186 bp, 11 predicted proteins | sample 811151 | NCBI WGS metagenome assembly MDTA01 (sample SAMN05326648, study PRJNA326480) | marine metagenome | isolation source: seawater | place: Indian Ocean: South | collected 2010 | reverse complement strand
TCCCGATGTATATGAAGGATCGGTTTCTCATGAGCCCCCGAGGGCTTGGGATGGTTTTTACCTGGATTGGTGTCTTCGCTATCTTCAGTCAGGGCGTCTTGGTTCGTCTGCTGGTCCGTCGTTGGGATGAGCGACGTGTTGCTCGTCTCGGGGTGACCTTGCTCGCCATTGGTCTCGGATTGTTACCTCTCGTTCCAAATCTAACAGCAACCTTAGCGGTCGTCGCTGGCTTGGCCATTGGGCAGGGGCTTTTCGTCCCCACCTTAACAGCCCTCTTGAGTCGAGCCTCGGAGGCCCATGAACAAGGGCTGGTTTTAGGTTTAGGGCAATCGGCAACAGCGCTTGCTCGGAGTTTAGGACCGGTCGGGATCGGACTGCTTTACGACCAGAACATGGCCTTGCCCTACCTCATCTCGGCGATTGTCGCAGCGATCGCGCTGTTGATGATCGATAGTCTGCGACGAGATGAGCATCTCCGTCGTGCAGCGGAAGCTGGTTTGGGCTAGAGAGAAGCATGTCGACGACTCTACTCAACCTGATGATGGTCAACGCCGTCCTTGCGGCACCACCAGCCGCTAAAAAGGCCGGTGGCGGACTGATCAAAGGGCCGGCAGTCTTGCCCGGGTTTCGGGTTCCGTATCCCGACCCCCCGGGTATTGGAGGCCCTGACGGGCGCTGCGAAGCCCTCATCGATATCGACGAGATGGGCTCGGTCAAGCGCATCGAGATTCAGCAATGCAGTGAGCCCGTCTTCGCCGCTCAGTTACTCGATCACGGCCCCAATTATCGCTTTTCGCCGGGCGCCACGGCGGAGGGACCCGTTCCTGTACGGATCCGATGGGAAGAGGTGTTTGTGGCGCCCGAACCTCCCAAGCCCAAAGTGCAACAAATTCGCCTCCTCGGACGTGTTCGAGAGGCAGGAACTGGCGTCGTCCTGCCGGGGATTGAGGTGACCGTTGCTGGACAGCGGCAAGAGACCGACGAGAAAGGAAAGTTCGAGTTTAGGGGGACAGGGAATGGTTCTCATACGCTGGTTTTTTCCGCCGACGGTTATCACGCCAAAAAGCAAACGATCATGCTCGCCCCCAAGGAGCAGGTCGAGTTGAACGTGTACCTCCGGCCGACAGCAGCCAATCGGTTTGTTGCGGTTGTGAAGAAGAGAAAAGAGGAGCCCTCGATCGTTCGTCGGACCCTGCACGCCGAAGAGCTCGCTCGCGTCCCTGGCACCATGGGGGATCCCATCCGAGCGGTCGAGCGCTTGCCTGGCGTGGCGAGAGCACCCTTTTTCGGCGGTGCGCTCATTGTTCGAGGCGGGCAAACCGAAGATACCGGTGTTCATATCGACGGCTTTCAAGTGCCTTTGTTGTTTCACTTCGGCGGCGGACCTTCCATCATCCATCCCGACCTGGTCGAACAAATCGACTTCCTGCCCGGTGGCTTCAGTTCTGAATACGGTCGAGCCATTGCGGGGATTATCGACGTCAAGACCCGTCGGGCCGATGGCAGCCGTTTTGGCGGGAAAATCGATATCGACCTTTTGGACTCAGGTCTCCGCCTGGAAGGACCGGTGGATGGTCGAGGGCACTGGGCGGCCGCATTCACCGCCCGGCGCTCCTACATCGATCAGCTTCTCCCCTTCGCCCTGGATGCGGTCGGCGCTGGAAGTGAGGTGCGTGTCCAACCGGTCTACTGGGATTACCAGGCACGCCTCGACTATGTGAAGCCGGGCAGCCCCAGAAGGGGTGGGGTGCGACTTTACGGCAGTGATGATGTCTTTCGCCTGGTCAGTGCCGATGAGGAGGCTGCGCGCCGTGAGGGACGGCCTCCTGGGGTGGGTATTCATACACGTTTCCACCATCTGATCGGTGATTACGAGCAACGGCTCGGTCGTGCCACCCGTCTGCGTGCGGACATGAAGTTGGGCACAACCCGTACCGGCGGCGATATTGGTGATATTCGTTGGGATCTCGGGTTTCTAGCGGCTGCTTTAAGGGGGCAGCTTCGCCACCGTTTCCACAAGGGACTTGAAGTCACGACGGGCATTGCCATCGAGGATCAGTATTGGACCAGTGATGCACGGATCCCGGTGAATTCAACCCTCGAGCGGCGGTTTCCAGGCAGTGATCTCGGCGACGACTTTGCGCTCACGGAAATTACGGAAAATGGCAACGGCCTCGGCGTGGACGGATACTTTACACTGCATTGGAAACCGGATGGAGAGATCGATCTCTTTCCGGGGTTACGACTCCACACCAGTCACTGGGGGAATCAGAGCCGAGTGGCCTTGGAGCCCCGGTTGAGTCTGCAGGTAAAATTAGACCCAGAAGGACGCCACCGACTGAAGTTTCAAAGTGGGCATTACACCCGAATGCCTCAACCCCAAGAGGTGTCAAACACCTTGGGAGACCCCGATTTAGAGTTGGTGAAGGCCTGGCAGTATGGAATCGGCTACGAGATCGAGATCGACCCCTACCTCACCACGGATTTACAGTTGTATTACCGTCGCATGTGGGACGGCATCACCAACAACCGAAACTACGTGAATGGCGGCAGCGAGCCACGGATCCACAACGAAGGTTGGGGCAGAGCTTACGGGATGGAATTGATGGTGCGAGCCAACCCGGGACCGAAGCCCTACTACGGCTGGATCGCTTACACCCTCAATCGAAGCGAGCTTTACGACGGCGATCGACCGGAGGACGGGTGGACGTTGTTTGGACTCGACCAGACGCATATCCTCAATACCGTTTTAGGTTACAAGTTTGGCTTTGGCTGGGTGACGGGTCTGACGATTCGCCTCGTAAGTGGCACGCCGACAACCACGCTTGAAGGCGCTCGCTTTGATGTGGATACGGGCGGATATCGAGCTTTTCGTAGCGAACTGAACGACAGCCGCACGCCGCCGTTCTTTCAAATCGACTGGCGCATTGAAAAGCGAATCGCTCGTGCCAGGACAGCGTGGGTTTGGTACCTGGACGTCATGAATCTCACCAATCACGAGAACACAGAATTCTACATCTACCAGTACGACTACCGGGCTCGCTCGAGTTTACCGGGCCTTCCCTTCTTTCCCTCCTTTGGTGTGGAGTACACGTGGTGAGAATTTGGATCATCATCATCGCTTGGTTAGCCAATGGATGCCTCGGGGAACTCGAGTCGTCTCGACGTGTGAGCCGAACGCGCATCTTGGCGATTCAGGCGGAACCCCCGACGGTGATGCTTGGCGCCACCACTCGATTGCGCGCCTTGGTCGCAAGTCCTGTGGGCGAGGATGTGGAAGGTACCGCCCTACGATGGCTCGATTGTGGTGGTGAAACCCGCCCGGACGAAAGTCGAGATCTGTGCAGGGAAAACCCCGAACGTACTGTCGGGACCGGTTTCGAAGTGGAGTATCAGCTCCCCGAGAATTTGGATCCGGCCTTGGTTGCCGAGCAATCGTTCACCGGTGGTTATTGGCAACGGGTGAGTTTGCAGGTCGCAGGCGCCGGTGAGAACTACGACAGAGCCTTCAAACGGGTTGTGGTCCAACTGCCTTCTGGCATGCCGACTCCTCCCACGGAGGCACCCAATCGCAACCCGAGGATGGTGGAGCCGGTGGTCGAGATTCTCAAAGAGGGCAGCGATGACGTGGAGGCAGTCCTCGGTGTCGATGAGCCCTTAAAGCCCGACGTTCGCTATCGATTCAGCTTCGACTTTCCGGTCGAAGATCATGAACTTTTCATGCGTCGTTATGTGGATCTATCGGGGCTTGATCTGGCGAAGATTGAAGAGGTGTCCGAAGAGGACCTGTTGGCTCGAGTGCGTCAGGTCGAAACCTACGAGAGCCTGCGAATGCGGGCGTACACGACGGATGGTCGTGTGGGTGAGACTCAGTTGGGGACCACGAAGAATGAAGGTGTCGAGGCAGGGGAGCGCAGTTACTACCCCTTCCATTGGCAGTTCAGCATTCCGCTCCTCGAAGGCTTCGAAGAGACCCCTCGAGCGGAGCCTCTTCCCTCAGAGATCCGTCTTTGGTTCATTGTTTATGATGGGCGAGGTGGCATCGATTGGCTGGCGTGGAGTCGGGCGCTGGCTCCGTAATTAGCCCTTTTTGCGAATGACGTTGAGACCGTCACGAACACTGAGGATCACTTGTTCCACGCGGTCATCGCCGGCAACCTTTTCATTGAAAGCAGCCAGCGCGTGATCGCTGGGCTCCTTGGGGTTCAAGACGCCTCCGGACCAAAGCACATTGTCAGCGACCATGACGCCGCCGGGTCGAAGCTTGGGCAGAAGAAGGTCGTAGTAATTTCCATAGTTTGCCTTGTCGGCATCGATAAAGATGAAGTCGATGGGCTCATCGAGATCTTTTAGGGTTTCCAGTGCAGGACCGAGGCGTAATTCGATCTGTTCGCTTTGGCCCATCTTGTTCCAGGCTTCCTGACCCAAGGCGGTGCACTCGGAATCCACATCGCAGGTGATCAGTCGTCCTGAGGTCGTCAGCCCCTCGGCGATCCAACTGCTCGCATAGCCGGTAAAAGTGCCAACCTCGACGGCGAGCCGTCCGCCACTTAAAGCCGTAAGTGTCTTCAGGGTTTGACCAACCAACGGACCGCTCAACATTTGAGGCAGTCGCATGCGAGCATACGTTGCTTCTCGTAACCAGACACGAGCCGGAGGGTCGGTCGCCGAGTGGGCACGGGCGTAATCTTCGATGGCGTCAGGGACCAGGGTCAGCATCATTCCACTCCAACTCGATGTGCTCAGTTGCGCTTCGCTACTCGTCGCAGGTTTGTCCGGAAGGTTCGCAAGTGATCCAATCCACACAGACCCAGCAGCCATCGCTGATGACGCTAACGGTTCCGTGTTCACATTCGGGGCGAGCACAGAGACACGTCAGTCGATCTTCGCTGGCACATCCATGGGGTGTACAGGCTTGGACACAATCTTCACAGGCAGGGCAACTGGGGTGAGCACAGGGGTTGCAACTGTGGGTTGCTGGGCAGTCTGCTTGTGTTTCGCAGGCACCCTCTCCACGAGGTAGGCAGGTCTCTTCGCGCACACAACTCCAGCAGCCCCCCTGAACAGCCGCAATATCGAGACCGCAATCCGGCATTTCCATATCGCAGATCAGCTCACGACCATCATCACAGATCTCATTTCGCCCCGGTCCCCCTTCGGGGGTGCAGGTCTGCGCATCCACGCAGACATAACAGCCATCGATCACAGCGGCAATGTAGCCCTCAGCGCAGGTTGGCTCGGCCATTCGGCAGGTCAATTGGCTGCCATCATCGCAATATTCCGGGCGTCGACCACCGGGTTGGCAGGTCCGAGGGTCAACACAGACCCAACAGGTATTTTGGACTGCGAGTAGCTGTCCATCGTCGCAGCGCGGGGGCTCGCCAGGACAACTTCGGGGGGTTCCATCATCACAGCGCTCATCCCGAGGGGGTGGACCCGCATCGGCTGGAACGACGCCCGCGTCTTCTGCCGGGGACTCTCCGGCGTCAACAGCGGGCGTTCCACCATCAGGAGTCGGTTCTGGACCGCTGTCGATTGCGATTGTTCCTGCATCGGGACTGCTGTCGGAGCCCGCATCTTCAGTGACGTCATCGCCACTGGAACAGGCGACACTCAAACCGAGGATAAAACAGAGTGCGAGGGGGTGTTTCATGACGTGCTCCCCGTCTAGGGTGCCAGGAGGCATGCCTCGGGGGCAAGGTGGGACAATTGCGGCCAACTCAAGCCTCGGCTATGACCCTGCAACCCTTGGAGGTTGTCTTGCGTTACACTGCACTGTTGATGTCGCTGTTCGTTCTTGCTTGTGCTCCCGAGGACGCAGAAGAGACGACACCTCCTCCCCCTTACGATCCCATGCCTGCGTGGGATGCGTTGGCATCGGACACATGGACTGAGATCAATCCCGGTTGGAACACGCTCTGCTCCCGGGGGCAGCCTTGGGGCTTCTTCGTTCGTCCTGGCGATCCCCAAAAGGTGGTGGTCGAGTTTCAGGGCGGTGGCGCATGTTGGAATTTTGGCACCTGCTCGGTGGCCGACGCCATCTTTAAGGACAACATCGATGACGTCAGATCTGCTGTACTGTCCGGTACCTTCAGCGGGATTTATGATCAGGACAACGATGAGAATCCATTCAAGGGCTGGACCCATGTCTTTGTGCCCTATTGCACCGGTGACATTCACTGGGGCGACGCCGATGTGGTGTATGAGGAAGCGGGCGTGGAGCCCTTCAACTTGAGTCACATGGGCGCCAACAACACCCGTGCGGCGCTCTATTGGTTGGGTGAGCAAGGCGTGGTGGAGCCGGAGAAGATTTTCGTGACCGGTTGCAGCGCGGGTTCCTACGGGAGTGTGGGTTGGGCGCCTTACTTGATGCAACAGTACCCTGCCGCCAAAGTCATTCAAATGGGGGATTGTGGTGCGGGCGTCATCACCGACAGCTTTTTGAGTGACTCCTTTCCCATTTGGGAAGCACGCAAAATGTTACCGGAATGGATTCCGGCATTGCATCCCGATACGGTCGATCTTTCGACCATGGCGCTCTACGATCTCTACCGTGAGATCGGGAACCACCACAGCGAGCATTTGATGAGTCAGTACAACACGATCTACGACAGTACCCAGGTGACTTACTTTCGTTACATGGGTGCAAGTGAAGAGGGAGATCCGAGGGAGAATTGGCGTGCAGGCATGCTCGATTCGATCAAGCAAATCGCCGATACGACCGACAACTTCCGTTACTATATTGCGGAGGGAGACGATCACTGCATCCTGCACCGAGACAGCTTTTATTCGGTCAATGAAGACGGCACCAGCTTGGTGGATTGGATCAACAGCATGATCAACGACGAAACGGTCACGAATCCCACCTGCGAGAACTGTGACCCAGTCCTTAAGGACTAGCTGGCACCGTCCCCTGCATTTGGATCAATCGTGAGTCCCAAAGTGTAGGTGAACTCAGCGATCGAGCCTTCACTGGTGTGGGCGTCGGATTCGGGGGGAGCGCTTAGACTGAGGTCCGTGGCTAAGGTTTCACTGCAGATCGTTTGGGCATGAGTACGGGCAGCGCTCAGGAGGTCATCGTCTGCCGTCAGTGTGAGACGAATCCGAGCCACGTAGTCGAGATTTTGCTCTTTACGCAGGCTTTGGATCCGATTGATCAACTCCCGAGCATAGCCCTCTGCGATCAACTCATCCGTTAACTCCGTCTCCAAGAGGACCGTTCCAACCTGCCCGCCGGCGACAGCAAAACTGCCTTCTGCGGTGACGCTGACGGTGACGTGGTCTTGTGTGAGCGAAAAGGTTTCACCATCCTCTAACGTCATCCCGTAGCTTCCCTTTTCCGCCAAATGAGATCGAACCACAGTTGCATCGGCCTTATCGAGCGCTTGGCGCAGCATCGGCATGCGCTTGCCAAAAATGGGTCCCAGGGCTCGGTAGTTGGGTTTGACTTCAAACTGGACTCGATCGCCGGCGTCTTGGCTAAACCGAAGTTCCTTGATGTTCACCTCGCTAAGGATCAGGTCCTCATAGGGCTTTATGCGGGCTTCCAGTCCGGTGGAGGCTGGGATCACTTCAGCCATTGCCAGCGGTTGACGGATTTTCAGTTTGTGGTGAGTGCGAGTGCTTAGCGCCAGGCTGCAGATCTCTCGAACAGCGGCCATGTCCTCGCTCAGTGGACGATCGATAAGCGTCGTGTCCACATCAGGCCAGTCACAAAGATGAACGCTTTCCGCTGCGCCCTCGATCTGATCGACCACCAGATTTTGATGCAGTTCTTCGGCGAGGAAAGGCACGAAAGGAGCGATGAGCCGACTCATGGTCACCAGGACTTCGTGGAGGGTATGATAGGCATCCCATTTGTCCTGATTTTTCTCGCCACTCCAGAAGCGCTCACGGCTCCGGCGTAACCACCAATTACTCAGGGCGTCGGTCAGGTGTATGATGCTCGCAGCGGCTTCGTGAATGGCATATGCGTCCATCTTCGCCGTGACCGTCTCGAGGGTGAGTTGGAGTTCGGAGAGAATCCAGCGGTCGAGGAGGCCACGATCGGCGGCTGGGCGGTCAGGGGAAGTGGCGGGCTCAAAGGCGTCGATATTCCCGTAGATGACGAAGAAAGCGTACACATTATGGAGTTTGAGTAGGAACTCCTGTTGCGACTGCCGGACGGCTTCAGGGCTGTAACGAGTGTTGTTCCACGGCGCGTTGGCTGCATAAAAATACCAGCGCATTGCATCCGCACCACTGCTGTCGAGGATGGCATCGGGAGGGGTATAGTTGCCTTTAGATTTGGACTCCTTTTTCCCCTTTTTGTCGCAGACGTGCCCCAGGACAATGCAGTTCTTGTACGGATGAGCGCCTTCTTCCTCTTCGAACAACAAGGTGCTGACCATTAACAGAGAATAGAACCAGCCACGGGTCTGGTCGATGGCTTCCGAGATGAAATCGGCGGGCCAGTTTTGCTCAAAGTCTTCCGTGCCTTGGTGGGGGTAGCCCCATTGCGCGAAAGGCATGCAGCCGGAGTCAAACCAGCAATCGATGACCTCCGGTACGCGATGCATGGTGCCACCACAGGATTCGCAGGGGACTTCCACCGCGTCGATCCATGGCTTGTGGACCATGAGGTGTTCGCTCAGGCTTGGGTCTTTCTTCTGAGCTGCTTCGAAGTGAGCAAAAGCATCCGGGTTGAGGGCACGAATCTCATCACAACTGGCAAAAGCGCTGCGATCTTCGCATTGTTTGCACTCCCAGATGGGTAAAGGAGTGCCCCAGAAGCGTTCACGGCTCAAAGCCCAGTCGACATTGTTGTCCAAAAAGTCACCAAAGCGACCGTCTTTGATGTGACCAGGAACCCAATTAATCGCCTGATTGCTTGCTTTGGCTCGCTCGATCACCTCGGTGGTGCGGATGAACCAAGCAGGTCGAGCATATTGGATGAGTGGGTCGTCATCGGCTCGCCAGCAAAATGGGTAGTCGTGACGGTATGTTTTCTCCTCAAACAGCAGTCCACGGCTTTGTAGATTGCGGATGATCGGTCGATCCGCATCTTTGCAAAACAGTCCCTCAAGCTCGCCGGTACCGGCAAGGAATTTACCGTCGGGACCGATGAGTTGGAGCAAACCGACACCGTGCTTCATCGCAGCACGGTTGTCATCCTCGCCGAACGCTGGAGCGGTGTGAACAATGCCCGTGCCGGCACTGGTTGTGACAAAGTCTGCGTCGATGACAAGATGATGGTCACCACCTTCTGGAGCAGCGAAGTCGAAGAGCGGTTGATAGCGTCGGCCGAGTAAGTCCTCACCCGTTACCGTTTTGATGACCTCGTAGCTGTCTTCTCCAAGGACCTTGTCGAGCAGATCCTCGGCCAGGATGAGGACCTCGTTTTCCCGTCGAGCATAAGCGTACCGGAGATTCTTCCGAACGGTGAGCGCACAGTTACTCGGCAAGGTCCAGGGTGTGGTCGTCCACGCCAGGAAGAATGTGTTGTCTTCTCCCTCGGCCGGAAAGCGAACGGTAATACTGGGATCATCGATCGGTCGATAGCCCAGGCCGACTTCGGCGCTTGAGAGGGCAGTACCGCCTTGAGGCCACCACCAGACGACCTTCTTCCCTTGATAGAGAAGCCCTCGATCAAACAAGGTTTTGAGCGCCCACCAGACACTTTCAACGTAGGATTTGTGGTAGGTGACGTAGGCCTCTTCCAGGTTCACCCAGAAGCCAATTCGTTCGGTGAGTTCCTGCCAAACATCGGTGTAGGTGAAGACGGAATCGATGCACCGTCGGGTGAAGGCTTCCAAGCCATAGTCGAGAATCGCTTCTTTGCCGTGGATCCCCAGGGACTTCTCCACTTCGACTTCGACCGGTAGACCGTGGGTGTCCCAGCCAGCCTTTCGATTGACGAGGTAGCCGCGCATGGTTTTGTAGCGAGGCAAAAGATCTTTGATCACGCGGGTCAGTACGTGTCCATTGTGTGGGGTTCCATTGGCCGTGGGTGGACCTTCGAAAAATATATAGGGCTGGGCACCCTGTCGGGCGGTCAGGCTCTTTTCGAAGATGCCAGCTTCTTGCCAAAATTTGAGAATACGGGCCTCAAGCCCGGGAAAGTCCTTCGTCTGTTCCACGGCCTTAAACATGACCAATCCGCCCTCCGCTCCCGCCTTCTTTGCGCCGGGCAAGGGAAAGAATCAACGGCTGTTCATGGTCAGTCACAGCCCCTTCTCTGGCATGAATAATCTCGATACAAGCTCGTCAGCAGCGTTGTCTGTTGAACCTAAACGGTAGGATGTGATGAACACCATCGGTCTCTTTGTCCTGATCTCCGCACCCACAAGTGCATCTCCAAAAGCCCCAGCGCCCGTGAAACCTCCTGCGGTGAAGGTCCCAGTGGCCCCCAAGGTAAAATTGCCGGCGTTGAAGAAGAAACTGGCGCCAGCGCCCAAAAAAGTACCGAAAGATCCTGCTGAAATTAAGCCGATGCGACCCCGGGCATTCTTTACTTTGCGTCGTCGTCTGCGAAGCGCATCCTCCGAACAAGATCGGCTGGCTGTTTTGCAGCGAGGGCTGCAAAAGTGGCATTTGGACATCAATCAGAGCGAGCTTCTTTTAAAGCATTTCAAGCGTGAAAAGGTTCGCATCGAAGCCTTCAAGGTCATTCGGCCTAAAATGGTGACAAAAAAAGAAGACAAGGTGGGTTGGTGGACGGTGGATGGGGCTGACTTTCGCCCAGCGCAAAAACGTCGTTTTCAGGGCTTGTTTACCAGCCAGGACGGCAAGAGCATCGTCGACTTTGGTGGGAGTCAGTTTAAGCCCTGAGGTAGCCGAGGTCGTCCCCTCGGGTCGTGAAGACCAAATGCAAACACGTCCAGACGTAGAATGCATTTTGACCGAACCAGAGGTCGAGGGCGGTAGCGGGTCCCCACTGCCAGAGCATAAATCCAACGATCATGAGCCCATTCACGATCAGAATGTCCCGTAAATAGGGACGCATTCGTTCCCTTTTACCGACAAAGCGCAGTCCATAGAACAGGTACCAGTTCAAATAGTGGTACAAGATAATGGCACCCCAGAGGGTATCCGCTGGGATGCGCCGTCCGGCGAGGAAGAGCCCAGCAAGAAGAAGCCATGCGCCGGCGAAATAAGCCGAGATGGAGTCGCTCTTCCATCCCTTGAGGGGCGCGAGGCCAAGGCGAACCACCCACAGGATAAGACTGAAACCAAAGGCCAAACTGACGCCCTCGAGCGCGTAGAGATGTTCCAACTCATAGGCAGCAAGCATGAGCAAAGTGGGTAAGATTTCGAGCAATCCCTGAACGCTTGCCTTGCCCCCGAGCAAATGCCGCTCATCGCTCAGCATGTGCCAGGCAAAGTAGATGCTTGTCACCGCTGCGAGTAGGAGTGCGTCTCCGGTCAGCCAATAGCCCCCGGCAAAGACGACGACAGCAAGCATGTAGTTCACCATCAACGTACGACTGACTCTCTTCGCACGAAAGCGATACAGGTAGGCGATGACGAAATGACCTTGCCCCACCACGATGAACAGCAGGACCAGATCCTTCTGCGACAGCAAGAGGGCACAGGCGAGCGTGATCACAGCGCTGATCAGCTTTTCACTGGTGCGGAGATTTTGGAGAACCCAGGTCATCCCGAATCCTTCTTGCGCTGCAAGATGGGACGCTCAAGTCCGTACCAACTGAAGGCCCCTAAGATGATCGCTGCGAGAAACATGGTTGGTATCTGAATCCAAGGGCTGCTGATGCCTTGCTGAAAGAGGAGAACACTTACCACCATGAAGCCTAGCATGTGCAGAAGGTAGACACCGTAACTGATGCGCCCAATCCAGACGATTAGGGGATGGGTCAGCAGTTGATGAATTCCCGTGGGGAGGCCGGTGACGGCTAAACCCACCCAGCCACCAAACCCAAGGGCGAGCAAACTAAAGCCACCGATCGCCAGCAGTGGCTTCTCCACGCCCAGGAGCGGTGCGACAGGATCGAACCAAGCCAACAGGATGAGACCCACCAAAGCCAGAGGACTGAGGAGGTAACTGAGGCGTCGAAGTCTTTGGGGGGAGCACCGGTCGGGGTGGAGTTGAGCCCAAGCGACCCATGCGCCCGCAGCGAAGTCGTCAAATCGAAAGGGACTGACGTGATAAATGAGCCCTTCGAGGGGGATGTGCTGCAGAGCCACCCATTTTAAGGTGGGAAGTCCCAGCACGATCAGCGCGAAGAGGGCACCCAGATGGTGTCGTGGGCAACGTAGCACGATCAGCGGCCACACCAGATAAAAGTGGGCTTCGACGCCCAACGACCAACTGGGAGTCAGTAACCAACTCCAAAAGGGTTGGGCGCTAAAATTGTGGGTGAAGGTGGCGAAACGCCAGAACTCCAAGCCTTCTGGATTGTGCTGCAGGACACCGGGTAGCCAGGGGCCGATTCCAAAGGCGAACAGCAGGGTAAAGGCGTAGAGCGGCAGAATGCGACGAACTCGGCGGCCGTAAAATACCCTGAGTTTTGCGCCTCTCGGTAACTCCATCAGGATGCGGGTGATCAGGTAGCCGGAAAGCACGAAAAAGAGGTCCACGCCCGCCCAGCCGATCTCCCAAATGTTGCGAGGGCTTTTGTCGGTGATGGCCGTGAGGAAGGCTTGCGGGTCTCCCTTTGCCCACAAGACCCATTGGGCATGAAGTACCATCACCAACAGGATAGCGACCGCCCTAAGGCCGTCCAGTTGGGGTAGATATCCGCCGCGCCAGGCGCCGGGTTCAGGTGTTTGATTCACGGACACAGCCTGCGTCAGCTTGGGGGCTCGATCAAGGTCATCGCTTTGTGGCATAGGTGTTCGGTCCAAGGAGCTTGGTATGCGCTTTCTTATGATCTTTAATCTGTGTGTGCTGATCTGTGCTTGCCCTGGGGAGGTGATCCAAGAGGATGCCGGCGCTGAGATGGATACCGGACAGAGGGATGCAACCATCGTCGATGGGGCAACGCCGACTGCCGATGCAGGTGCAGGATCCGAGACGGAAGCAGGCAATGTCGAGCCGATGGATGCCGGTGTCGAGGCAGCAGACGCCAATGTGGCGTTGGACATCGGTGAAGTGCTTGAGGATGCGGGACCGATCGAAGGCACACCGTTCAGCGGTACCGTTCGAGATTTCCAAAGTCGGACAGGCGTCGCCGGTGTTCGAGTGTGCGTCTATCAGCAACCTGAAATCCCATGCACCCTCAGTGATCAAGACGGTGCGTACCGGCTAACGGTGCCCCCCGGTGATCTCATCATGATTTATGACCAAGGGCAGAGTCCGATTATCCCTCAGTTGACGCCGCTCATCGTCGGCGATGAATCCTTCACGTGGAATCAAATCGTTGTCGGTGAGGCGTCCAGCGCAATGATGTTCGGCCTGTGGGGGCAAGAAAACGATCCCACGCTTGGAAGTGTATCGGTGACCAGTTTTGTTTCTCCGAGGGAGTCTGATGGATTGCAAGGTGCGGTCACCCGTATGGACCCCGCAAGTGGCGCTGGTCCGCTCTACACCGCAAACGGTGTCCCCAGTGCAGTCGCCAGTGTTACCGACACCAACGGGCTTGCAGCCTTTCTCAATGTGGAGCCTGGTGAGGCCTACGAAGCCAGCGTGTCCAAAGAGGGGTGGAACTGCGTCGTTCCCAGTGAACGCGAACCTGCATCCTTCCCTGTCGTTGCGGGTCACCTCACAGGCGTGACACGTCGCTGCACTCAATAATCGAGGCTTTCTTCTCTGTCTTTCAGCTTGGTGTGAAGCGCTTGTCGACTGATCCCTAAACAGCGCGCAGCCTGGGACTTTTTGCCCCCACAATGGTGGAGCGTTGCGTCGACGATTCGATGTTCGAAGGCTCGAAGTTGTTCTTTTAGGCTGACGCTGCCGTCGGCAATGATCTGCAGGCTGCTCTCCTTTGGGCGTTGTTTTAGTTCCGGGGAGCAGCGATTGAGTTCGATCGACTCTCCGGGCGGCGTGAGCGCCACCAATCGTTCCGCTTCTCGACGCAACTGCCGGACGTTACCAGGCCAATGGTAAGCCTCGAACCGCTCGATGAGATCCGGAGCGATCCCGCTGATGGGTTTTTGCCATTCTTCACTGGTTTCGGCGACGAAGCGTTCCAGCATCAGCGGAATGTCCCGCAACCGTTCCCTCAGGGGGGGAACGGTGACATGGACAG
>MDTA01000190.1_pt1 | contig 14186 bp, 10 predicted proteins | sample 811151 | NCBI WGS metagenome assembly MDTA01 (sample SAMN05326648, study PRJNA326480) | marine metagenome | isolation source: seawater | place: Indian Ocean: South | collected 2010 | reverse complement strand
GCAAAATTTTTCCTGAATTTTCAACTATCCATATTGCTAATGGCCATGCCATAGCTAATATGGCATTAGAAAATTATATAGAAATGAGGGATTTGGTTAACAATCCTGATTATAAAACGAAGAGAAATTTAGAACTTCAATTAGAAAATAAGTTTCGAAATAGGTTTATTCCTAGATATTCCATGGTCTCATTTCACACTATACCATATGCGGAAGTATATGAAAGAGGTCTAATCCAAAACACATTAATGAATAATTATATATCGGGAACTATCACTAAAGATATGTTACATGAGAAAATTCTTGATCAGCTTGATCCAATATCATAAATAATAATTAATTAATAAAAGATTAATATATATAATTTCGTGGTCTAGATATGCAATCACAATTCAAACTAGCGCCTTCAATTTTATCTGCAGATTTTTCTGACTTAGGTTCTGCATTGAAAATTTGTGATCAAGGTGGTGCCCATTGGATTCATATTGATGTAATGGATAATCAATTTGTACCAAATCTGACAATAGGTCCCCCTGTTGTTAAATCTCTAAGGAAGAAAACAAAAAAATTTTTAGATGTACATATGATGGTTATTCATCCTGAAAAATTAGTAGAACCTTTTGCTAAAGCAGGTGCAGATAATATTACTTTCCACATTGAAGCTACAGATGATCCTGAAAGTATTATCAATCTTATAAAATCCTATGGGTGTAAGGCTGGAATATCAATAAAGCCTAATACACCTTTAAATAAAATTCTACCATTTTTAGATAAAGTAGATATTGTATTGGTGATGAGTGTAGAACCTGGATTTGGAGGGCAAGGGTATATTCCTGAATCTAATGTGCGAATAAATAAAATTCGAAAGTTTTTAAACTACAATTGCCTTGACCATGTGTTAATTCAAGTTGATGGAGGTATTAAAGTCCATAATGCTAGAAAAGTTATAGGCTCAGGTGCAGATATCCTAGTTGCAGGTTCTGAGGTCTTTTCTTCTTCTGACCCTGTGAAAAAAATCAAAGAATTTTATCGAATATCTATTAATCATGATAATTAATATAAAGCACCTTAGCATATTAATATTTGATTGATTTAATGAAGATAATGCATAATATTCAAATATATTAACTTTTATGAAGTCATTTAATGAAATAGAGGATTTTAAAAATTGGTCAAACAAAGATAAAGATCAATTTTCAATATCAGTTATTAAAGGTCTTGTTATGGACGCAACCAAGAAAGCTAACAGTGGACATCCTGGTGGCCCAATGTCTTGTGCTGATTTTGTATTCCTTCTTTATAGAATTCATCTCAATTTCGATCCAAATAATCCAGAATGGTTTAATCGTGATAGATTTATTTTATCTGGTGGTCATATGTCAATGTTGCAATATTCATTACTATTATTTGCGGGATGGTTGAATATTGATGATATAAAGAATTTTCGTCAATTTGGCAGTCAAACCCCTGGACATCCGGAAGTTGAAATTCCAGGTGTCGAATGCACCACTGGACCCCTTGGACAAGGTTTCGCTATGGGGGTAGGAATGGCTCATGCGGAGGCTTATCTACGCAATCTTTTCATATCAAAAGAAAAGTATTCTGTAAAAACAAAATTTGGGACAGAGTTTGTTGACCATTATACATTTGTATTAGCAAGTGATGGTGATCTTCAAGAGCCGATTTCTCTTGGCAGTGCCTCGCTGGCAGGGCATTTAGGTCTTTCAAAGCTAATTGTCTTTTATGACTCTAATTCAGCACAAATTTCAGGAAATACAGACAGATCAGATTCTACTGACTATGTTAAAGTTTTTAAAGGTTTTAGATGGCATGTTCAGGAAATAGACGGTCATAATCATGAGCAAATAAACAATGCTATCAAAAGTGCAAAAAAAAGTAAAGAGCCAAGCATAATTATTGGTAAAACTATCATGGCAAAGGGAACTGCGACAATGGAAGGTGACCATAATACACACGGTGCGCCTCTTCCTCAAGAAGAAATTAATGCAACAAAACTGAAACTTGGTCTTCCTGATGAAAAATTTTATCTCCCTCATGAAGTAATTGATTATTTTCAAGATAGGTATCCATTACTTTCTGAAAATGTAGATTTATGGAAAAACATGTACGAAGATATTAGAAAATCTGAACCATTAAAGAGTTTGGTATCTATTTGTTTGCATAATCAATTACCAAATACAGAATATCCAGAATTTGAATCAGGACAATCACTTGCAACAAGAAAGGCATTTGGTGCTACTCTTGATAAATTTGCAAAAACAATACCAAATTTGATAGGACGGTCCGCTGATTTAGAACCCTCAAATTATACAGGGAGTTTTGCTAATAATTATTCTGATTTTACAAAACATCAACAAGCAGGAAGGAATATACCTTTTGGTGTAAGGGAGTTTCCAATGGCTGCAATGATGAATGGTATGGCTTTGCATGGAGGTATTATTCCTTTTGGTGGTACATTTTTAGTTTTTTCTGATTATGAACGCCCTGCATTACGATTAGGTGCAATTCAAAATATTAGAGTGATACACGAATTCACACATGACTCGTTTTATGTTGGTGAAGATGGCCCAACCCACCAACCTATTGAACACACAATGGCTCTTCGAACAATACCAAACTTCAATGTATTTCGTCCAGCGGATGCTAAGGAAACTGCGATTTGTTTTCGAATTGCAATGGAAAATCAAAATATACCAAGCGCTCTATTACTAACACGTCAAGGAGTACCCGTACTTGATAAAGAATATTCAGAATTAGAGGAAGGTGTAAGAAAAGGTGCATATATTATCCAAGATTGTGAGAGTGATCCAGATTTGGTCTTTATTGCGACAGGATCTGAAGTATCTCTTGCTTTGGAAACTGCAGATTTAATTTCGGATAAAAGTATTCGTGTAATTAGTATGCCATGTATGGAAATTTTTGATAAGCAAAACAATAGATACAAAACTAAACTAATTCCAGAACGCCGATGCATAAAAATCACATTTGAAGCTGGGATTAAAAGGGGATGGGAAAAATACACTGGCATAAATGGTTTACACATTTCCATAGATCATTATGGAGCTTCTGCACCAGGAAAAGAATTAGCGGATAAGTTTGGTTTTACACCTACTAAAGTGGTAGAAATAATCAGGTCACATTTAGATCTATTAATATGAAGATTCACTTAGCGACTGATCACGCAGGTCTAGAAATGAAAAATTCCATCAAAGAATTTTTATTAGGAAAAGGATATGATGTTACTGATCATGGTGCATATGAGTATGATGCTTTAGATGATTATCCAGATTTTATTTTTCCATGTGCTCACGCAGTAGCTTCAGATTTTAATAGTCGAGGTATTATTTTAGGCGGTTCAGGACAGGGTGAGGCTATGGCTGCCAATAGAATAAAAGGTATTAGAGCAGCTGTTTTTTATAATGGGCCTAAGGAAATAATTAAACTTTCACGTCAGCATAATAACGCTAATATATTATCCTTAGGAGCGCGTTTTATGAGCAAGGAAGAAATATTTGATGTTATTGAATCTTGGTTAAAAGTCTTATTTGAAGGTGGTCGCCATCAAAGAAGGATTGAAAAATTAGATATATAAGTAATCTCTTTAACAGATAATTCCATCAATACTATGATAACTTAATTTTACACGATTGATGGTTCCTTTTTGTATATTATATATATCGCAAGAATCATATGGTTTGGCATATACATGTAAACTAATTGCACTTTTTTTTGATATATTTTCCACTGAATGTATGTCAGCTGGTCCATCAAGGAATCCAGGTTTGCAGGTCAATTCTTGTATCTTATTTAGTTTAAGAGGCTTTGATGAAACTTGTTTATAATTACAAATTTTCAATTGGCCTGTTTGTACTCTAGCCCAGCATTTTTCACCTTCATGACCATGAATAGGGGCAGACGTATTTGGTGGCCAGCATAGAACCATTAATTCAAAATCTTTATTTTTATGAATTAAGTTTCTGGTGTAGGTATCCGTTCTTCTTAGATCGTACTTTTTTAATTCTTCTTGCTTAATATTTAAATTTTTCAGAAAAGATGAAACCTCAGCAATAGGAAAATCCACTTTTGCAAATTCTTTTAATTCTTCAATTATTGGTTTTATCATTATTATATTGGTGATTTGATTTGAGAATTTAATCTTAATATTTTTTCTGCTCTAGTTATATCATTTTTTGTATTCATATTTAAAAATAAATTGGAATAGGTTGTTAAGTCAACATCATGATATTTATTGCACTTGATAAAGTCGATGAGTCCATATTGTTTAGTCTTAATCCAATTATAACATTCACTAAGAATTTGTTTGTTATAAAAAGAACAGGTTGGTTGCAATTCACCAGATATTCTTGGAATAATAATTTTATCTTCTGGATTTCGGTGAGACCATAATCGATTCAATACATCTTTTTCCAACAATGGAAGATCACATGAAAGTAAAAGAATCCATTCACTTTTAGTTTTTTTTAATGCAGAGTATAAACCAATTATTGGTGCCTGTATAGTTAAAATATCCTTTACAAAATGTTTGTCTATCCCTTTAGGTTTTTCTTTACCAATTAAAGACCTAGATTCAAATTGTTCACAAGATTTCCAGATTCGATCTAAAACAGATTTCCCATTAATTAACGTTTTCCATTTAGAAGATCCAAATCTTTTGCTTTTACCTCCAATTAGGATATAAACTGAAACACCAGTCATATTAAAATTTCAATATTTTTAAGATTAATACCATATCATTTGATTTGTTATTTTCATGCATAGTTATGAGCCTGAATTTATGAATTACGGATTTGTAATTGACAACCGTTTATGTATTGGTTGTCATGCTTGTACAGTTGCATGTAAAAGTGAACATGATGTACCAATCGGTGTTAATCGCACTCATGTCAAATATATAGAAAAAGGATTATTCCCAAATAATTCTCGAGAGTTTTCTGTGCATCGTTGTAATCATTGCGCTAATGCTCCTTGTGTTGAAATTTGTCCAACTACGGCACTTTATACTCGTAAAGATGGTATAGTAGATTTTGATAGTAGTCGTTGCATTGGATGTAAATCATGTATGCAGGCCTGCCCTTATGATGCGCTTTATATAGATCCAGAAACAAATACTGCGGCAAAATGTAATTATTGTGCCCATCGTCTTGAAAATGGCTATGAACCTGCATGTGTAATTGTTTGCCCTGTAGAGGCAATTATTTCTGGAGATTTAAGTAATTCAGATACAAAAATTTCTAATTTGATATCTAAACAAGATACTATGGTTCGCAAACCAGAAAAAAATACAATACCAAATCTATTTTATATAAATGGTAGTAAAGAAATGTTAGACCCAAACTCAACCACAGTAAATCAGGAATATGTTTGGTCAGAGCAATCTAAAGGTGTCGGGCATTATGCAAAATTTGCAGATAAACTTGTTGATGAATCAGATACTGAGAATTTATTAATACAATTAGCAATGGAAAATGCTGCAAGATCTGATAAGCCAATCGATCATCGCGCCATCGATGATGTTGCCAAAGAGATTCAAAATAATATTGATTCTGATTCTTCAAGAAGAGTATATGATTCACCAAGTAAGGGTGTGCTCTGGGGGTGGGAGGTAACTGGATATGTATGGACCAAGGCTGTTGCAACAGGTACCTTTTTAATGATGGCTATCGGCAAGCTTGTTGGAATTAATATTGATAAAGTATCAGAATTAAATAGTCTTTATTTAACTCTTTTATTTATGGGTTTCACCGGAGCATTACTTGTGAAAGATTTAGACAGACCTGATAGATTTTTGTATGTCCTTCTTCGTCCTCAATGGAATTCTTGGTTGGTCAAAGGTGCATACATTATAACGATATTTGGAGGAATAGTATCATTATTACTAGTTGATTATTATATAGAGTTTGGAATACAATTTCTATGGAATGTGGGTATTGTATTTGCTGTTTTAGGTTCTGTATATACTGCATTTCTTTTTAATCAAGCACGAGCACGCGATTTTTGGCAATCGCCCTGGATAGGCTCAATCCACATGTTAACACACTCAATTATGGCAGGTGCTATTTCAGTTATGCTCATAGCGCCTGAGTCATTGATTTTAATGCAAACGATATTAAAATATGCTATTATTCTTAATTTATTAATCATTTTAAAGGAAACAGTATTTTATAATGATACACCTGACACAAAAAAATCAATTAAAATGATGACGAAAGGATATTATGCTAAATACTTTTGGATAGGAATCATTCTAGGGAGTATTATTCCATTGATGATTTTAATTTATAGCCCAATAAATTATATCGTTGCTGGAGTATTGGTTTTTATTGGGATTTTCCTTACTGAATTTGTTCGTATTAGGATTCCTCAGATGATACCTTTGAGTTAATTATGAAACGTAGTTGGATTGAAACTTTCTCAGAGGCCATAGGAATCATAGATAAGATTTCAAATCGTGATGATTGGTCTGAAGAATTTGAAATGAAAGAGCCACGTGAACTATACAAATATCCAGATCCAAGTGAGTGGGATGATTTTGTTGAATTAGATGCATTATCCTGGCCTGAAAAAAAAGAACGACACTATTCTATCGTACCTACCACATGTTTTAATTGTGAGTCAGCTTGTGGACTTTTAGCTTATATTGATAAAAAATCTGATAAAATACGAAAATTTGAAGGTAATCCTCATCATCCTGGAAGCCGAGGTCGAAATTGTGCAAAAGGACCAGCTACCATAAATCAAATTAATGATACTGAGAGAATACTATACCCTCTTAAGCGAGTTGGAAAGAGAGGAGAGGGAAAATGGAAGCCAATTAGTTGGGACCAAGCTTTAAAAGAAATAGGTAAAAAAATTGCATCATCATTACGTAAAAGAAAAGATGGTGTTGTTTATCATGTAGGCCGACCAGGGCATGAGGGCTATGCTGAGAGAGTGTTAAAAGCTTGGGGTGTGGATGGCCATAATTCGCATACTAATATTTGTTCTGCTGGAGCTAGAACTGGATATGCTCTTTGGCATAAATATGATCGACCAAGTCCAGATCATACAAATGCAGAAGTTATCCTTTTAGCATCCTCCCATTTAGAAACTGGTCATTATTTTAATCCACATGCTCAACGAATAATGGAAGGGATGATGAAAGGTGCAAAGCTTATTGTCCTCGACCCTAGATTATCAAATACTGCATCAATGGCAGACGAATGGCTTCCAACCTATCCTGGAAGTGAAACAGCAATTTTCATGGCTATTGCCAATATTTTATTAAATGAGAATCTCTATGACAGACATTATCTTGAAAACTGGGTAAATTGGGATGAGTATTTAAAAAAATTGCATCCTAATGATCCAATAGATTTTAATCAGTTCATCATACGATTAAAGGAAGAATGGTCTGAGTACACACCAGAATTTGCAGCTAAAGAAGCTCAAATTGATGTTAATCAGATTCTTAGGGTCGCAAGGTTAATTGGTAACGCTGGGAGTAGGTTTTCTTCTCACGTTTGGCGTGGACCTTCAATAGGTAATTTAGGAGGATGGCAAGTTTCTCGGACACTACATTTACTTAATATTCTAACTGGATCCGTAGGAACTGAAGGTGGTACTTCTCCTAGTGCTTGGAATAAATTTCATCCTAACTTTTTTGATAATCCTCCAGGGCCTGATGCATGGAACGAATTAAACTGGCCACCTGAGTATACTCTCTCGCATTATGAAATGAGTCAGATATTGCCTCATCTTTTGAAAGATAATAGAGGTGATTTAGATGTTTATTTTACTCGTGTTTTTAATCCAGTATGGACATATCCAGATGGTTTTACTTGGATTGAGATGTTATCAGATATAGAAAAGATTGGTTGCCATATCGCTCTTACACCGACTTGGAATGAGACAGCTTTTTTTGCTGATTATGTTTTACCTATGGGACATGCTTCTGAAAGACATGATTTAAATTCATATGAAACTCAAGCAGGTATTTGGATTGCATTTCGTCAACCGGTAATGAGGGAAAAAGCAAGAAGAGATGGTAAAAAAATTAATTTTACATATGAGGTAAATCCTGGTGAAGTTTGGGAAGAAGATGAATTCTGGATAGAGTTATCTTGGGAGATAGATAATAAAAATGATTTAGGTATTCGAAAACATTTTATGAGTCCATATAGAAAAGGAAAAAAAATCAATATAGATGAATATTACCAATATATTTTTGATAATACAGAAGGACTAAATCAAACTGCATTGAAAGAGGGCCTTACGCCTTTAGAGTATATGCGTAAATATGGTGCATACCTTGTAAAAGAGAATGTCTATAATAATAATAAAAAAATTATCAAAGACAAAGAAGTGACAATCCTTAAGAATGGACAAGTGGAAAAAGATGGTAAAATTATTGGCATTCATGTAGATGGAATTCTTTCATCAGGATACCCGACTCCTTCGAAAAGGCAAGAAATATTTTCTCAGACCATGGTTGATTTTGGTTATTCAGAACATGCTACTCCTGGATACAGAATTAAAAGCCACGTACATCTTGATAATCTAGATCAAAGTAAAAATGAATGTATATTATTACCAAATTTTAGATTACCAACTCATATTCATTCAAGATCTGCAAATGCAAAATGGCTTACTGAAATTGCACATAGAAATCCAATTTGGATTCATACAAAGGATGCTAAACGCATAGGTGTTATTAATGGGGATCTACTTAAGGTTACAACGGAGATTGGATGGTTTGTAGATAAGGTATGGGTAACAGAGGCTATAAAACCTGGTATAGTCGCCTGTTCCCATCATATTGGCAGATGGAGACGTGAACAAGATAGAGGTAATCGTTTTATGTCAAATACTGTCGATATAAAAAATTTGGGTGATGGTTTATGGAAAATGAAGACAGTAAAAGGGATTCAGTCTTGGAAAACTAAAGATCCTGATACGAATAGGATATGGTGGAGAGATGGTGGTGTACATCAAAACATCACACATGCCACTAATCCGGATCCAATATCGGGTGCCCATTGTTGGTTACAAAAAGTAAGCATCTCAAAACCTGGTCCTGATGAGGACTATGGTGACATTTTTGTTGATACTAAAAAATCCTTTGAACATTATAAAAAGTGGAATCAATGGGCGAAAGATAAAGAGACTCATCCAAATGGACTACGTCGACCTATTTGGATGGGTAGACCCTTATCACCTCAAAAGAGACAATTTTATTTAAAAAAATAAAATATACTGTTTTAAACCTTATTTGTATGACCAAGTATTTATTAGATAGCTTAAATAAACTTTATCATTTTGAATTAATATATTATGATTTATAAAGAAAAAAATATTGGAGGAATTCGATCAATTATATATACAATGAAAATTGGTCGAAAAATAGGTTTTATAAATATGATTAAAACCCTTATTTCAAAGAACACATGTAAAACTTGTGCTTTAGGAATGGGTGGTCAATACGGTGGGATGATTAATGAGCAAGGACATTGGCCAGAAATATGTAAAAAATCTGTACAGGCCATGGCCGCAGATATGCAAAAACCAATAACTGAAGATTTTTTCAAAAAATATTCTATTAGAGAATTAAAAAATTTTTCGTCTTATCAACTTGAGAAATCTGGACGTTTAAATTTTCCTTTATTTTTAGATTCGAAGAGCAATCATTATTCAAAAATTTCTTGGGAAAAAGCTTTTAAATATCTAGAAAAAAAACTTAGGAAAACAAATCCAAATCGGTCCTTTTTTTATTTTAGTGGCCGTTCATCTAATGAAGCGGGTTTTCTCCTGCAATTATTCGCAAGACTTTATGGTACAAATCATATAAATAATTGTTCCTATTATTGCCATCAAGCAAGTGGAGTGGGACTTTCAAGGTCGTTAGGGACTGGTACAGCTACAGTTAGTTTAGAAGACTTGGATAATTGTGATATGTTTTTCTTGATTGGCGCAAATCCATCTTCAAATCATCCTAGGTTAATTACAAAGTTGAAAAAAATCAGGGAAAAAGGTGGTAGAGTAATAGTAGTAAATCCAGCTATTGAAAAAGGGTTAATAAAATTTAATATTCCATCTAATCCAAAAAGTTTGATTTTTGGTTCAAAAATAGCATCTGATTATATACAGGTCAAACCAGGAGGAGATTTAGCTTTGTTTAGTGGTATAACAAAACATATTATTACAAATAATTTGATAAATGCTGAGTTTGTTCAAACTGCTACAGAAGGTTTTGAATCATTTAGTGATTCCATCAAAAATCTAAGTTGGAAACAAATAGAAAAAAGTTCAGGTATAAAAAGAGAAAAAATAAAGAAACTTGGTGATTACTATGCTAGGTCAGAGAATACAATTTTCTCTTGGTGTATGGGCATTACCCATCACCATCATGGTACCGCTACTATTCAAAATATTGTCAATCTAGCACTTACAAGAGGGATGGTTGGAAAAAAACATGCAGGTTTATTACCTATCAGAGGACATTCAAATGTTCAAGGAATCGGTTCAATGGGTGTGACACCTAAATTAAAAAAAGAAATTTTTGATAGATTAACTAGATTAGGTATTTCATTACCAACTGTAAAAGGGTACGATACATTGGCGTGTATCAAAGCAGCAGAAAAAAATGAAATGGATTTTTCGTTCTGTCTTGGTGGAAATCTTTATGGTTCTAATCCAGATGCAGAGTCAACTAGTAATGCACTATCTAATATTGAAACAATTGTATATGCTAGTACTTCATTGAATACAGGGCATGTATATGGTACAGGGAAAAACACTCTTATCCTACCCGTGCTTGTTAGAGATGAAGAACATCAATCTACAACTCAAGAATCAATGTTCAATTTTGTTAGACTAAGTGATGGAGGAATAAATAGATATAAGAATTTAAAATCAGAAGTAGAGATTATTAGTGAAATCGCTTATAGAGTTTTAGGAAGTTCCAAACTCATAAATTGGAGTAAGTTAAAAAACCATGAAAGCATAAGAAAATTAATAGCAAAAATAATTCCTGGTTTTAGTCCAATTAGTTCTATAGGGATTACAAAAAAAGAATTTCATATACCTGGAAGAATATTACATTCTCCATTTTTTCCTACAGATTCAGGAAAAGCGAATTTTTTTTATCATAATATTCCAAATCAAATTCAATTAAAAACAAATGAATTTCAGTTATTAAGTGTACGTTCTGAAGGCCAATTCAATACAGTTGTATATGAGAAAGAAGATATATATCGTGGGCAAGATAGAAGGGACGTTGTCCTAATGAATCAGAAAGATATGAAAAAACTTAATTTTTCTGAAAATGATGTTGTTGTGATTAAAAATGAAATAGGGAAAATGGATAATATTAAAGTAAGGCCATTTGAAATAAAGGAAGGTGCAATTCTAATGTATTATCCAGAAGTAAACACCTTGATAAGCCAAAAAGTTGATCCTCTTTCTAGGACACCTGGTTTTAAATCTACGATAGTATCAATTAAAAAGTCTGATTCATTTTACAAATCATTAATAATATGATATTAATGTTTTAGGGTTTTATCACCTTTGCAATATGAATATGAAAAAAAATTTGAAAGCAATACTTAAATTTTGCCAATTTTCTACTATTAAAAAACACGTTACTCTCATTGCTTAAAAACTTAATTTTATTTACCTGCCTAAAAATCATCTTCATCGCATGTGATTCCGATAATCATATTCGTACATATCGTTTGCCAAAAAATATAATAAAAAAAGACAATGTTTTAAATAATATTAGTCAAAATAAAATTGAATTTGGATGGGAAAAACCAACAGATTGGAAGGAAGTTGTAGGACATTCAATGAGACTGGCAAGTTTTGAAGCACCATTTTCCGGTGGTATGGGAGATGTATCCATTACAATATTTTCTGGTGAAAGTGGTGGAATAGCTCCTAACGTGAATCGCTGGTTAGGACAAATTGGATTAGAACCGATGGCTAATTCTGACATACAAAAAATTGCACAAGAGAAAGTTGGTAGGTTAGGTGATTATTCATATTTTAAATTAATAAATCCACTTGATGGAAGTTCTGCAATTTTAGCTTCAATCTATCAACTTAAAAATAGAACCCTATTCGTCAAGCTTTCAACGTCAATTTATGGTTTAAATGAGATTGAAGAAGATTTCAATAGTTTTTGCGTATCAATTTTTAAACAGGATGAATAGTGAAAAAACAAATTATTCATTTTCTCAGTAGTCCAAAAATCTTTTCATATTCTCTTGTATGGATGATAATTCTTGTTTTTTTTGGCACTATTGCTCAAAAAGACATAGGGTTATATGCATCACAAATTAAATATTTCTCATCATATTATTTTACTGTTTTAGGATTCATACCTGTCCCAGGTGGAAGACTAATTCTTTTTTTTATGACAATTAATCTTGGATTTAGTATACTTAAAAAGAACCTATGGAAAATGAAAAAGATAGGTGTTATTATTGTACATTTAGGAGGATTACTTTTACTCTTAGGGGGTGGCATTACAGCACAGTTTAGTTCAGAAGGTAATATGGTTATTTCTGAAGGAGAGACATTGAACTATGTTGATGATTATTTTGATATGGAGCTGGTTTTTGTAAACACATCTCTTAATGATAGTCTTGAGTATACCGTGTTTGATGCGCCATTACTACAAAATGGTAATAAAATTATATATGATAAATTTGGTATAGAGATAGATATTATTGATTACTTGAAGAATGTGCGGATTGAAAATAGAATTTCCTCTGCAAATCCAATTTACAAAGGTTTTTTGAATGAGTTTGTATTATTACCAAAAAGGCCTGAAAAAGAAGCAACTCAAAATCGTCCAGGAATTATTATCAAAATTGAAGGAATCAGTGAAGATAAAGATGGAATCTATGGTATATTTCTTGGGCAAAAAAATCCTGATACATTTGAGATTGGAGATAATCTCTTCTTCACTGAATTCAGAAGAAAGCGCACATATCTACCTTTTTTCATAAACTTATTGGATTTTAAAAAGGTTATGCATCCCGGAACGAATGTTGCAAAAAGCTATAGCTCTGAAATTCATTTGATAGAGAATTCAATTCCTAGGAGAGTACTTATAAAAATGAATGAGCCTCTTAGACATAAAGGATATACTTTTTACCAAGCCTCTTTTGTAGATGGCCTCGAAAGAGAGACAAGTGTATTTGCTATTGTAAAAAACTATGGAAGACTTTTCCCTTATGTATCAAGTATAATTATGAGTATAGGATTATTGATACACTTGTTAATCCATCTTCCAAAAGCTTTGAAGAGGCGTAAGTCAGCAAATGCAACTTAAAAGAATTTTCATATATCAAATGCTACTTACTTTAAGTGTACAATTTCTGTCGGGGTTTGAAATTACTGATATTCCTCTTCAGGATGAAGGTAGAATTAAACCATTTGATACATTTGCACGTAATCATTTATTAGCATTTTATGGAAAAAGATCTTTGAAAAAGTTAGATGTTACTGCAACCGATTGGTTGATAGATTTAATCCTTCATCCGGAAACTGGGAAGAATCAGAAAATATTTAACATTAGGAATCCTGAAGTTGCCACTAGTTTGTTTTTAGATTGGAACTCTGATCACAAATATAGTTACAATGAGATAATATCTGGTCTTCGTCAACAGTCATCTCTTTTATTAGTAATTGATAAAAAAGATAATAAAGATAGAACAATTTTTGAGAAACAATTATATGAATTAAGTAGTAATATTCTTCGTTTTGAAGAATTAATCTATTTAAAGGCACTAAAATTGATTCCCCCAGCAATTGAAAGTAAGACTGATGAGTGGCTATCTCCTTTTGATTTTATATTAATGGGATTCACTGCTGATGAATATCAAGATAATATTTTAAATTCACTACAGGCGTGCCTATCTAGCCGTTTGAATAAAGATAAATCTAAAATGGCCTCTAATCTCTTTGATTATAAATCAGCAATTCAATCATTACCTCACTTAAATATTAATGTAGATATTTTGAAAAAAGAAACATGGATGAATAAGGCAAACTTATTCTATGTTAGTCTAGCATTTTATTTGATGGGATTTTTGTTTTTAACAATTAGCTGGATGATTAAACCTCTGTTTTTCAATCAACTTTCATTTGCCTTATTGGTTTTT
>MDTA01091122.1_pt1 | contig 14187 bp, 14 predicted proteins | sample 811151 | NCBI WGS metagenome assembly MDTA01 (sample SAMN05326648, study PRJNA326480) | marine metagenome | isolation source: seawater | place: Indian Ocean: South | collected 2010 | reverse complement strand
GCTACTGTGTAATCTATATTCATATCGAATAGATTGATTATGTATTTAGTGTTTGGTATTTACAAGAACTAATAATGTCTCTACACCTTAAAAACTTCATTTATGTGACAAGGTTAAATAAGCCTATTGGTTTTTTATTGTTATTTTGGCCCTGTGCATGGGGTTTGTCTTTGGCTTACTATTTTCAAAAGGATATAGATATTTTTTTATATTACTTTTTTCTTTTTTTTTGTGGATCTGTTTTAATGAGAAGTGCAGGATGTATTGTAAATGATATTGTTGATGAAAATATTGACAAGAAAGTTTCAAGAACAAAAAAAAGACCAATAGCTTCTGGAGCTTTAAATAAAAATTTAGCTTGGACTTACGTAATTATTTTATGCTCTTTAGCTTTTATCGTTTTGATACAATTTAATTTGCTAACAATTTCTCTTGGGGCTTTTTCAATGATATTTGCCTTCAGTTATCCTTTTATGAAAAGATTTACTTATTGGCCACAGTTGTTCTTAGGTTTTACCTTTAATTGGGGAATAATAATGGCTTGGACAGCTATGACAAATGAAATTTCTTATCTGCCAATACTTCTTTATATTGGAGCCATATTTTGGACACTCGGTTATGACACGATTTATGGACTACAAGATGCATCGGACGATGAGGTGATAGGAGTAAAATCTACTTCGATTAAGTTTAAAAATAATCTTAATCTGTTCATTGGAAGCTGCTATTTTATAAGCTCAGTACTAATGCTTTTTGTAATTATAAACTTAAAAATAAATTATTTTTTAATATTTTTGATAATTTTTATGATCACTTTGTTCTATCAAATAAAGATATATAATACTAAAAGTCCTGAAAAATGTTTAAAAGCCTTTAGGTTGAATAATTTTTCTGGACTATCTATTTTTTTATTATTTTTTCTTACAGCTATTAGTAATCAATGGAATTAAAAGAAGTAAAAATTTATCTAAAAAGGTTATACAAAAATTATGTAAAGAAACATATGTGGAGAGTATTTTCTGCTTTATTATTCTCTGCGCTAGTTGCCGGAACTACTTCTGCAATTGCATGGTTATTAGATCCAGCTGTTAAAAAAATTTTTATAGACAATGATAAAACTTATGCTGTCATTATACCTATTGCAATAATTTTAGTATTTGCAACAAAAGGGGTCTCGTTATATTTAGCAAGATATCTAATTATAGTTCTGGGATATAGAGTTGTAGAGGAAATACAAGGACAAATGGCTAAGCACGTATTAATCTCGGACACACAAAGTTTGGAGTCCAAACATTCTGGAAGATACATATCTAGCTTTATGTATGATGTGGGACAAATTCAAAGTTTAATTAGTACGGGAGTCTTAAACTTAATGAAAGACTCTCTTACTCTTGTAACTTTGCTTTGTGTTATGTTCTATCAAAATTGGAAATTAGCAATGTTTTCAATAATCATGATGCCTTTAGCAGCTATTTTTGCAAAATCTCTTGGAAAAAGAATGGGTAAAGCAACATCAGCAGGTGCTGAGTCAGCTGCAAATTTCACAACTCTACTAACAGAAATTTTAAAGGGCTCTAAAATTATTAAAATATACCAAAGAGAGGGGATAGAGGAAGAAAAATCAAAAACTGCAATCAAAGATATGGCTGAAAAGCAGATTACAATTGGAAGGGTTTTGATAAGAGCCACACCAATTATGGAAACTTTGACTGGTTTAATGATTGCAGGATTTATTTATTTTGCTGGATCTTTAATTGCTAAAGGAGAAATTGGTATAAACAATTTTTTTTCATTTTTAGCAGCAATGATGCTGTCCTACCAACCAGTTCGGTCTCTAGCAACACTTAATATGGCGGTTTACCAAGGAACAACGGCAGCTAAAAGAGTTTTTAAAATAATAGATGAAAAAATTCAGATTAAGAATGAGGAAACTTTGCCTGATATCAAAATTAAAAATGCAAATATAAAATTTCAGGAAGTTAGTTTTCAATATAAATCTGGTAAAGATAGTGCGGTAAAAAACATCAATTTAAATATTGAAGGTGAAAAAATAACTGCGTTGGTTGGTCATAGTGGTGCTGGAAAAAGTACTATAATGAATTTAATACCAAGATTTTATCAACAACAAGAGGGTGGAATTTTTATTGATGAACAAAACATAACTAAGGTTTCATTATATTCTCTTAGAAATAAAATTTCTTTAGTAAGTCAAGATGTAGTTTTGTTTGATGATAGTGTTGAAAACAACATTAAATATGCAAGATTTGATGCTACACAAGATGAAATAAAAAAAGCTTGCCAATTAGCTGCTGCTGATGAATTTATTCAAGACTTGCCAGAAAAATACAAAACAATTATTGGAGAAAATGGTGTTCGATTATCGGGCGGACAAAAACAAAGGCTTTCAATAGCTAGGGCCATAATAAAAAACGCACCTATAATTTTGTTGGATGAAGCTACTTCATCATTAGATACTGAGTCAGAAGAAAAGGTTCAAAATGCAATATTTAATTTAACAAAAAATAAAACAACTTTAGTAATCGCCCATAGGCTTTCAACGATAAAAAAAGCAGACAATATAGTAGTGATGAAAAATGGTAATATCGTAGGGTCGGGCAAACACGATGAGCTTTTAGAAAAATCAAAAGATTATGCTAATCTTTACAACAAGCAAGTGATTTAAGAATTATGTTAAAGGTTTTATATAACTTTTTAATTATAATATTTTATATACCCTATTGTTTTATAATTTTTTTTAGAAAATTCCTGGATAAAGAACACGAACTTAAATTTAGAGAAAAAATTTTACCCAAAAAAATTAATAGGCCAAATGGATTTTTATTTTGGTTTCACGTTGCAAGTATGGGAGAATTAATTAGTATTTTTCCAATAATTGATTTTTTTTTAGAAAAAAACTCAAAACATAATTTTTTAATTACAACGGTCACTTTAAGCTCATTTAATGAGTTGGAAAAAAAGTATAAAAACAATAAGAGAATTTTTCATCAATTTTTACCATATGACTCTAGTTGGTTAGTCAATAATTTTCTAAGGAATTGGAAACCGAATATAGTTTCATTTGTAGACTCAGAAATTTGGCCTAATTTTTTTTTAAAAATCAAAAAAGAAAGTCTTCCTTTTTTCCTTTTAAATGCGAGGATTACAAAAAAAAGTTTTAATAGATGGTCGATTGTAAGAGGCTTTGCATCACAATTGGTTAGTTCTTTATCAGTTTCTATTTCATCAAACAAAGAAACAATAGATTATCTAAATTATTTTAATGCAAAGAATGTGAAATATTTTGGAAATATTAAATTTTGTTCCTCTGTTAACAAATTAAAGAATTATCAAAGCAATCATTTTGATAAAATATCTGGAAAAAAAATCTGGTGTGCTATAAGTACACATCCTGGAGAGGAAATTTTTTGTGGAAAAGTTCACAAAATAATAAAAAAATCTAATAACAAAGTAATCACAATTATAATACCAAGACACGTAAATAGAACAAAAAAAATATTTTCTGATTTAAAAAGTATGGGACTCAAAGTGCAAATAAAAAATCACAATGATTTGATTGACAGATCTGCAGATGTTGTTTTGGTAAATTATTATGGATCAGTTTCAAAATACCTGAATAAAATTAAACAAGTATTTATTGGAAAATCTTTGCTTGAAAAACTAAAAAATGTCGGCGGTCAAAATCCTATAGACGCTGCAAAGCTGGGGTGTCACATATTTCATGGACCATATGTTTATAATTTTCAAGAAATTTACGATTATCTGGATGATAAAAATTTTTCTGAGAGGATAAACAAACCAGAAATACTAGCGGAAAAATTAATAAATAATTTTAATACTGAATTTGAGAAAAATAATAAAAATATAGAAAAGCTAGATTCTTATAGTGATAAAATCTTTAAGGACGTTATAGAGGAATATAATAGGTTTATTACATGAAAATACAAAAACCTAAATTTTGGGACAAAAAATACTATACTTTTTTTTCATTATTGTTGTTGCCAATATCTTTTGTTTATCAAATAATTATTTCAATAAAAAAATCTACAGTTAATAAAAAAAAATTTTCTGTTCCAATAATATGTGTTGGTAATATCTACTTGGGAGGAACTGGAAAAACTCCTTTGTCTATAAAAATATGGGAAATATTTAAAAATGAATATAACCCGATTATAATAAAAAAAAGTTATAAAGACCACAAAGATGAAATAGACCTAATTAAAAAGTATAGCAAAATTTTAATTTCTGAAAAAAGAAGTGATGCAATAAATAAGGCTATTGAAAAAAAATTTGGCTTAGTAATAATGGATGATGGTTATCAAGATTTTGAAATTCAGAAAAAATTAAATATTTTATGTTTCAATGGAGTACAAAAATTGGGTAATGGCCTAACTATTCCATCTGGCCCACTTAGGGAAAATTTGCAATCCTTAAAAGACTGTCAAATCATAATGATTAATGGAAAAAAAGATTTGGGATTTGAAGAAAAATTAAAAAAATTTAATAGTAAACTAAAATTTTTTTATTTCAGTTATAGTCTCAAAAATCCAAATGAATTTACAAATAGAAAATTAATTTGTTTTGCTGTAATAGGTAATCCTGAAAATTTTTTTGAATTGTTAAAATTAAATCATTTAAATATAATTAAAGAAATAAGCTTTCCAGATCATTACGATTACACACAAAAAGAATTAGATACTTTATTGGATTTGGAAAAAAAATATAATGCAAAATTAGTTACCACAGAAAAAGATTATTTAAGAATAAGTTCGGTTCACAGGCGTAGCTTTGGGGTAATACCGATAAAGGTGAGTATTAATGATGAAGACAAATTTACCCAAACAATAAAAAAGTATATAGAATGAAAACCTTTAAATATTTTTTTGAATTTTTAATAATTATTTCCCTATTTGCTATTTTTAAAATAATTGGCTTAAAAAATGCATCAGCTCTTGGGGCTTTATTGGCTAAATTTATTGGTCCACTATTTAGATCAAAAAAAATTATAACAGCAAATATTCAAAAAGGCTTAGGAGCAATTGATAAAAAAAGAGAGTCAGAAATTATAAGTGCAATGTGGTCTAATATTGGAAGAACTTTTGCAGAATATATTTTTTTAAAAAAATTTAAATTTAGTGAAGAGTCATTAAACCATATGAATATTAATGGTAAAGAATACCTTGAAGATATAAAAAAAAATAATGAAGTTGTAATTTTTTATTCTGCTCACTTAGCAAATTTTGAGCTCATGGCAATGGAATTAGATAAATCTGGAATAAAATGTGCTGCAATTTATCGTCCTTTAAATAATTTTTTTTTAAATCCAATAATGGAATATTTGAGAATTAAATATATTTGCCCAAATCAAATTCCAAAAGGTAGAATGGGTATGAGAGAGATAATTTCTAAAATGAAAGATGGTTACAGTATAGCTTTAATGGTAGATCAGCGTGTTAGTGAAGGACCTAGGGCTCCTTTTTTTAATAAGGCTGCGCACACTACAACTATACCTGCTCAACTTGCATTGAAATATGACTGCAAATTAGTTCCGATTTCATTAAAAAGAAAAGAGGGCGTTAACTTTGAAATGACTATTCATGAACCTTATAAAATTAAAAAAACAGGTAATGAAGAAGAAGATGCAAAAAATATTACACTTAAAATTAATCAGTTAATAGAAAAAATGATACTTAATAATCCAAAACAATGGATTTGGACTCACAACAGATGGAAATGATTATTTATTTTTTTTAATTTCTTCAAGCCTTAGTTTTGCTTCTTGGGGAGAATAATAAGCTTCTTGTAACTCTACATTCCAGTAACTTAATTGATTTAGTGGTATACTTTTTCCAGAAACAGCACATATAACATAATCTCCACTTTCAATAATTTCAAATCTATTGGGTAGAAATTTAAGTTTTGCTTTATTTCCGTTCATGTTAATTTAATTTCTGAGGTTTCTACAATATATGAATTTAGCAGTTATAGGAAGTGGTGGTCGTGAACATGCGATTTGTTATAAATTGAGCCATTCAAAAAAATTAAATGAGCTAATTTGTATACCAGGGAATGCTGGTACTCAAAAGATAGCAAAAAATATAAATTGTGACGTAAGCAATTTTGAAGAAATTTATAAAATAATAAAAAAAAACAATGTTGATATTGTTATAGTTGGTCCAGAACAACCACTTACAGATGGAATCGTTGACTACTTAAAAGGAAGATCAATAAGAGTGCTTGGACCGAGTAAATTTGCTTCTCAATTAGAAGGTTCTAAAGCTTTTATGAAAAATTTATGTAATAAAAACAATATACCAACTGCAAAATATGGAGTTTTTGAAAGTTTAGATAAGGCAGAAGATTTCATAAAAAAAATTGGTATACCCTTGGTTGTTAAAGCAGATGGTCTAGCGGCTGGAAAAGGAGTAACAATATGCGATTCTGCTGAACAGGCTGTTAAAGAAACTAAAAAAATTTTAGAAGGAAAATTCAAGTCCTCAAACAAAGTTATTTTAGAAGAATTTCTTGAAGGAGAAGAGTTAAGTTATTTTGCAATAGTTGACAAAAACTCATATCATTTTTTTGGTTCTGCCCAAGACCATAAAAGAGTTGGCGAGGGAGATACTGGGTCTAATACTGGTGGTATGGGAGCTTATTCTCCAGCAAGACAGTTGACAGATAAACTTGAAGAAAAAATTAAAAAAAGAATTATAGAACCTACCTTAGAAGCAATGAAGAATTTGGGTCATCCCTATGAGGGTTTTTTGTATGCAGGACTGATGATCTGCCAAGGAGAACCATATTTGATTGAGTATAATATAAGAATGGGAGATCCAGAATGTCAGGTTTTGATGATGAGATTAAAAACAGATCTTCTTGAAATAGCAGACTGCGCAACAAAAAATAAATTAAATAATTTGAAAATAGAATGGAGTAAAGAAAAATGCATAACGGTTGTTTTGTGTGCTAATGGGTACCCTGGAATTTATGTTAAAGACAAAGAAATTAAAAACTTATCTAAGATTATTTCAGACAGAAATCAGCAAATTTTTCATGCAGGAACCTATGAACAAAATAGTAAAATTTTTTCTAAGGGTGGAAGAGTTTTAAATATAACTTGTGCTGCCGATAGTTTAGAAAAAGCTAGAGATCAATCTTTGATTAATTTAAGGAAAATAAATTGGATTGATGGCTTTTTTAGAAAAGATATAGGTTGGAGAGCTATTAAGAAGTAATGAGAATAATAAGTGGTAATTGCAAAAATAAAAAACTTTTTTTTGATAAAAACTTAAAAACAAGACCATTAAAGGACAGTGTTAAAGAAAATATTTTTAATATATTAAAACACTCAAATAAAATTACTATACAGATAAAAGATTTGCGAGTACTTGATTTGTATTCTGGCACTGGTTCTTTTGGTCTTGAATGCTTGTCTAGAGGGGCGTCTTACGCACTGTTTGTTGAAAATGACAAAGATGCTTTAAAAAATTTAAACAAAAATATTAAAAATTTATCTTTTGAAAAAAAAACAACTATTTCTAATCAGGATATTTATCTTTTTTTTAAAAAATCTAGTTTTGATAAAAAATTTGATTTAATTTTTTTTGACCCTCCTTATATAGACAAAAAATACATTGAAATTATAAAAGAAATTAAAATAAAAAATATTATCAATAAAGATCATGTTGTAATACTACATAGAGAAAAAAACTCTTATAATAATTTAAGCAATTATATTAATATTATAGAAAGTAGAACGTATGGTCGTTCAGAGATATTTTTTGGAAAACTTTTTTGATATCAAAAATTTTTTTGTTGCAATTTTAACACTCTCAACGGAAGGTTGATCAAAAGGATTAACCTTCATCATTTTGGATAAAATAACAGTCTCCAAAATAAATAATAAGAATAAATTCCCAATGTTTTCTTCATCAAATTTTTTAATAATTATTTCTCTGAAAGGAATTTTATTTTCCTTGAGAGTTTGAATGAATGCATTTTTTTGAGAAGACTTAATATCCTGATAACTTTTTTTATTTAAATATTTAATTTTTTCACCAAAAAAACTTAAATTTAATTTTAATTTTTTTTGTTTTTTTGAACTAAAAACATAAAAAACTTTGTCTCTTGGTCCATCTAAATATAATTGCAACAAACTGTGATGATCTTTTGGAGCAGTGGAAACAACTGGTATAAATCCTCTCTTTTTTTGCCTAAACTCTCAGCCAAAAGTTGCTGGAGCCAAAACATAAAATCATTTAGTTCAGGTACATAATTAAAGAGAATTAAAGTTTTAGATTTTTTGATATTTAATTTTGAGAGTTCTTTAATAGAATTGGACAAAATTTTTCTATTTATTAAAAACTTAGAAAAATTTTTTTTAAATTTTGAAGGATTCAAGCCCATCAAATAAGCAGGTAACATTCCCACCTCAGAAAATACTGAATATCTTCCTCCAATAAGTTTATTATGCTTGATAAAAGTAAATTTATTTTTTTTTGCAAAATTTGAAAGAATATTGTTCTTGTTTTCAGATATGATTATAATATTTGATTTCTTTAAAAAAGTTTTGAATAAACTTAAATTTAATATTGTTTCTGTTGTGTTTCCAGATTTTGATACAACTAAAAAAAGAGTTTTTGTCAAATTATTTTCTTTTTTAATTTTTTTTAATAATCTTTGATCTAGATTATCTAAAAAAATAAATTTTTTTTTGATCCTATGTTTTAAAAACGAGTAAATGGCTTGAGTTCCAAGAATAGAGCCACCCATTCCGATTACAATGACAGTTTTTAATTTTTTAAAACTTTTTATATCTTGAAAATTAAAACTATAATTTGTATTTGGGTTAAAAGATTTGACTAGATTATTTTTTTTTTGTGTCAGCTCATCAACTATTTTTTTGGCTGACATCATTTTAGTTCTTTTTCCTTAATTCTTTTAAAATCATATTTTCTAAACTAGATATAGATTTGGGATTATTTGAAGTTTCACTGGATGAACCTAGCATTTTTTCAATTGATGTTTTTTCTGATTTTTCTTTTTTACTTTTAGGTAATGGAAGCTCTTCATACTTTGGTGGTAAAACCAATGGGTCTTTTTTCTTCACCAAAAATTCATCTGTATTTTTACTTCTTCCACTCATAGTTTCATTAAAAGAAGTACAACTGCATAGGAATTCAAATAAAAATATTAATGAAATTATTTTTGAATTTTTCATATCTTTTTTCTTAAAATAAACTCGTTAACAATCATAGCAAAAATACCGAGAGAAATAAAAATATCTGCAACATTAAAAGTAAACCAATGGTAATTTTCTATATGAAAATCAATAAAATCGGGAACTGCAAAATAAGTTAATCTGTCATACAAATTCCCTGCTGCACCACCTATAATTAAAGATAGTATAATTTTTCCCGAATTATTTGATAATACCATAAGATATATTAGATAAATAATTATTAACAAAATTAAGGCAGAAATTAAATGATAGAATAAACTGGCGTTTGAACTAAGCAGTCCAAAAGCTATTCCTGTATTCCAATTGAGTGTTAAATTTAAAAAATCGTACAAAAATATTTCTTTTTCTTGAGATTGTATTAATTCTATAACATACATTTTAGATAATCTATCTATAACAAAAATTATCAATGCTATGATAAAACTAACTAGATCAATTTTTTGTAGTTTTATTTTATCTCCGAACATCTTGAGCATTTATCATTCTTAACCTTTTCCACAATCTTCCAACACCTTGAGCATTTTGTTCCTTTTGCTTTTTTCACATTTATTATCAAATCTTTTGCTTTGGAAATATTTAGGGTCACATTAGATGTAATGAAAAGTTCTTTTGCATCTATTGCTTTCAAAATATCAAATTCATTTTTTGGCAATTCAATTGTCACATCTGCTTCAAGACTTGAGCCAATTACTTTACTTGATCTCTTTTCTTCTATTGCAACATTAACCTGCTGTCTTATATGCAATAATTTTTCCCATTTTTTAAATAAATCATCATTTTTCCAATTATCAGGAATTTCTGGAAAATTTTCTTCATGAATACTTCCCTTTTTATCTTTTTGAGCTAATTCATTAACTTCTTCGGTAGTGAATGAAAGGACCGGAGCGTACCATTTTATTAAGCATTCTAAAATTATATTAAGAAAATCGATACAAAATTTTCTTTTTTTTGAATTTATATCGTCGCAATACAAAATGTCTTTTCTTATATCAAAATAAAATGATGAAAGATCTAAAGAGCAAAAATTCAATAGATCTTTTTGAAGTTTATGAAAATTATATTCTTTTAAATTTTTCTTTATCTCTCCATTTAAAACTGAAAGCTTATGAAAAATTATTTGTTCAAGCTCAGGAAATTCTTTATTATTTATTTTTTTAAAATCTTTTGGTTTAAAATTATCTCTTAGATTTCCTAAAATAAATCTTAAAGTATTTCTTATTTTTCTATAAGATTCAGCGTGTTGTTCCAATATGGAATGATCTATCCTTAAATCCTCTGCATAATCAGACGAAGCAACCCATAACCTAAGGATATCTGCTCCATATTTCTTTAAAATCTCTTCTGGGGAAATAATGTTTCCAGCAGATTTTGACATTTTCAATCCTTTGCCATCAACAACAAATCCGTGTGACAAAATACTATCAAAAGGAGCTCTACCTCTTGTCCCGCAAGATTCTAAAAGTGAAGAGTGAAACCAACCACGATGTTGGTCTGAGCCCTCAAGATACATTGATGCTGGCCACTTTAAATCTTTTCTTTTTTCTAAAACAAAAGAATGGGTAGACCCACTATCAAACCACACCTCGACTATGTCAGTCGATTTTGTGTAATCTTCTTTTTTATATTTTTTTCCTAAAAATCTTTGTGGATCATCATAAAACCAACAATCGGAACCTTCTTTTTCATAAATTTGAGCTATATTTTCAATAACTTCAGAATCCCTCAAAGGTTCACTTGTTTTTTTATTTACAAAAATAGGTAATGGTACTCCCCATGATCTTTGTCTAGAAATACACCAATCAGGACGGGTTTCGATCATGGCTCTGATTCTTGCTTTTCCTTTTTCGGGAAAAAATGAAGTTTGATCAATAGAGTCTAGAGCTTTTTTTCTTAATTTATGACTTTCCATAGAAATAAACCATTGTGGTGTTGCCCTATGAACTAGAGGTGCTTTTGATCTCCAAGAATGAGGGTAACTGTGAACCAAAGTGCCACTTCCCAGAAGATTTTTTTGTTCTTGCAAATTTTTTATAATAATTTCATCTGCTTTAAAAACATGTGTTCCTTCAAAAATAGGTATATTTTTTGTATATCTACCATCATTATTAACTGTTTCAACGGCTTTCATTCCATGTTTTAAACATAAATTAAAATCATCTGGTCCATGGCTAGGAGCGCAGTGAACGATACCGGTACCTTGGTCAAGTGTCACAAAATTTGCCTCAAGCATTGGAACATCAAACTTATAGCCTAAGTTTTTAAAAGGATGTGAACATATTGTATTATTAAATGACTCACCTTTAAAAGATTTTAAAATTTTAAATTGTCCTAGTTCACAATTTTCTATTACCGAATTAACTAACTTTTCAGCAACGATAATTTTTTTGTTATTTAATTCTACAATAGAATAGTTGATGTCTTTATTGTAAGCCAAAGCTTTGTTTGCTGGAATTGTCCACGGTGTAGTGGTCCAAATTATAACTGAGGAATCTTTTAAAAAATCTTTATCTGTTTTTTTTATTTGAAATTCTGCATAAATAGTATTTGATTTGTGATCTTTGTATTCTACCTCTGCATCTGCAAGTGCTGTTTTTTCAACGGTCGACCACAAAACTGGTTTGTATCCTCTGTAAAGGCTGCCTTCTAAAAGAAATTTTCCCAACTCCCTTACAATTTGAGCTTCTGCATCAAAGCTCATGGTAGAATAATAATTCTCCCAATCGCCTATAACACCCAATCTTTTAAATTCTTTTTTGTGTATAAGAATCCACTTGTCTGCAAACTCTCTGCATTCCTTTCGAAAATCTTTAGTTGGGACTTCATCTTTATTTTTTTTCTTTTTTTTATATTCCTCTTCAATTTTCCATTCTATGGGCAATCCATGACAGTCCCAGCCCGGAACATAAATTGAGTCTTTATTGTCCATTTGATGAAATTTTATGACAATATCTTTTAAAATTTTATTTAATGCTGTACCCATATGAATGTGGCCATTTGCATAAGGTGGCCCATCATGAAGTATAAATTTTTCTTTTCCTGAGGATTTTTTTCTTAATTTTTCATAAAGTTTTGTTTTATCCCAAGATTCTAAAATTTTTGGCTCTTTTGATGGCAAGTTTGCCTTCATAGAAAAAGCGGTTTTGGGCAGGTTTAAGTTATTTTCAGACATTAAATTTATTTTGCATTCCTAATATCTTTTTTTATCTGTTTTTTTAATTCATTAATATTTTTAAATTTTTTCTCTTTTCTAATAAATTTTAATAACATTATTTTAATCCTTTTATCATATAAATTTTTTTTGAGACCAAAAATATGAGTTTCTAATACAAGTCTGTTTTTTCCAAAAGTTGGCCTATAACCTATATTTGTTATCCCTTTTTTTTTAATTTTTTTATCTACAATTATTTTGGAAGAATAAACTCCAATTTTTGGTAAAATGTAGTTTTTTAAATCTAAGTTACATGTTGGAAAACCTATTTTTCTTCCTCTCTTTTCTCCTCTGTTAACAACACCTTCGATGGTCCATGGTCTCCCGAGCATTTTGTTTGCATGAACAATTTTGCCATTAGTAATATTATTTCTTATTAGAGTTGATGAAATTATTGAACCTTTTTTATTAAAAGGAATAATCGTATTAGTTTTATAGCTAAAAAGTTTTTCTTTCTTTTTAAGGAGATTTATATCGCCAGTTCTTTTTTTTCCAAATCTAAAGTTTTTGCTTATGAAGACTAATCTAGCCTTTAATTTTTTATAAAGAATATGTTCTATAAAATCTTCTGCTTTTATATTAGAGAACTTTTTATTAAATCGTTTAATAATCAAAAAATCTACTCCATATTTTTTTGATGAATTAATTTTCTGTTCTAAAGAGTCTATTCTGTAATTTTTTAATTTTTTATTAAAAAACATCACTGGCAAAGGCTGAAAAACCAGAAGTCCAAATTTGAGTTTTTTTCGTTTTGCTATTTGCTTTCCTTTTTTTATTACTTTTTGATGACCTAAATGAAATCCATCAAAATTGCCTATGGCAATTGCCGAATATTTAAATTTGTTCCCAATATTAAAATTTTTATAAATTTTCATTTACCAAGTAAGTTCATTTTGAAAATAATTAGCTGAAACATTGTGCTCTTTTAATAATTTTACTAAGTACTCTTCATTATTTATTTTATATCTGTGTATACCGCTAGTAATAAATATAGAGTCTAAATTCATATTATTTGCGCCTTTAATATCTGTCTTTAGGTTATCCCCTATTACTAAAGTTTTCTGATTTTTGTTCAAGCATGAAAGATAAACTTCTTTATGTGGCTTTCCAAAATATATTACCTCTCCCCCTAGCTTTTCAAAAATTTCAGCGATTTTACCAGCGCAATATTCTTCTTCTCCTCCTCTATGTACAATTAAATCTGGATTGGTACATACTAGCTTTTTTTTTGTAAAATCTTTTAAAAGGTCTTTGTAATAATTTAAATTTTCTTCTTCTTCGTCAAAGAGTCCCGTGCACAAGATAAAATCACATTTTTCAAGTGTGGTTTTATTTCTTACCATATCATAAAATAAGGAATCATCTCTTTGAGGACCTAAATGATAAAATTTTTTACCAAATTTATTTTCTCTAAGTGATTTAAGAGCCGCTTCCCCAGAGGTTAGAACATTTTTAAGAAATTTTTTATTCATTTTTAATTTTTTTAAAAATTCTACTACTTTTGTTGTTGGTCGAGGGGCATTTGATAAAAAAATAATTTTTTTACCTTTTTCTTCAAGTTTTTCCACCGCATGTATTGCGGAAGCATTTAGTCTAATGCCGTTATGCATAACCCCCCATAAATCGATTAGAAAAGCATCATAATCGCTGTATATTTCAGAAAGGTGATCTAATTTTTTAATTTTCATAGGAAATTCAAGGTTTTTTGATTAATTTTTTT
>MDTA01063504.1_pt1 | contig 14188 bp, 13 predicted proteins | sample 811151 | NCBI WGS metagenome assembly MDTA01 (sample SAMN05326648, study PRJNA326480) | marine metagenome | isolation source: seawater | place: Indian Ocean: South | collected 2010 | reverse complement strand
GTATCACCCGTATTAACAATGATATCAGGCTTTTCTTCTCTCAGCTTTTCATAAAGCTGCTCAAACACGGCTCGATATTCTTTGTGATATTTAAGTTTTCGCACATGAATATCAGAGACGTGTGCTATTTTAATGCTCACAAATTCTCCTAGTTTTAAATCGCCTTGGCCAAAAAGAGAGCCGCGTAAAAACTAGCTGCTAGAACGCTGGCTTCAATTAATGTTTTAAAAGTAAAAAGTAAAACTTTGTTCATTGTTACCATGATGCCCTCCCAAGCTATATTTATTATAACATGTGCTCAAAACAATGCAAGCTTTTTCTGTAAAAAATTACTTGCCTATGTTTTGTCCAGTGACCTTGTTAAACATTTGAATGTAATACTGCGAAGGTGACATGCCCGCATTCGGCAATTCTGGATTGACTGTATCAAGTAATTCATAGGTTTCGTATCCATAGGATTTACCTTTACCTTGAAGAAACTTAATACCACCCTTGGAAGCTTTTTGTACTTGTTCAATGTTGCCACCAATATCAGCCTTACCAACTTTTGCAGGATTAAAGTCGGGGATGTTGTATAAATTCTTATATTCTTTGGCATACTGTTCTTTTGAAATATCTGGCGACTTTACCGAATCCAAACTAATTCCCGGCTTTAAGTCTGACTTGCTAGTCACACCTTTCGCAATTTGCTTTTGAATATCTTGTCGAAGCTTCAAAAGCACACCATATTCCTGCGAAAAGATTTGTGTTTGACCGCCCATATAATCTTGAAAGAGCGGAAAATTTTGCATTTGCGAAACACGATCTTGAAAGTCTTGCCCCTCTTCACCGCCAACAGTTCCCTTATTGGCATCTGGATCAATACTCCATGTGAAACTAGCAGATGCTCCAAGCATATCCTCAACTTCTCCCAAGGCATGTCCTGAAAGTTGTCGCTCTGCATCTACTTTAGCGCTAGCAGCGGCTCTCTCGGCGGCCTTAATATCTGAATAATCAGATGATTTGTCAGCCAGAATACCGAGAAGTGAACCAACTACAGCTAATGGTATGAGCTTTTTCTTAACAGCAGTCATTATAGAACGATATCGATCTTTTTTATACGCATCAAGATCTTCATTCTCAAGTAAAAACTTATCAAGTTCTTCTTCAATAATCTCAGTTAAAATTCTAAGACCTACTTCCTCTCGGATGATTTGTTTTAATCTTGCTTCTTTAATAATCAAAATAAATACCTCGCAATAAATAGTGAAAAATTATTTAAAACAACTTGTTATGCTTTATCCTTTAAGTCGATTTGTAGAAAATTTAGATAGTCTTCAGGAAACTTGTCGTAGTAGTTTGTTTTCATGAGAGACTTGTGACCTTTTGACAGAACTTTTTGACTAGCGATATTGATCATGAAGAACGGTGCTTTTGATCTTGGATTGTATCCTTCAATCTCAAACACATCATTTGGATTAAAACATATATTTTTGTATTGCTTTAGGCCCTTTTGTTTTAAAAATTTATTAATGAATATTTGAAATTTTTTAGTTTGAGATGCTGGAACATCTTCTTTAATTATCAGTAAGGCACTTTCATAATCAGAGTTATGAAATTCGTCAATCAGCACATCTAAATTTTTTGTTTTAGTAACTGTGTCTATCATTAATTTATTAGCATCAAGTTCTGGTTTTGCAAATGGGCAAACAGCTTTATTGTTAAACTCTTGTCTCTTTTCGGCTAATACATTGTTAATATAGTCTTTTGCTTCTTTACTCATATTGATTCCTATACTGCCGCTAGCATATCCAGAAGTAAATAATTTTCTGTATCTATAAACTTTGCTTGACTTTTTCTCTTATTGAAAACAGACTTTGGCATTGAACCAACATCTTCATATCCTGATACATCTATTTTGTGAAGTTCAATATCGTATTGTAGAAGCATTTTAATAATCCTTCTTTCTTTTTTGGCGGCATCCGGGTCGAGGGCGATGTAGATTGGGGTGTCGTTCCGTACAATCTTTCGTAATAAGTTGGACCCTGACCGTAGGGTTGAACCCAATATAGGAACAGCATTTCCGGCGACCAATGCATCAAAAACTCCTTCGACCAATATTAGGTCTTTATTCCAATCAATATATAGTTCATTAAATACAACATCCTTTGATGCTCTTGGATTTTTATACTTATATGAGTCACTGGTATATGATCTAGCAATAAAGTAGCTACAATCGCCATCTTGGTCAAATGAGGGTACTATAATTCTGTTACGATATTCTCCACTAAAGCAGTAACCTATTTTCCACTTTAATATATCCGATTTAGTTACTCCCCTCTTTTGTAGATAATTATAGGCATAAATTCCAGTTGCAGGCAGTTCATCTGTTGCGAGACTTATAAACTCGTCTGGCAAGTCTAATTTTTGAGGGTCTTCTTCAGGCTTTGATTCCACAAAGAGGTCAGCGAATCTTTCCAAATCTTGACGCCCGAATAGTTGGTCCCACGAAGCAAGTTGGTTGTGGTTGCCAAACCGACGCACAGCACGCCTAATATTACGGCCCCGATAATCACACACCCAACACTTATAAACATTTTTACTAATGTTGATAGAAAATTTACTTTTGTGGTGATTGCAGACTGGACAACTAAAAAGTAGCTCACTACCTTTGTCAAAAGATCTTCCAAAAATTGATTGTAGTATTTTCTTTGCTTGTGCATTGTTCATTATTCACCTATTCTATAATATCAAAATATCCTATTCTAATTGGTATTGTTGAATTATATATTTTATCAAAAAAATGTGCTTTAATCATACCATTCTTTTCATCAACTTCCATTACAATACCATATCTTTTTTTATCGTTAAAGTTTAGATACATTTGTATTCCCGGGTCACCTTTGGCCGGCCACTTCCAAGATATTAAATCCCCCACTCTTACTTTGCGGCTAGACACTTCTCGTTCTCCCGGTACCGGAGTAGTGCCAACTCTTTGTGTTTTGCTTCAATCATGATATCAAATTCATTTCCATAGTCGTTAAGTGTACTGTAAACTAAATCAGAATGGGCCTGTGGCTTGATTTTGGGATTATTGTGTTCATGACAACGAGACTCAGAATAATGGACTACAGGCTTAACATCGCCCCATGTAGATAGTGCAAGCTCTAGTGCTTCTTGTTCTGTTTGTCCTCCGGGGTGCAGCATGTGATGGTGATAGTCAAACACGATAGGAATACCAATCCGCTTGTAAACACCTTCGTATAGTTCTAGTGTCGAATACAGTGATTCCTTATCATCATTTTCAACAGTCAGTCGGGAGCGAACATTCTCTGGAAGCCGCTCAAAGTTTCGACAAAAGTTATCAAGGGCAAATGGCTTATCACCGTATGCTGCCCCTACATGAATGTTGAGTTTTGCATGTGGGGTACGGGGTAAACCAATAAGATCAAACAAGTCACCATGCACTGATAGATCAGTTTTAGTAAGCTCGAACACTCGCTCTTTGGGCGATGCTAGCTTGTTAAATGGGCCGGGATGGCTAGTCAATCGCATATTGTGTTGACGAGCAAAATTACCTGCTTTGAGGGCGGCAGCATGAATCGCACCAAAATTAGGCATGCTCTCCAAGCTATATTCTGAAGCCCATGGGATAATATCAGATGACAAACGATAAAAATAGATATCGTGTTCAAGATTCCATTCTAAAATCTTATGTAGATCACGAAGATTCTGCAAAGCTAGTTCGGATGCATACTCAATACCCCGTTCGTTAAATGTTCTTTTAATCATACTACGATTAGTAGTAATTCGTTGCTTCTTAGGTAATGAAGAAAATCCCATGTTGATGCAAGCATAACCCAAATAATTCATAATAACCTCCACTTATAATGTAACAACTATTGACTAACAAGTCAAGCATTTATTCTTCTTCGCGATACTCTAACAACAAAACTGAACATGGTAATTCTTCTATTAGTCCGGTATCAAGCCACAAAACAACAACTCTATCCTGTGTCTGCAAATCATACAATTTATTAAAAACCCATGCATCATGCTCAATTCCTAAAACTAGACCTGTCCATGCAGCTCTGTCGGCTGGGACAATAAGATAACTTTCTTTAACGATGTCTGCAATCTTAAAAACTAATTTTTCTTGTTCCACATAGTAATTAGAACTAGTTTTCGATATCCCAGCCTGCCTTGGCAATTACAATTGCATCTGCTCGATCATAACTTTCAGGTTTTGGATTTCCATGCTTTGTGTACTGAACTTTAAAAGCTGGTTCTGTTCTCAGTAAATGCTCTAAAACAACTTGTTTTGCCTTCTGACCTCTTGGAACTTTTATACCTATTTGTTTTCTAGCGGAGGTGGCGCCAATATACTCAGGTCTAATTTCAAATATTTCAAAAAATAACCAAGACACTATTCCATTGAACTTTTGTAGGGTAGCCATTGTTTTAGCAGAAGAACCACCAGAGTTAAAAAATGTAAATGGTTGTTCAATATATATGTGCTCAATTGGAAATTTGGAATCGCCGAAACCTGCAGATGATGTATCGTCATTGTTAAGCTGATACATCTCATACAAATCTAATATTTTTTCTTTTATAGCTATTGTTTTATCAAAAACATTTTTGTATTTTCTCAAATCAATAGAATCGTAATAAACTAGCTGACCCTCTGCAATTATGGCAAATCCAGTTATACTGGTTGATATGTCTACACCTAAAATCATAATAGCATCTTACTACATATCTAATTTTAATTTAAAGGTAAAGTCTTGATCTTCTTCTTTTAATACTGGATTAGATAGTGTCGCGATGCCCATGAGATTTTTGTTTTCATCATAAATTGCTACTCTTGAAATGTAAACTTGTCTCTTAAACGGTGCATCAAAGGTTGCATAACTTGAAGAATTTATATTTTTAATTTCTCTTCTTGGATTTTCTTCGTAAACCCTAGAACCAGATCTAAGCAAATAATCTTGATTAAATTTAATAAATGTTGGATTATTAGAATAGTTTGCTTGTCCCTTAGTGGCTTTTGCAAACATTGTACACACTTGTGTGTCGTTTTGTGCTTGAAAATTTATTCCGAACGAAGCAGAGCCAAAATGTTGTGTCATTGTATCTGGATTAATACCATCATTGCCTCCAACACCAAAATATACCCACTTTGGCCTTACAAGCCCTCCTGCAGGAGTTCCATTGATTAGTGGCAGCGATACTGCCGGATCAACATCCCAAGACCCTGTAAGCATGATTACACCCTGATTATAAAGTACAACACCTGCAACTAGTCCGTTACCGGTTGAATTTGAGCTACTGACCTCAATTAATTCACCGTTCTCTTTGGTATCTCTTAATTCTGCCGCAAGTGTGCCGCTAACATACCATTTTAAACTGACGGTTCCCGGGTTAATGCGACTTCCATAAAAAATTGATGGGACATACAAAGTATTGATAGCTTGTTCAGCTTTATTCCATCCGCTACCGAAACTTGATGAAACACGAAAATGCTCACTTTTTCTAGAAGGAGCATCAAGTGTATTTTTCAAAGCATAAAAGTGTCTATATTTTGGCGGACCAGCATTCGGCAAAGTACCACCAGTTTCTTTATTCGTAAGAGATAATCTAGCACCGGCTTGTGGAGACATAAACTCTCTTGATATCGATGCAGTCATCGGATATGAACCGTTTATTCTATCTCCATATTGAAACTCTGTTGAAACTTGTGTAGAACTAACAGTTTTAAAAGATGCCCCGGCAGAGTTTTTAGTTATATATGGAAAGCTAAAATTGTTAGAACCGGTAAGTCTATCAATATTGTATTCATACAAGCTTATCGCACCAGAAAAACTGCTGGTAACACCAAGTATGTTATTTGTAAATGAACCGGACTCGTGTCTATTGTTGTTTATATAAATTCTTCCGTTAAAGATAAAGAAATCAACAACAGGATATGTCCTCATTGTATTGAGGAGAATATCGTTTTTACCGAACTTACGGTAAGACATTTTAGTAGTCCAATCGGACCCTAATGGTCAACTCATTTTGTGGGGTTTTCTTAAGTGGCTCAGAAAGCTTAGCAACAGCTAACAATTCATTTCTTGTGTTGTACAAGCCAATTGATGCTACATATGCGATCGGTAAATCACTGGCAACATTCTTTACTTTTATTTGTCCTGTTGTACTGTCAACATATGTTGGATTAGAACTGTAATTAAACTTGTTGACTGGCATTCTACAGAAATAAATGGTAGAATTAATCTCTGTAGAATTATTAAACGAGATATCTCCAATTCTATTTCTTAAGCCGTCACACGAGGCTGATATTGATGAGCCTGTCAAAGCTTGTGAAAAAGATTGAGAAAGGGCTGCAGTGCCGCCGACTGCTACCAAGAAGTCATCGTCTGGTACCATGCTCTTGTTAAAAACAGAAGACGATACAACAGCTATACCAGCCTGATAAAACAATACACCTACGGCCTTATCAGAAGCTGCTCCGTTGGCTGTACCATTGTCAATTGTCATACTACCAGAAGATGCAAACAATAGACCATAATCGCCACCAACATGAGGTGATGTGCCTCCTTGATCCGAAGCTGATAAATCCTGAAGCATTAGAATAGAATCAGCATTGTTGTTACTGAAGGGATTTAAGAACGAGCCAGTACCCAATTTCATCGAGAAGGTACCTTTTTTAATTTGATCTTTTGTGGTTAACCTAGAAAATGGTACAATGAAAACTTCTTTCATTAATCTGCCAGCAGTGTCTTCAGTGACATCCAAATCAGACTCAAAAATCTCTACAGTGCTGGTGCCGTCTTTATAGCCTAACAATATTTGAGAGAATTGGTTGTATATGTTTATTCTCTTAGCTTGTTGAGTGTGGGGAACTGCACCACTTAATGGTGACGACTCATCAAAAGCAGTCGTCAAATCAAAAATATGGTTTGCAGAAGAGCTTAAGAAAGGATAATCATAAACTGACTGAAACATGCCATGAGTAAAGTTTTTAATGTTTTCATCGTTGTATGTTCCGCTGATAATTGTACCAGTCAGAGGAATGACTTCATGTAAAATAGTCTTTGTTGTGGTTGTGTCAGTGTTGACATCAAGTGGTTCGTAAGTTACTGGCATTTAAAATCTCCGTTTAAGTTATGACAGTTTGATAATTCTAATGGGAAGTTGCAAGGTAATACCAGTTGAAGAGCCGCGAACATAAACAATAGTATCGATAAAATCATATGTTTCGGAGCCGCCTTGGGTTTGACCAACAGATCCAAATTGGATGTATTTGTCTTGTGCAATTTCAGGAATTAAAAATGATAATGCTGTGAAGCTTGCTCGTGGTCCGGTGATAGAAGAATATGTTGCAGTATTATCAGTTCCAGTTGCAGGCTTGTAAATTTGATTTATGAAACCATTTGCAGTAGCTGCAACATAATTTTCAATAGTTACATTAGAATCTTCAGCGGTTTTGGTTTCCATAGCGCCACCAATTGTTAATTTGCCTGTTCCGTCCGTGTTGGCATTATTGAAAGAGGTTCCTATTGGGGCTGTTTGAACATTAGAGATAAATCTCTGATCGTAGCTAACCGTGAAATTGTTATCTAAAAGTCCATTGTTGATTAATAAGTTTGCTTGTTGCTGTGCAGTCGATACTAATTGAGTAGAGTTTATACCTGTTTCAATCAAGACTACATTTGTGCCTTCCGTACTACCAATTAATACATTTGTAATATTTCCATCAGCACTAAGTCTTTGCGAAGTTGTTTGAGAAGTAGAGCTGTCTACAGTTGTTTCATCACACAGGTATATAACACCATTACTTTTTGTTGCTATTGGACCAACAGTAACTTTGTCATTAAGAGAAATAGATGGTAAGTATAATAAGTTTTGATTGGAATAGGTAGCTAAGCCGTATTCAATGTTGGCATTTTTTTGAGTAAAGGCTTCAAGTATTGGTGTTTGCAAAATTTCTAAATCGTAGTAGGCTGATCCAGATGGATGGTCTTTATTATACAATCCATAATCAATCTCATCATCGCCAACAGAAAACTTTGCAATCTTAAAGTCTCCTTGAGCCATTCTTTTTCTTCCTACATCGGTCAGAACTGCATCAAGTATGATGTCCCCCGAATTATCTAAAAATGCCATTTTATTACCTCTTCTTATAAATAGTATTGGTTTTTAGTTATTCCCCAAGTTTACATTGGGATCACTATAAGTAATGTTTAAATCTATTTTTTTGCCAGTTTTCTTTGATGTAAGCCTTATTTTGAAAGTCTTGCCCCATAACAGGTCATCTGCAGTGCCAATTTTTATTTTACTTAACTGTGTGTGGGCTTCTTTACCGTAGTCAACGGTTGAATCATCAAATGTCAACTGTGATATATTTGGAGAGACTTGAAGAACACGATTCATTGTATCGGATATTTCTTTAAATTTCTCTACTATCATGTCAGATTCGTTGATTACTTCAAATGTGGCATATTTGTATCCGCCATCATTTACTAATTCAGCCTCTATTATCTGACTGACATGTCCTTGTACTCCTAAATCATTTCTAGTTTTAAACAAATAATAATATTTTTTATTTGATTGTACTTTATCAGCATATCTACAATATTTGTATGCAAAGTTGTAATTTTTTATTTTCTTGTCAATAGTAAAAATCAAATTGTTTTCAAAATCTTGATATGATTTTGGCTTACTGTCGATCCTATACACATCAACATATCTTGCAGGAGATACAGATTCAAATTCTAATTTAGATATTTCGGTTAGATCATTAGATGTAAGATATGTGTTTTTAAATACTAGCTCGTTATTGTTTGTAATAGCTGGGTAAAGTTGCTTACTGAAATTTTGATATCTTAAATTAAAGACTAATTTATTTGAATTGTTTAATTCAAAAGAAGGCTCCACATCAACTCTGTTTGGTGGATGATCAGCAACAGAGATTAACTTATCTTGTATTGGAACTTCAATTAATTTTAATGATGGTTGTACTGTTGTTACAAAATTAGCAAAATACGGAGGTAAAGGATCTCCCGCCAGTGCACTTACAGAAGAATTTCTAATTCTTACTTTATCCTTATTCGCCAATGAAGAAACCACACTTGTGTCTGGAACTGAGCCAACTGCACCATCTAATAGATCAATTACTGTTTCTTGGGTTTTAGGATCGTAATATTCAACACAGTAACCTTTGATAGGATTATCAGTTTTTACACCTTCAGATGTTATTCCTGTAGAAGCTACTGTATCACTACTAATACTGTCGTCTTCTTTTACGGTTCCAATTACTTTAGTAAGCTGCAAGTCAGAAAATTGGTATTTGACACCTTTAACAAGATAGTAAGCATATACTCTATAAGTATACTGGATACCATACTTCGTTTGTGTGTCAACAAGATTTAATTGTTTTAAATCTTCTGAATTAAATACCCAAAAATTTTGTATTGCATTTTGTGTATTTAAATCGCCGCCGGTTGGGCCACTAATTTTTTCAACCCTGTAGGCTAACACTTCGTTGTATTTAGGATTTGGATTATTGGTATTAAAAGATTCGATATCGTAATCTATGGTTTTGGGCAGAAGATTCATAAGTGTATTCATGTCTGACACATAAAAAGCAGCATCGTCTCCTGATAAGGTTGATAAAGTCTTGTTTAAAACTGATAATGTGTTTCTAGTATTGTAGGCTCTGTAACTACCTTTGGTATCATATGCCGATTTAGTCTCTATGTTGTCATAATCGATAACAGTAAAGTCTTCTTGAGTATTTTTAATATTATTGTGTGAGTATAACAACATTTCAACAAAATCTACTGCTTTAAATGAAGAGAGATTTGTAGTAGTTTCTGACTTGTCTATGCTATCTTCAATAGAAGACACCATTTTTCTTTGGTTAGTTGAAAAGTTTATATTATCAATTTGCAAGTTGTTTCCAGATTGTCCAAGAAATACTTCTTTCAGTGTTTTAAGAAAGTTAGTAGAATAGTTTTCAGTTCTAATTATATTTGAATATACAGCACCTTGATCTGTGTCAATCGAAATATTAGCATAATAAGGCATTTCAGAAGTTGTGTTCTGGGCATCAGTGTTTGGAAGAAAAAGTTTATCTATAGAGTTATTATTAAACAGCAAGTTGGTTTGTCTTGACTCAAACTGTTCTGCATCTTGAATACTATTTTTTGTAATATTGTCAGATAATTCATTTAAAAATTCTGGTGATACCGTATTCATAGTATCAGTATCATTAAATCCGTAATAATCAACAATAAAGCTACTCAAATTTTGATCTTCAAAATATAATTTAGTTAAATACCAGTTAATGTTTTGTTTTTCTGAACTTAATGATCTGACAAAGTTTTGATATGTAGGATTGTAAATATTATATTTGTAACTTACATCTGTAAATTTTCTAATTGCATTGCCGCTTTTCAATAACTTCTTGTTTATTTTTTCATAAGGTAAATTTATAATAGTATAATGATCGTCGAAAGCACTATCGGTATAAATTGGCTCAATAAAATTGTTATTGTATTGACCACCCACTATACTTTTTTCCCAATATTTGTTGCCTGTATTTGGGTCTATGAGATTTGGATGTCTTGGATCGCCCTGAAGCTGGCAAACAAACTTAACTGATGGCAGTATTGTATCTTGACTTGTCACTCCAGTAGCTTGTACTGAGCCAATAGAGGGGTCATCAATATTCACCCCGGTTTGAACTAAATTGATATTCTGGTTTATTTTAGAACCTTTAAAAGAATTTACTGAATATATTTTTTCATTTAAATTTTCTAAATAAAAGAATTTTTTAAACGAAGGAGGAACTCTTAAATTACCCTGATTGTCAGTTAAATTGAAAAAGTATCCACCCATTAAGTTTCTAAATGTATCGTTTGAACCAGAAAAAAGATTTGTATCTACTATACTAGTTAATTTTCCAGAGTACTCGTCAGCAGGGTATGCCGAAATAGAGTTAATATAAAGTTCTATATCTTTCATATCAGCCATATGGTCCTGATCCTCCTCCTCCTCCGACAGTAGGAGCTACAGTCACAGTTCTGGTAGCACTTGTGTCAGTGGCCGATGTATTTACACTTTGTGTTGATATTTGTTGAGACTGAGTTTCGTCTTCAATAATTTCTTGAAATAACTCATCGGTAAAATTAAGTTTAGCTGTTGTTTTAGTAATATCAATCTTTGTAACTAATCCTGATGAAATATCATTAATAAGTTCGTCGGTAATTAAAACCAATCTTTCAATTGTTTCAGCATAAGGCTGAAAGGGTCCATCAGTTAAAGGTTGATATCCGAATTTATTTCTGAGAGATATGTATTCAGCATTCCCATTATCATAAGCTTCGCGACCGTAAGGCTCAAAAGCAGTTCTTTCTAAAGGTAGAATGGTGTCCGTAATAGGATAGTCAAAAGAAATTTGTATCTGTGGGTCTTTTAAGGTTGATTGAGCTGTATGGGCTAATAAGGGAATCTTTTCGCTAAATGTGGTTGAATCACTTGACTTAACATTCTGCATATTCATTAATATTATTCCTACACTGTCGGACATGCTTTCGTAGATAGCATCGTATTCATCGGTTGTAATGTTCATAAAATTCTTTGTTTTTAAACCTAAATCATACTTTGACTCTGTGAGAGTAAAGCTGGCGGTGTCGATAACTTCACCGTCAGTTGTAACTGAGCCGCCGACTAATAATTCGACATCATCAGTCACTGTCTCTATATTTTCGTCTTGATTTAATTCTTCTTCAATGAAATCTACATTTCTATCAGAATATAAGGCTTCGTTAGGTACGGTCATTTGCTTCTCTTTTATTTAAAATATTTGTTTGTTCCAAAATAATCACTGCTTAAATTTATGATATTCAGATTGGAAAGTATTTCTGATGTGTCAACTGGCGGAATAAAATCAACAGCACTTTGTAAACTATTGTCACCAGTCCCGGGCAAAGGAGCATCATCAGCCTGCAGCAAAGGATCACTACTATCGGGAAAAGCTTTACTTGCTTCAACTGGCTTGTTTTCTAAGTTGATAGCTTCCTTAACATCAAAAACATTCGGATTAGTAAAATTAACTTGAGGGTTGTTTAACTCAATTAATGAAAAATCTTCTTTTAAGTTACTGAGTCCTACATTCATCTCTTTTAAAGTTTCAATAGAAATACGTGTGATATCTCTATCGATAAAAGACGATATTTTTATTCTTTTATCGACAATACCATTATTTAACTTCATTTGCAGGGCTGCATTTTTTACATTATATAAAGTTGGTTGAGTTAATTTGTTGATACATACACCATCAACTATTTGTTTATCTTTGCTTTTAACTTTAATTTTTCTTTGTTGTTTAGTTTGTGATAATTCAAATGGTATTTTCATTACAATAACTCCGGTGGCTCAGGTGGCAAATCTAACAAATCAGACACTTCAGAATAATCTCCAATATGATCTAATATTTTTCTTTCTATATCGTTGGTAATCGATATTGTTTGAGTGGTTGAGTAAGTAAATCCATCTTCTATTGCCTCATATTTTATTTGGTTTAATCTTTCATTAAAAATACTTAATTGATTGTTAATTGAAATTAATCTATCTAATGTACCAGTTTCCGGCCTTATGCTACTCAACAGTTTCTCTCCAAATTCAATCATAGATACATATTCACCTCTAAAAGTATCTGTGAAAATATTTAAATATAATGTATATAAACTAACCATTTTTGACCATGGATTTGAGTTACCGGGGTACTTTTCAAGGATTGCAGAAACAAAAAATGTGTTAAAACTGTTAGTAAATTCGTTATAAGAGCATTGTTCAATTGCTACATTGTAATATTCATCAACAAATTGTCTATACACAACTTCAAACCTGTCAATAATTGCTAACAATGTTTGACCAGAATTATCCTCAACTTGTACTTCAATGGTTTGAATATCTCTTGAATCACCATCACCTCTTGGGCCTGTCGTTCTACCGGAGTCTGTTAAAATTGTTTCTTGATTATATTTGTCATCATCAATAAAGAATTGGTAATTAAACATATACAATCTGTAATCATCTTTCCATGTTACACCTTCTCTTAATAAACCATCATTAAAGTCGGTGAAGTTGAAGTTTCTTTGTGTAATTTTGGAGTATGCCTCTTTTGGCGATAACATATCTAATGTTTGTTCAATATCTCGACTTTCATTAAAAAAATCTTTAAATGTCATTACAGATTCGATTGGAGCAATAGGGTAAGACATTAAATTACCATTTGCATCTCTGGTGGAACGAAAGCTGAATGTTTTATATTCAGTTGGATCAGATGGCACAGCTAAGTCTCTTTCCAACTCTAATGTGGTACCGTATGTCTTGTTATCATATTTCACTTTTTTTATTGTAGCAGCGGCATTTGTTATTGCCTTGCCCTGTGAAGTAAAATCAATTAAACGCCCAACATTCATGTATCTTGACATAAATGATCTTTTTCTTATAAATTTTTCATAATCAAAGAAAAAATATCCTGATTTTTGAATAATGATATCAATAGAGGCTAAGGTGTCCATTAATCTTGTGTCTATTGTTATGGACTCAAATCCAATAATTTGCTCAATTATATTTTCTAATGCATTTTCAATTATGTCTCTTTGAGCAACAAATTCATCCAATATTGTTTCTTTTAACGAAGCAGTTAAATCAATTTTTCTATACCACATTGATCCATCAGAAGCATAGCCCGGGTTAAATCTATCTTCTAATAGTTTGTACTTTCCGTAGACAATTCCATGATCGGAATCGTCGCTGACCTTTGCTAATGCTGCTGAACCAGCACTCTCGCTAGCACCGAAACGATAATCACTGTATGGCACTGCCAAAAATGCAGTATAAGGACCACCTTCTAATTTTGATTTCAAAACTTTTGATAGTTTAATTTTCAAGCTGTTAAATAAACTAATTACAAATTCGTCTCTGCTATTTTCTGTCAGTAATTGGTTTATAAGTGTAGGATTATCTAACAAACTATCAATAGTTTCATCAATTAGAGAATCAAAACTGCTATTAATACTGTCAGCTACTTTGTAAAAGTTGTAAGATAAACCAGCATTATCTACTCCGGGTGTATTGGGACCAAAACCATCAACCAATCTTCCATTAGCGGTAAGATGTTTAGTAATTGCTTCTT
>MDTA01033298.1_pt1 | contig 14189 bp, 7 predicted proteins | sample 811151 | NCBI WGS metagenome assembly MDTA01 (sample SAMN05326648, study PRJNA326480) | marine metagenome | isolation source: seawater | place: Indian Ocean: South | collected 2010 | reverse complement strand
CGCTCATTTATATTTCTCCATGCTGAAATTATATCTCAAAGGACATAAATAGTCAAGTTTTATTTTTAAGGTGGTTATTATGACCCTAAATAACCAAGCACTACATGATTAATTCCTGCATTATTAGTTCCTGCAGTAGGATTTCGTATTATTATTCTTGCATTCTGCGAATCAATGGCTACATTCGTATTGGGCCAAGTTCCTGCCTCCACCGTTGCGCCATTATATTCAATACTTCCATGACCCGGTGTATTCGTGAGTAAAGTAGAACTAAATTTCCATCCACCTATTTTTCCGCCACCACTATCTACATAGAAAGTGGGGGCACGTATTCTACCATTAGTAAGATCCAAATGAGTACCACTTGTGGATACGTTACCGTTTGCATTAGTTCCGTATGTACCGCCCACTGACGAAATTAGTCCAGTACTAATATTACTTCCATCAATGGTGGTAATATTAGTACCTCCCTCCTTAAAAGTACCCCCACTAAAAGTTACTACTCCGGTAAAGTTAGTATATTGTACTACGCCTGAATACGATACTCCAATAGTGGACGAATCCGCTGCAGCCTCGGTCCCAAAATATCTAACTGTATAATGAGTAGTATTGGCAGCATCAGGAACTTGTGGCCTGGGTACATTTGTCCAAGTATTTGTACCTGTACCAATTCCTGTTCCTGTGACTACTCCTGTGCTGAATGTATAAGTATTTCCTGTTGGAGCTGAAGGCGCGGAGTCATGACCAGTTCCTGTCTTTTCATAATACAAGTAACCTTGAATAGTTCTTAATCCTTTATCACCCTGTGCGCCTGTAACACTGTCACCATCTGCTCCATCGGCTCCTGCTATTGATTTTGAAAAAGATTGTACGGCTGTATACTCAACCACAGTTCCTGTACTATTTATTTCCAAAACATAAGTAATTGTTTCAGTATTATCAATAGCGCCACTTACAGTATGATTGCCAATAGTCACCACATTACTACTTACACCTGTGGGAGTACCAGCACTAAAATCACTATCGGTTGAAGTTGCTGATTTAATTCGCCACTCTCCCCTGCCCGGACTACTACCACTATTATAGCTATGAGAGCCTGAACCTCCTACATATGTTGCAACGGTACCTCCATCAAAAACTTCAATAGTAGTACCACTACCCGTTTTTGCTCCTGTTGCAACAGTTCCATTATTAGGGGCTTGGAAAGCATGAGTTGGATTAGAAAGTACTATAGTTTTTCCAGACTCTGAGGCTAAAATAGATACTATACTTGCAGAGTCTGTCGCTTTTATATCACTAGAAGCAGGTAAGTTTGAATTATTAAAATTAGTTGGCTTCTCTGCCACATCCACATTAATATTTACAGAACCACTAGCGACCGCTGAACTATGACCAGTAGGAACCGGATAATGAACCACATGAGTGGACCCGCCACTTCCGTCCATCCAATTAGTATAATTTGTATGGCTATCTGTTAAATAAGTTGGGCTAGTACCATAAGAAATTCTAAATACAGGGTCGGTAAAATTAGTGGTATTTACAGTAATTTTTATCCAGCCATTAGTTTCAGTAGCATCTGGTGCAGCGAGAGTAACCGCTCCTACAGTACCTCCTACAGAAGTAGTACCAGTAAACTTAGGAGTACTACCTCCTTCATTGTACATAATAGAGTAGTCTGAAAAATCTAATCTAGCTGTTTTTCCATCTAAACCAATGGATCCATCTTGTACTTTAACAATTTTAAAAGCTTTGGTTTTACTCTCACTTTGATCGGCCGATTCTCTAACTGTTACTGAGAAATCTAAAGAAGAACCACTATCATATGCGATTCCTCCTGAGCCATCATGAATTTGCCATGTTAACGTTTGACCAGTTACAGCATTATTACTTGAATCAATATAAGAAGATTGTGCACTACCGCTTACCGCTGGGCTTCCTTGAGTAAATCCATTACCTGTGATTATAAACTCTGGGTCATCATATGCAAGTGCGTCGGCTGTAAGTGTAATAGCGATCTCATTCTGAAGTACAGATGAAGAATTATAGTTAAGAAACGCAACATTTGAATCAACAATAAGAGCACGAAGACCTGTTAAAGTCTGATCTTCAACCCACTTAAGCATAGTATGAGTATAAGTATTACCAGTACGATCAATTTGTCCAATTACTGCATCCTTAGCCACATCAGGCCTTAAAGCATTTCTAGCTATTGCTTTAGACTCATCTACGCTTGTAAGGTCTGCGCTTGTTACATTTAGTTTTTCTTCTGTGAATAAAACATCGTCACTTTCTATATGTGCTACCTTACCTCCATAGTATACATTTGAAGCCGTTTTTACTCTTATAAGGTCTCCTATTTGAAACCTAGTAGTAAATGCTGTGGTTCCTTCTGATTTCTCTACTTTATTACTATACTTGTGTAACTTAACTCTAGCGTCTGCATTATTTGTACAATCTGTCCAAACATTCTCAGAATTACTAGCAAACTGATCATATTCTTGCCAGTATTTAAGAATAGTATTTTGGCATTTAAATACAGTATGCGTTACTAACTTAAAATAATCAGTAGTATCATCAGCATCAAAGTAAATAAATGCTGTAGCTATTTCCTTATTATTAGTAGCCATAGAGGTAAGAACTTGTTGATGAGTAGCAACAGTACTTTGATTAGCATTATTTACCGTAACTCCAGGAGCTCCATTTGATTGTAGAGCCCAATCTTTAGTTACTAGACTCCATGTTGTTCCACTAGTTGAAGATTTAGTATTTGCTCTAATACCGCTAGGAACTCCCTCTTTAGTTCTAGAGCACGATACTTTATATTTATCATATACATCTATAGAAGCCCATGTAGTTTTTGATCGTTTGCCTCCGTTTGTAAAAGTTTGTACTCCGAAGTTATGCACACCGTTAGGTACTTTAAGAATCCTATGTGATAAATCAGAAGCATTTGAAATTTCTACAAAGTCCTCTCCTGCAATCGGGGGATTCATGTGCAGAACATACTTAGATATATTTGTGAACTCACTACCGTCATTATTCTTGGGTGCTTCCCATTGAATGGTTAGTTCGTCCATCTGGGCTTTAAAGTCAGGAGTTTGAAGAATATAAACAGCACCGGGAGCGGGAACAAATGCTTGTTCTGGGGGGTTCACCGGATCTAAGACAGCAAGTGTATAATCTACATCAATAGCTGTATATTTAGAATTATAAAATTCTACGGCAGTTATTTGCCATGTTTTATTTTTCTCCTCTTTTAACGCTATTATTTTATACTCTTTATAAGAGGGGGTAGTATCAACGCCATTATACGTTTCACGAATCGCCCATATTGTACTAGCAGGTATAGTATCTGTGAACGCACTATCTATAGCTATTTGAGTGACTCCTCCAACTACTGAAACATCCGTAGAATCAAAATCTCGTGAGTCAACTAACGTAGAATTACGGAACTCTACATTAATATGATTACCAGAATCATCTTCTAAATTAAGAATATTTTTTTCTATTTGTTCGTTGGTATCCGAGCCAACCAAAGCCATTGAAGTACCGTTTACTTTTGCAAATTCTACTTCATCACCCCTATTATATGTATAAGTTGTCCCGCTATGAGTTACTACAATGGGTGCGTCCTGTTCAGAAACAACTTTTCTGCCTTCTAATAGTAATGTTAATTTATAAGAATATCCATTACCTGTTGTTCCAAACTCAAAACCACGTGTTCTACCGCCATCCGTCTGGGCCTCGTCTGAAATAGTCGCAATGTCTCTGTCAAGTGTAATAGCTGAATTTGAGGAAGCAGTAATTCTTCCACTAAAATGCACACCCATTGAATCAATATCCTGAACATTAATTATATCTCCAGGTTTTAGAAATGCTGCATTTACTGAAGTTTTAAAATTAAGAATTTCTGTTTGATTTACAGCAGTCCAGGCTTTCCATCGTCCATAACGAATAGCTTGACCCTCAGAAGTGCAACCAAATGCAACAGCTTTTTTAGGAATAATTTTACCTATCTTTAAAATATTATCACGATCCTCCATAATAAGAGGTTCTTGCTTATAGGATGCTAGCGGATTATTCCATATAACTGTCCATTGATTTGCCCGTGTTTTACTGCCTGAAGTCTCAGTTTTTATTTGTCCTTCTACAATATTGGCTTTGGAGAAGTTATAAACAGGGGTTGCTGGTGCGTCCTCAACAGGATGTATTTGCCCATTTAGCCAATAAACCATACCTCTAAATATGGTGGCCATATCTTTCAAAACTTTATACGCCGCTGTAGACTTAGTTAAATATAAATTAGCAGTAAATCGAGGCTCTTTAGTTCCATCTATGTTAGAGACTTCTTCATCACAGTACTTTGCTATTTTATATAACTGGAACTTATTTATATCTTGTTGCTCTAAAAATTTTCCTAACCCATAACGATTATTAATTAATATATCATAAAACACCCATGCCGGATTATCAGTATAGTAAGTTCCTATATCTAATGAGCTTGTGTTACTAGTGCCCTCGTCACTAAATTCCCCGTTCCATATACCTGTATAAATAGCTTTACCTGTAGAAGACAAATGCCTAGGAGTATAGTTTGAAGGAATTTTTACCTTTAACCCTCTTACATGGTAAGCTCGTTTCGGAGGGCTAGAAAAACTTTTAGATGTAAAATTAACAGATGCTAATGCAGTATAAGGATATGTTTGTTTCTCATGAATTGTTGCGATAATTTGAGAAATTTTAACATCATTTATAACTGCCTGTACATCTTCAGAGCTTCCTCGCTTTAAAAGTCCATTTCCAGCGCCTGCAAGCTGAAAAGGGTTATCTATTGAGCCTCCATTTGGAGTTAGCCTAGTTATTCTTAATTTTAAATCCCTCATTCGTAAATGTGTGCTTATAGGTATTGAATAGATATATGAAATAGCGCTTTTTTTCTTCTGCTGCTTATTAATAATAGTATAGTTGTATTTTCGCCCTGTAATTTCTGTCCAATCAGTTGGGTTTGCACCCCCGCTTTCTGAAGCATAAACTAAGATTTGAAACGCAGCAGCAGACCAGTATTCATTCCCATCGTCCATGGCAGTATAATGCCCGCTGGGAAACTCGAAATGAATTTTTAATTCGTCTATCTCATTTATCTGAGCACCGGTAAAGGACTGACTAAGAACAATAGTTTTTTGAGCCATACCTGTAACAATACCGCTATCATCTTCATGGGGATACCCTGCTGTTAGATTAGTCTCTGCAGTAGTATTCATAAGGTTTGTACTTTCAAAAACTTCAGATTGTGAACTGGTTAGAGTTACAGGAAAAGAAGCAACTCCGACCCCGGATCCTTCAACTCCGAGTTGCGCCAAGGGAGCTTGCTGTAAGTTACCTACACGAAACTCAAAAGAAGACCCCGGGTATTTTTGCTCGGCCACAGGTTGTTCAGCATTAGCACTATTACTGGCGGCACCCCTAGACCCTGTACCTGCTTTTTGAATATTTTCAGAAGATAACGAAAAAGGTTTAGAGGTAATGCTAAAATTATTAGTCCATTTTGGTATATAAATGACTTTATTATTACTCACCACTTTTACATCTACAAGAGTAACCCAATCAATATATAAATGAGCTATTCTGGTAGAATATGTGGAACTCCAAACATCTTTCTCAAGATAAGCATTAGGAAAAATACCCCAAAGATCTATTTGTGCGGCCTGTGCAGCCCCGCTACTATCAACAGTATCAAAATTTGCATTGGTGTACAGTTGTGTTATGCTTCCCTTAAGTATTTGCTTAGAGGAGGTATATATTCTTGCAATAGGTTTAAGGTTCTTAAAGCCAGACATTGCAGGAGAATCTTTATGGTATTGTTGAAATATATCTTGTGCAGTATTACTATCCCAGCCTTGTACTCTCGCATACCCAGGTGTCGATATAGTTGGGGTTCCTCCTCCTACAGAAGTCAAATCTAGGGTTGCTTCTATAGTTGGTTTATATTCTATAACTCTTATCGGTTGGCTAGTAACTCCAAAAATAGTTAACCACCTAGATTTTCTAGGATTAGTTGCGGTTTCTGCCTCGTCAATTAAATAAGTAGTACTTCCGCTTGCATCTAATAAAGTTGCTGTAACCGGTTGATTAGCCCCTGACGCGGCAGGTATACTTATTCTTTTTGCGGGATTACCAGAACCAGTAGCGTCGTAACTATCTATTATAGGGCTAATGGATGCTGCGGTGTTAATATCAGACAACTGGTCGCCTGCTAAGTATATAGATGCTTCTCCATGTACTAAACCTTCTATTGGCCCTTCTGAAATTATGTCTGTTACAGTAACTTCCTGAACATTAGACCCATCCCTTGCTAAAGATTCAGGACTAGAATTAAGACCGATTCCCGGTAATGACCATTGTCCAAACCTACTCACAGTGCCTGCTCCCCATAAAAGCTGTAATCGCTATAATAATTGCCCTGTTCATCCCCAACTGTTGCTGTTCCTCCTACTGCATTTTGATTACGATCAATTAAACTCACAGAAGTATTTTGTAGGTTGAATGTTATAGGCTGACCAGGCACCCTTAATTCCCCGTATAAAATAGGAACTGGATATCCTTCTACAATAGAAGCCTCAGAACCTTGGAAAACATAACCTTCCTCCTCTGCCGGAGTTTCATCATCCGTTGCGGGGTCAGGCATCATCATTTCGGCAATTCCCATCATTATTAGTCCAGCACCTATTCCAATCGCTATCCACATAGGTGCTGTTAAAGCCGCACCTCCAGCTATAACAAGGGTTACAGCAATTATAATAATCCCTACTATAACTTTAAAGACTCCTTTGGCTCCCATAGGAGTGGGAGTTATAATAATATCTCCTTTTTCTAGAGGCAATAATAATTCTCTTTCATCTTCTATATAATCATCAGCAATTTTTATTACGAAACCAATATTTCTCTCTTCTGTAGAGTCTATAAAATACTTATCTACACCTTCGTAGTTTGCTTGCAAATACTGTATTACTTCTCGTATGCTTTCGGCTTTTACTTCCGCGACTTTACCGTACTTTTCTCCAAGTTCTCCTTCTAAGTATACTTTACGCAACATATTTATAAACTCCTGATAAATGTGGGTACCAAAAAGGATATAAGTTTTCCCTGCACGACAGTCTATTAACTGCATGATGATAAAAAATATCATTTCCTAAGTATACACCACAATGATTATTTACTTCTTCCTGCACTCTAAAAATCAGTACATCATTTTCTTCCAAGTCTTCCACTTCCTTCTGTTCTAATTTCCATTTTTTTAATATTTCGGGGCAAAAATAATCTAAACCTTTGTTATACCAATTATCCTCAAAAGCAGCTCTAGCAGGTATAGTCATATCTTTGGTTGCTAAATAATCTCTCATTGCCTCAAAACAGTCCTTAACTCCAAATTTATACTCTCTTCCGTATAGATCCGATACATTTGACTCAGGTTCCACTATTGTTAACTCCATATCCGGATAACTAAAAATATAATAAGGTATACCTAGTGCATTACAATAATCTGTATCTGCTTGGCTAGGTTCCGAGCTATCTCCAATATGATTATGTACTATACCGACAATATCTGTTGTTACTAGTAATTTTATGTATTCGTCTGAATCTAGTATGAAATTATCTGGTTCTGGTGAAATATTTGTAATAGGGAACCACTTTTTCTTCCCTTTAATTACTGACAATACTCCACATCCCTCTCGGGGGAACTCTTTATCAAAATGTTCTTTTATTGCATGTATATCCATTATCTGTGTCTTCTACTACCTGGGAAGCCTCCATAAGGTAATGGAACAGTTGTGTTAAAAACTGTATTACTAGCTTCTGTAGTTTGAGTTTGTCGACCATAAGCACTCTGAAACCGTTTTTTACATGAAGTTAGTAATTTACCACATACATCCCCCCTTACCCAATAATCAGACGTAAGGCTTGGGACAGCACTATCTGTTGTTACTATACATCTATATATGGTGCTGGTATCTGTCCATGTCCATCCATTAGTGGTTGAACTGGACACCGGCGCCCCTGCAGGGTATATAACATAATCATTTCTCTCTGCTCGTACACTGTGAGTTTTAAATGTAGTTCCGCTTATCCATGCCCTGTATAAAAAAACCTGTTCCCAGTTACTATTATTAGGGGCGGGTTCGGAATTAGTATTAGTTGCCCTCGCTTTCCAATAAGTATAACTTCTCTCGTTCCAGGAAGGACTTGAGTCTCCGTCAGCCGCCAAAGCAACTAAAGAAGAGCTATTAAAAGTAGTTGAACTATTCCATGTTTTGCCTGATTTTACTGATCCGCCTACATCATGAACTAACCCCCACCATATAATTGCTTCATCATTTGCGGTGAAATATACATAAGAGTCTCCTGCATCAGAAGGAACTTTTCCGTTTGCTGGCCAAGTACATGCACCCATAGGAGTAGAGAAAGTTTGTCCTTGGTACTCCCACGGACAATATTTACCTATAACTACTCGAGAGGGGAGAGTTATTCCTTCCAGATCATACGGGGCTGCTAGCTCATATACTACTACATCTGCGGTCTTATGCTTTATCCTATCAATAATGTATTTTCTTTTAGGGTACTCTACGATTGCTTTGGAGGAAGAAGCAGTTGGATCTACAGTTAAATACTTTTCTAAAGTTGTTCGCTCGGTTAGCGTTTTTCCTAATAGGCTATCTAACTTGAAACTATCTATACCATCTGTTCCTCCATCATCTGCATTTTGAAATAAAGAAGTATCACGTACAATAGATTCAATATTAGCAAAGGATAAAGTAGGACGATTCATTGCACCCGTACTCTTAATAGATACACCATCTACTTTCATAGGAAGGGCATAGTAGGTTTCACCATCAAAAACAATAGGACCGTAGGTAGTATCCTCTATACCTGCTCCCGTAACCGTCATTCCCACTTTTAAGTTCGTTGCACTAGCAACATTAACAGTGGTACTATTGCTTACATTAGCACTCGTAGTAGTTTGTTGACTAGTTGCGGCCCCTGCTGTAGTATATCCACTAAACGTTAAGGTTACTCCGGAGGCTAGAGTTTGAGCTTTATTTAGAGTTATCTGTGCCCCATCTATTGCGGCTACTCTTACCTCTGTACTTAGTCCTGGGTGAAAATATAAAGTTGTTCCAGACGAGTACTCCAACTCGAATAAAGTTATTAAACCACTGTCTATTTCTAAACTTTGTAAATCTGATGTTATTACATTTGTACTCATGCATATATTCTTCTAAAGGTTGCGGCTACGGTATAATAATTACCATTATTGTATTTAATATTATAATTTTCACAAACTACTTTTATTGTACGTTCTGAATTTGTTGAATTTTCGTCTGGTACTGTAAAATCAAAACTTGTTACTCCCTCTTTATCATCAAAAAACTTAATAATATCATCAGCAACGGATTTTTCTCTATTTTTTAACTGTACTTTATAAGTTTCTTGTAAGGAATTAATTCCTTTTTTACCTCTTTGTTCGTACCCGTCTCCAAATCTGATTTTCCGTGTTAAAGATTTAGTAGCCCTAGAAAGATCATTGTCTGGACGAATAGTAGCAGTAGTTATATTAGTACCTGAAATTTGAAAACCTATTGCCATTATGCTACTCCATGAGGACTAAGTATTCCGCCTGCCCTTTTTTCGTCTATTAATTTCTGCTGAATAAGATCGGCTAGTTGTAGTCCTAGTTTTTCCATCTCTTCCTCATCACTCTCAACATCTGTGTCAGCGTCTCCTTCACTATTCATATTTATAGTGACTCCCACATTATTATTTTGCATTCCGAGCCCGCCCCCTTTAGGAAATGTTACTGGTATATCTTTACCATTAGGTAAAGGAACTACTGCTTCACTGCCATGCAATATTGCGGGATACCCGGACATTGGACCTCTTGCTATTCCTCCGCTTGCATATCCTAAAGGAGGGTATATACCTGTTTTTCCGGGAATTGCAGACGTTGCTAATAATGCCGCGGTGTTTTTAATTAATGCTGCACTATTCGCAGCTACTGCAACCGTATTCGCACCTTCTACAGCCACCTTTTTAACCCCCATCATCTTTTCCCAGAGCGCTTTTCCTTTCTCCCATACGGTCTTTCCCATCTCAAAGAGATAAAAGGCTGCCATTATTTTTTGTAATGCTTGTCCTGCTTTGCTATTACCTAATAATGCGGTAACAGCCATTCCTAGTCCTGCAACTTCTTTCAGAGTTATCTTATTTGACTGTTGCAGTGTTTTATTTAACTGACTTACAGGGTTACCCTCTTCTCCTCCTCCTATTCCGCTCAAATCGTCATCTCGTCTTTGCGCAGTAGGAACTATTTCTTGAAGTTGGTCCATTCCTCCTGCTGCTGGTGCTGCAGTACTACCATCTGCACCTACACCTCCTCCTGTTCTATCTGTCCACCAACTACCGTCTCCGGTACCAGTACCAGTACCAGTACCAGTACCAGTACCAGTACCAGTACCAGTACCTTCGCCGGGGCACATACAAGCGTGGCAGGCTTCACGAAGTTGCTCAATAAGACTCGTAATTACTTCTTGCAATGCTGTTGCAAGCTCTGTTGACCCTTCGGTCATAGCAGTTTTAACTCCTTCACTAACATTTGCTGTGCCTTCTTCTATTTTCTTGGCTATAGCGGGGGCTGTTTCCTCTTTTACTTTTGTATCTAATGTTATTGCTCCTGCTTCTATTCCGGCTTCCGTGGCTTCTTTCATTGCGTTGGCTGCTTTCATTTCTTGAGTTTCAAATCCTAATCCCTTCATTATATCTTGAGTCAGTGCTTTAGCAACATTATCTATCATTCCCGAAGCTATACTTGTTGCCATTCCTGCCAGAGCTTCTTTAACAGTAGCATCACCTTTTAGTACATCAGCGATTCCTTTTTGGAGTCCAGTTTCAAAATCAGCCAACATATTGTCTTTCATGGTTTGTGTTAAATTAGCGGCTCGTTCTAGCTCTACATTTTGTTGTTTTAAAATTTGTAACTGAAGATTATATTGTTGCATTTTTACATCATCTTCTTTTACACCCGCCTCTCGAGCTAACTGTTGATGGGTCATTATTTCTAATATTTTTAAGTTATTTTCTGCTTGTTTTTGAGAATTTTGCAAGGATTCTTTTTGTAAAGGAGTAGCCCCTGATAAAGCTTTATTAAAAGCTAGTTGTATTCGTAAAGTTTGATTACCTATACCCACTTCCAAGTCTCGGATTCTATTCAGGACTGCCTCTTTGTCATTAAGCTTTTGTATTTCCTTGTTTAATCGGGTTATCTCTGGACCAGTCAGTTGAGCAGCCTGCTCTTTCTTTTGCTTTTCTAAAGCAGCCCTGTTTTCTATAACAGTTTTTGTGAGTTCAGTAACCGAAGTTTTATAACTTGTTATTCCACTCAATAAGGTCTGGTAACTAGTCTCTAGTTCTTTATTTTGTTCTATTGCAAAGGTTGTTTCTTTTGCTTGCTCTTCAAACTCTCTCCTATATGCCGCTAAATCCTTTATCTGTTGATCGCTTAAAACACCACCCTCAGCTAATACCTCCAGAATTGATTTATACTTTACCATATTCTCGGTTAAACCTGTCATACTATCCATATAATGCAGGACTTCCTTTGCAGCAGCTTTTTGTTCTGACCTAGTGCCCTCAATTCTTTTATTTAGCTTTTTCTCAAGATCTTCTTGTTTTGCGGTAGCATTACTTAACTCCTCTATCGCGCTGTTAAGTCCTTTAACCTCCTCAGTTGGAAACAAGAGATTGCTTATCCATCTTGCTGCAGACGCTGCACCAGGGACCCCACCTATAGCTCCATCAGCAGCTCCCATTCTGGCCTGTTGTTCATGATGCTTCTCCCGAAGACCTGCTATTTTCTCTTCTAAAGCCACTATTTGCTTTTGGTTTTTCTCAAAATCTTTACTAAACTTACCTTCCTCCAAGCCTTTCAGAAGTGTTGCACTCTTTTCAAGTGTTGTACTATAACTAGTTAAAAATTGTGCTTGAGCTGCTAGCCTTCTTAAAGGATCCGCTTTTCCAGTTCGCTCCTGCTCGGCTGCTATAATGGCTTGGATTTCTTGGAATTTTTTATATTCAACATTTAGAGTTTTTAAAGATTCCGTAACATTATCAAACTGCTCCCCTATTTTATCAATATAAGGATTAGGTTTAAAAAATCCTAATGCTTGGGCGGTTGCTTTCATTAGCTCAAATGCCATCATTAGTATGCCAATCCATCCTGCTGCAGACATAATTTTATCTACACCCCTTACAAACCCCGCAGCTGCTGCTTTTGCCCCAGCAAAAGCTTTTTTAAACGCCAGCCCTATCTTCTTGGCAGTCAGTTCAGCAGTTTGGGTTAGTTTCCAGAATCCCATTTCTGCTTTCTCTATAAAGCTTGCTTGGCCTCGTTTCATCCTTTTTAGAGTTAAAATATACATTCGTTCGGTTCTTTTGTCCATCTTTCGGACAGCACCAGCTCCTCGTTCAGCATGAACTAACATTAAATCTATACGATTTTTTGCATATTTATCTGCTTTTAATGCTTCTTCTCCTCCTTTTGCTAAAATATCTACACCACTCCCTGGCTTTGCATCTCTTACTGAGGAGGCTCCCCCAGTTTTTTCCAAGTCTTTCTGCTGCTTTTCTAGCTTTTTCATTTCTTCACGAGCCTCTTTATATGCTTGAGAAGCGTCATCAGCAGCTTCTTGTGAGGCTTGTGCCCATTCTTTAGTTCCAGGTATTATAGCTCTTATAATTGGAATAGCTAACAGTGCTAAAGCTGCCGTCATGGCTCCAATATTCTTGATAAGAAATTCTGCAGTAGGCTCGGATATTGCTGAAATCCATGCTTTAATAGGTTTCATTACTTTATCAAAAGCAACTCCTAAACGTGCTACAGAGTTTGCTTGAACATCTGTTGCTTTTGCGACAGCATTATATTTGGACTCTAACTGTCCTTGTACTTCCATAAATACTGCTTGTTTCTTTTCATATGTTGTTAAATCTTTTGCCGACTTTCCTAAAGTTGCAGCATAATTTTCTTGTGCGTCTGCTAAACGGAGTGTAATACCTAATTCATCTAATAATTCTGGTTCTGCTTTTGTTACGCCTCGTACTAAACGATTAAAAGAGTCTGTAACGTCTCTTCCGAGTATTTTTGATAAGTTTCCAGCTCCTGCAGCCAATTGTTCTATTTGACCCGAACCCAGCCCAGAAGCAATACCTATAGCGGCAGATTCAGAAGCAGTTTTAAAATCTAGCATAGCACCTGATGCAGCTTGTATATCTGCAGTTAATGTACGCATGCCCACACCCGTTGCACCTGTAAAGGCAATCTGCGAGTCTTGAATAACACGGAAATCTGCTGCTTTCTGTAAAAATTGAAAAGCAGCAGTAATTGCAAACACATTAGAAGCAAGAATGGCATAAGCAGGTACGAGAGTACCTGTCATACCTTGTGCCATCTTTGAGAAATTTTTAGTACCGTTAGCAGATTGTTTTGATAAACCTTTTAAGTTTCTATCTAAATCTTTAGTAGACTTGCCTGTTCTTTCAGACCCTTTACTTACATCGTCTAGTGCAAGTCCTAACTTTTTTGAATCAACAGCGACACGCTGAGTTGTGCCATTATCATCAACTATAATATCAATATATACTTTATCTTTTCCGGCCATTAACCCTGCACATTATGAGTGTATGTCTTACCACTGCTGTGCTGACGCTTTCTCTCGTCAGCTTTGCGTTTTCGTTCTTGTTCCTCTGATCTATGAGTTACTATTATACTTTCCCACATTTTCATAAAGTAAAGAATTACTTTTCTATCCTCTATTTCAAACAGTTCAAAAAGATGGTTTATTGTACTCCAGTCCTTTCCCATATAGGTTCCAGACATACCATCCCATCTATCAGATAGAAACCCAAATATTAAAAATGCCACTTGAACCTCATCTGGAAACTCAGATGTTTCAAGCGGCATTCTTTTAGGATCAGGTTCTTCGCCTAGTTGTTCACAAATTTTTAGGTATTTTTCCCAATCAATGTTGGTTGTGCTTTCTTTTACATATATCTCAAGTAGAGCTTTAACTTCCTCTACTTGTTCCCAGTAAAATTTTCTAGATCACCTACTGTTTCAGTTACCCAAGTGTCAAAATCACTCG
>MDTA01106799.1_pt1 | contig 14190 bp, 24 predicted proteins | sample 811151 | NCBI WGS metagenome assembly MDTA01 (sample SAMN05326648, study PRJNA326480) | marine metagenome | isolation source: seawater | place: Indian Ocean: South | collected 2010 | reverse complement strand
TAGGATGAAAAGAGAATTTAAAGTCGAAGCAAACATCGGAGCTCCTCAAGTAGCTTATAGAGAAACAATTCTTGGATCTGCAGAAATGGAATATATCCATAAAAAACAAAGTGGTGGAGCAGGACAATTTGCAAAAGTAAAATTAAGTGTGGAGCCCTTAGAGGCAGGTAAAGGTAGAGAAGTAGAAAATTTAATTAAAGGTGGAGCAATTCCAAAAGAATATATACCTGGTGTTGAAAAGGGGGTAGAGGGAGTTGCGGATAGCGGAATTTTAGCGGGATTTCCCATAATTGATTATAAAGTAAAAATTTTAGATGGATTACATCATGATGTAGACTCAAGTGTTTTAGCTTTTGAAATTGCTAGCAGATCCTGTTTTAGAGAAGCATGCCAAAAAGCAACTCTTAAATTATTAGAGCCAATGATGAAAGTGGAGGTGGTTACACCTGAGGAATTTATGGGTGATGTCATTGGAGATTTGAATAGCAGAAGAGGCCAAGTTGGTTCAACAGAACCAAGAGGTAATGCAACAGCAATAAACGCAGTTGTGCCTCTAGCTAATATGTTTGGTTATATAAATAATCTAAGATCTTCCACTCAAGGAAGAGCGCAATATACTATGCAATTTAGTCATTATGATAAAGTTCCACAAAATGTTCAAGACGAAGTAACAAAAAAATTGGCTTAATTATGGAAAATCAGAATATAAGAATACATTTAAAAGCTTACGACAACAAGATACTTGATTTATCTACTGAGGAGATTGTTAATACTGCAAAAAGAACAGGAGCGCAAGTAAAAGGTCCTATACCATTACCAACCCGAATAGAAAGATACACTGTTTTAAGATCTCCGCACATTGATAAAAAAAGTAGAGAACAATTTGAGTCTAGAACTCACAAGAGATTAATTGATATTATTGAACCAACCCCACAGACTGTTGAAGCATTAATGAAATTAGATTTAGCTTCAGGTGTAGATATAGAAATAAAGATTTAATTTATGAGTATTGGATTAATAGGTACAAAAATTGGAATGACAAGGGAGTTTATGGATACTGGACAGTCTGTTCCAGTTACTGTCATTAGAGTGGAAAAAGGCAGAGTTATAGATGTCATAACTAAGGACAAAAGAGGATACAATGCGGTTAAACTTGGATTTTTTAAATTAAAAAATTCTAAAATTAACAAACAAATGAAGGGTTATTTTGCAAAAAAAAATACTGAGCCTAAAAGAATTTTGAAAGAATTTAGAGTAGAAAATAATGATCAATACAAAGAGGGTAACGAATTAGGTTTAGAAATTTTTAAAGATAAAAAATTTTTAGACGTAAAATCAAAAACAATAGGTAAGGGATTTGCGGGGGTTATGAAAAGATGGAACTTTGGTGGTTTAAGAGCTTCACATGGTGTCTCGGTATCTCATAGATCTCATGGTTCAACTGGTCAAAGACAAGATCCAGGTAAAGTTTTTAAGGGAAAAAAAATGGCTGGCCATATGGGCGATAAAATAAGAACAATGCTAAATTTAGAAATTGTAAAATCTGATATAGAAAATAATTTAATTTATTTAAAAGGCTCAATACCAGGTTCAAAAAATTCAACAGTATTTTTAAGAGAGTCTGTAAAAAATATTTCAAGAAAAACAATAAAAGAGAAACATGATGCAAAAGTTAAGGCAGCAGCTTCAAAGAAAGGTAAGAAATAAATGAGATTTCAACTTTTAAATATTGATGGATCAAAAGGCGAGTCTATTGAAATATCAGATAAACTTGTTAAGTCTAAGATTAATTATAAATTAATAAAATTTGTTATTGATTGGCAATTAAATCACGCAAAACCTAGAGTAGCTAAAACCAAACAAAGAAATCAGATAAAAGGTTCAACCAAAAAAATAGTTGCTCAAAAAGGAAGTGGAGGTGCTAGACATGCTAGCAAAAAAGCTCCTATATTTGTAGGTGGGGGTGTTGCTCATGGCCCAAAAGGTGCTGTATACAAAATTAAGAAAATTAATAAAAAAGTAAGAAAACTTGCATTAGCTCAAACATTATCAAAAAAAAATCTTGATAAAAATTTACATATTCTTTCTGATTTAAAGAAAGAGATAAAAAAAACAAAAGAATTCAATAAATTCTTAGAAAAGAATAATTTAGAAAATGTTTTAATAATTTCAGACAAAGATACTTTAAAAAATATTAATAAATCAGCAAGAAATATTAAAGACCTAAAACTAATAAAAGATGAAGGAACAAATATCTATGACATTTTTAAATATAAAAATACTATTATTACTTCTTCATCTGCTAAAAAAATTCAAGAAAGAATTCTAAATGAAAAAAATTAATTATATAGACTCTATAATAAACCCGATCATTACTGAGAAAGCTACTATCCTTTCTGAACAAAATAAAACTGTTTTTAAAGTACACGAAAAAGCAAATAAGAAAGTTATTAAAAAAAATATAGAGAAATTATTCAAAGTAAACGTTCTCAAGGTTAATATAATAAATCAAAAAACAAAAATTAAGATGAAACAAGGAAAAAAATCTTTTAAAAGTGGTTACAAAAAAGCAATCGTTACTTTAAAAAAAGGTCAAAGTATTGATCTGACAACTGGAATATAATATGGCATTAAAAACTTTTAAACCATACACAAAATCTACAAGGGGCACAGTTGTAATAGATAAAAGCAACCTATGGAAAGGTGCGCCATTTAAACCTTTAACAAAAGGTCAAAATTTTACTGGAGGAAGAAATAATTACGGACGTATCACCTCAAGACATATGGGGGGAGGCTCAAAGCACAAATACAGAATAATAGATTTTTATAGAAAAAAGAAAAATATACCCGCGGTTGTAGAACGAATAGAATACGATCCAAATAGAACAGCTTATATTGCTTTGATAAATTATAAAGATAATGAAAAGTCATATATTATTAGTCCTCAAGGTTTAAAAAAAGGAGACACCGTTGAGTCAGGTAAAAACGTAGAAATCAAAATAGGAAACTCACTAGAATTAAAAGATATACCACCAGGGACTTTATTACATAACGTAGAATTAATTCCTGGTAATGGTGCCAAATTAGCAAGATCCGCAGGATCGTCTGTAACATTATCAGGTTATGACGGAGATTACGCTATTTTAAAACTAGCTTCAGGGGAAACAAGAAAAGTTAATAATTCATGTTTAGCAACTATTGGAACCGTTTCAAACCCGGATCAAAAAAATATAAAAATAGGAAAAGCAGGAAGAAATAGATGGAGAGGAAAAAGACCTCAAACAAGAGGAGTTGCCATGAACCCTGTAGATCACCCACATGGTGGTGGTGAAGGTAAAACCTCAGGGGGAAGAAGTCCAGTTTCACCATGGGGACAATCAGCGAAAGGTTTGAAAACAAGGAGACCAAAAAGAAGCGATAATTTGATTTTAACTAGAAGAAAAAAGAGGAACAAATAGATGACCAGATCAGTTTGGAAAGGACCATTTGTACATCCTAGTTTGTTAAAAAAAATTGATAAACTTAAAGATGCACCAAATAAAAAACCAATAAAAACTTGGTCAAGAAATTCTACGATTATCCCAGATTTTGTTGGACACAGCTTTATGATTCATAATGGAAAATCTTTTATACCGATTACTATTTCTGAAGAAATGGTAGGTCATAAATTAGGTGAATTTGCACCTACAAGATCTTTTAAAGGTCATACTCCAGCCGATAAAAAAGCCGCTGCTGCAGCTCCTGCAGATAAAGCTAATCCGGGAGATAAAAAATAATGGAAAAGAATAATACGATAATAAAAGCTATTAACAAAAATGTAAGGACGAGTCCTAGAAAGTTAGCATTAGTTTGTAATTTTATCAAAGGGAAGAAAGCTGATATTGCGTTAAGAGATTTAGAGTTTACAAGAAAAAAAATTGCAAAAGATGTTAGCAAAACAGTTAAATCAGCAATTTCTAATGCTGAAAATAATTATCAATATGACATTGATAATTTATTTATTAAAGAAGCATACGTTGGCAAATCTTTAGTTATGAAAAGATACAGACCAAGGGCAAAAGGTAGGGCTAGTCCAATCAAAAAGCCTTTTAGCAGAATAACAATTATACTTGAGGAAAAAAAAGAAAAGAAAGTGAGTAAATAATGGGACAAAAAATTAACCCTATAGGATTAAGACTTGGAATAAATAGAGGATGGGACTCCACTTGGTTTGCCAAAAAGAAAGACTTTGGAAGATATTTAATAGAGGATTTTAAGATTAGAAATTATATCAAAAAAAACATTATTAATTCTGGGGTATCAGAAATTATTATCGAAAGATCATCTAAGAAATGTACAGTATCAATTCATACTTCAAGACCTGGATTTGTAATTGGAAAAAAAGGAGCGGATATTGAAAAAATTAAAAAAAATATAATGAAAATTACTGATAATGAAGTAAATGTAAATATTAAAGAAATAAAAAAACCAGAACTTAACTCTAATTTAGTTGCCGAAAATATTGCTCAACAATTGGTAAAAAGAGTGGCGTATAGAAGAGCAATGAAAAGAGCTATGCAATCAGCTATGAGACTTAACGCGAAAGGTATTAAAGTAATGTTAAGTGGTAGATTAGCTGGAAACGAGATAGCTAGAACTGAATGGTTAAGAGAAGGAAGTATACCTTCTCATACACTTCGAGCTGATATCGATTATGGATTTTCAGAAGCTTTGACAACTTACGGAATCATTGGTGTAAAAGTATGGATTTATAAAGGTGAATTAATGGCAAAAGATGTTGAAAAAGAAAAAAAAGAAAGGGTGAAAAGTGCTACAGCCAGTCAGAACTAAGTTTAGAAAAGCATTTAAAGGAAGAATACACGGAAATGCAACAAGAGCTGTTAAATTAAATTACGGACAGTTCGGACTAAAGGCTGTAGAGCCAGAAAGAATAATTGGAAAACAAATAGAAGCAGCGAGAGTCGCTTTAACAAGGTATATGAAAAGAACTGGAAAAGTATGGACTAGAATATTTCCAAATATTCCAGTATCTAAAAAACCAACTGAAGTTAGAATGGGTAAAGGAAAAGGTTCACCTGAATATTATGCATGCAGAGTTAAACCAGGTAGGATAATATTTGAAATTGATGGAGTTTCTGAAGAAGTAGCCCGAGAAGCTCTGTATAAAGCTTCAGCAAAATTACCTATTAAAACAAAATTTATTAAAAGATAAAACTATGGCAAAAAAAAAAGAAGACAAAAAATTAAGCAAAGATCAAGCTGAAAAGAAAATTTTATCGCTTAAAAAAGATCTATTTAACATAAGATTTAAAAAAATTAATAATCAAGTGAATAATCCTGCTCAATACAACCAAATTAAAAGAAATATTGCTAGATTGTTTACAACAATTAAAAACAATAATGACTAAAAAAATATTAAAAGGAACAGTCACAAGTGCAAAAAGTAATAAAACTATTGTTGTTGAAGTTACAAGAAAATTTAAACATCCTTTTTATGAAAAAATAATAAAAAGATCAAAAAAATACCATGCTCATGACGAAAAGAATAAATTTAAAGAAGGTCAAAAAGTTTCAATAATTGAATGCAAACCAATTTCAAAGAAAAAAACATGGCAGGTAATTGAATAATGATACAAATACAAACAGAGCTATTAGTTGCAGATAATACTGGGGCAAAAAGAGTCGAGTGCATCAAGGTATTAGGCGGTTCAAAAAGAAGATACGCGTCAGTGGGAGATATAATTGTAATAAGTGTTAAAGACGCTATTCCTAAGGGAAAAGTAAAAAAAGGAGCAGTTCATAAAGCAGTAGTAGTGAGAACAAGAAAAGAAATTTATAGAAATGATGGTTCAAAGGTGCAATTTGATACTAACGCAGTAGTTCTTACTGATGATAAGGGAGAACCAATTGGAACAAGAATATTCGGACCTGTTACAAGAGAATTAAGAACAAAAGGTCACACTAAAATTATTTCTTTAGCACCGGAGGTACTGTAAAAATGTTAATAAAAAAAGGAAATCAGGTTAAAATTATTTCAGGTAAAGACAAAGGAAAAACTGGAGAGGTTTTAGAAATTGATAGGAAACTTAATAAAGTAAAAGTTAAATCAATAAACATGGTAAAAAAACATTTAAAACCAACAAAAGAAAATAAAGGTGGAATAATCTCTAAAGAAAATTTTATTCATCAGTCAAATTTAAAAAACATAGACCTAAAAAAAAAAGACAAGAAAGTAGTAGGTAAAAAATGATACCAAGATTAAAAATAGCTTATGAAAAAGAGATAGTTACTAAATTAATGAGTAAATTGTCTGTTAAAAACAGAAATGAAGTTCCTAAAATTGAAAAAATTATTCTGAATATGGGATTAGGAGAAGACGCCTTAGATAATAAAAAATTAAAAATATGTGCAGATGATATGGCGTTAATTGCAGGTCAAAGACCAGTTATTACTAAATTTAAAAAATCAATATCAAATTTTAAAACAAGAAAAGGATCAAATGCAGGAATAAAAGTTACTTTACGCGGTTATAAAATGTATGAATTTATTGATAGGTTAGTTAATATAGCACTACCAAGAATAAAAGATTTTAGAGGTCTTTCATCAAAAGGAATTGATGATTCAAACAATTATTCATTTGGAATTAAAGAACATATTATTTTTCCAGAGGTAAACTTTGATAAAGTCGATAAAATAAGAGGTCTAGACATAACAATCGTAACATCAAGCAAAGTAAAAAATGGAACAGTTGAGCTTCTTAAAGAATTTAACTTTCCTTTAGTCGATAAAAAAAATTGAGGTAGAAATGGCAAAAACAAGCGCAATACAAAAGAACTTAAAACGAATAAAATTAGTCAAAAGATACGCCAAAAAAAGAGCGGCTCTGAAAAAGATTATTAATAATAAGAAACTAGAGTTATCAGAGAGATTTGAAGCCCAATTAAAACTAAATAAATTGCCTAAAAATTCTTCGAAAATAAGAATTAGAAATAGATGCGAGGTTTCAGGAAGACCTCATGGCGTTTACAGAAAATTAAAAATATCCAGGATAGCTTTGAGAGATATGGCATCTTCAGGTAAAATTCCAGGAATAACAAAATCGAGTTGGTAGGAGGATTATGACATTTACAGACCCAATAGGAGATATGTTTTCACGAATTAGAAATGGACAGTTAAGATCACTTAATTCAGTTGTTATTCCATCCTCAAAATTCAGAAAAAATATTTTAGAAATATTAAAAAATGAGGGTTATATCAAAGATTTCTTTATTGAAAAAAAAGAAAATAACAAAACAAGTTTAAAAATATCTTTGAAATATTATGAGGGTGATCCAGTGATTAAAGAAATTAAAAGGATATCAAAACCAGGTAGAAGAGTTTATTCAAGAGCAACAAGCATACCAAAAGTTATGAATGGTCTTGGTTTAGCGATTTTATCAACACCAAAAGGTGTTATGAGCGACGCTGAAGCAAGAAAAAATAATGTTGGTGGCGAAATCATATGTAGGGTCTTCTAATGTCTAAAATAGGAAAAAAAAATATTATGATACCAAAGGAGTCTTCAATAAAGATAGAAGGGTCAAGTTTAACAATAACTGGTCCTAAAGGAACAAAAAGATTAACAATTAATGATAAAATATTTTCATCCAAACTAAATGAAAGTGTTTTTAATATTGCACCACTTCAAAAAAATATTGATAAAAAAACTTCAATTATGTGGGGAACTTATAGAAGTTTGATTAATAATGCTGTTAAGGGTGTTTCACAAGGTCATGAAAAAATATTAGAATTGAGTGGTGTTGGCTTTAGAGCAAATTTGAAGGGAGACATCTTAAATCTCCAAATTGGTTTTAGTCATGATGTTAATTTTAAAATTCCAAAAGAAATTAAAATTGCTGTTGAAAAACAGACTGTTATTAAAATTAATGGTGTGGATAAAGAACTTGTTTCTAAAATCGCTTCAGATATTAAAAGTCTTAAACCAGTAGAACCCTACAAAGCAAAAGGAATTAAGGAAAAAGGTCAATTTGTTTTGAGAAAAGAAGGTAAGAAAAAATAATACAATGACTAAATTAAATACTAAAATAAAAAGAAAACTTAGAAACAGAAAAAAGCTTAAAGGTGTAAACTTAAAGAGATTAAGAGTCTCAGTTTCAAAATCTTTAAAAAACTTATCAGCTCAAATCATTGATGATAAACAAAATAAAACTATTGTTTCAGCTTCTTCCATAGAAAAAGATGTAAAACTCAAAAAAGTAAAAAAAATTGATAAATCTAGTGTTATTGGAGAATTATTAGCCAAACGAGCAAAAGAAAAAAATATAAATGAAGTTTATTTTGACAGAGGATCATATAAGTATCATGGAAGAGTAAAAGTTTTTGCAGAAACACTCAGAAAAAATGGATTAAAATTTTAATATGACTGACAACAAAAAAAATGATAATGAAATAAAGGAAAAACTAGTTGCAATTAACAGGATTACTAAAGTTGTTAAAGGTGGTCGAAGATTTGGTTTTGCTGCTTTAGTTGTAGTTGGTAATCAAAAGGGATCAATTGGTATTGGTCAAGGAAAATCCAAACAAGTTCCAGATGCAATTAAGAAAGCAACAGAAGTTGCCAAAAGAAGTCAAATTAAAATTCCCTTAAAAGAAGGTAGAACGTTACATCACGATGTTAAAGGTAAAAACGGTTCTGGAAAAGTTTTTTTAAGAGCTGCACCTGCTGGTACAGGAATAATAGCCGGTGGTGCAATTAGATCAGTATGCGAGGTTCTTGGAATACAAGATGTTGTAGCTAAATCTTTAGGTTCAGCAAATCCACATAATGTTTTAAAAGCTTGTGTAAATGGGTTAAAATCACAAAATTCTCCAAAAATACTTTCTGCAATTAGAGGAAAAAAAATATCAGACATTGTACTTAAGAGGGAGACAAAATAATGGAACTAAACAACTTAGTAAAAAATAATAAAAAAAAAATTAGAGTTGGCAGAGGAATAGGTTCAGGTAGAGGTAAGACTTCATCAAGAGGTCACAAAGGACAAAAATCCAGATCAGGTGTTGCAATAAAAAGTTTCGAAGGGGGTCAAATGCCTCTTTACAGGAGACTTCCAAAAAGAGGATTTAAATCAATCAACAAAAATAATACTGCAATTATTAATTTGTCTAAGATTCAAAATATATTTGATAAGTTTAAAGGTAAGATAAATAAATCATTAGATTTAAAAACGCTTAAAGAAAAAAAACTTGTTAATAAAAAATATCTAAAATTAAAAATTCTTGGAACCGGTGAAATAAAACAAAATGTTGAAATAAGTGCACATTTTGCGTCTAAACAAGCCTTGGCAAAAATTGAAAAAGCTGGTGGTAAATTAAGTATAGTTAAGAAATAAAACTTCATGTCAAGCGAAACTCTAAATACAGCAGGTGCATTCAGTCAAGCAAAAGACCTTAAGAATAGAATTTTTTTTACTATTTTAATCTTAATGATTTATCGATTGGGTACTTATGTTCCATTATCAGGAATTGATCCATCAGCACTGAAAGAGATAATGGCTTCAAGTCAAAAAGGATTATTAGGAATGTTTAATATGTTTTCTGGAGGAGCTGTTACGAGAATGGCCATTTTTGCTTTAGGAATAATGCCCTACATTTCATCATCAATCATCGTACAGTTATTAACTGGTGTATCTGATTATTTTAAAAATTTAAAAGAGCAAGGTGAAATAGGTAGAAAAAAAATTACACAAATTACTAGATACGGAACTGTTTTAATAGCTTGTCTACAAGGTTATGGTGTATCAGTAGGTTTAGAAAACGCAGGAAATTTGGTTATAGAGCCTGGGATGTCATTTAGATTAATGACAACGATTTCATTAGTAGCTGGAACAACATTTTTAATGTGGTTAGGAGAGCAAATAACTTTAAGAGGTGTCGGAAACGGTATTTCATTAATTATTTTCTCGGGTATAGTGGCAGAAATTCCAAGAGCTCTTGCATCAACTTTTGAGCTTGGTAGAACTGGTGCACTGTCTGCATTAATGATTGTTGGGATATTTATTTTAGTAATATTAACGGTTTTATTCATTGTTTTTTTTGAAAGGGCTATGAGAAAAATATTAATAAATTATCCTAAGAGACAAGTAGGAAATAGAATGTACGGAGGTGAGTCTTCTCATCTACCTTTAAAGATTAACACTGCAGGTGTAATTCCTGCGATATTTGCATCTGCTTTACTCTTGCTACCAATAACGATTTCAAATTTTGGTTTTTCAGAGTCGGATACATTTTTAAAAATATCCTCTCTATTTACACAAGGTCAGCCTCTTTACATGTTATTATATGCCTCTGGTATAATATTTTTCTCATTTTTTTACACTTCAATAGTTTTTAATCCAAAAGAAACGGCAGAAAATTTAAGAAAATATGGTGGTTATATACCCGGAATAAGACCTGGTGAAAGAACCGCTGAGTACATTGAAACAATTTTGATTAGACTTACGACTGTCGGCTCTCTCTATTTGACATTTGTATGTTTGATGCCAGAGTTTTTGATTGCTAAATACCCAATACCATTTTATTTAGGTGGAACATCTATATTAATAGTAGTTGTGGTTGCAATGGACACTGTTACACAAGTGCAAACAAGATTAATGAGTTCGCAATATGAGTCTCTCATTAAAAAAACAAAATTTGGTAAATAATTTATTTAATGAATTTAGTTATTTTTGGTCCACCAGGAGCAGGTAAGGGTACCCAATCAAGTTTTATTGTAAAAAAATTCAATTTACATCAACTATCCACTGGTGAATTATTAAGAAGTGAAATCAAAAACAATACAAAATTAGGCAATGAAATTAAGACAATTATAAACTCAGGACATTTAGTATCAGACGACATTGTTAGTAATTTAATAGAAAAGTATATATCTGATAAAAGTTACAAAAACAGATTAATTTTTGATGGTTATCCAAGAAATTTAAATCAAGCAAAAAATTTAGATTTATTATTAAATAAATATAATCAAAAAATTCAAATAGCTTTAAAACTTTCAGTCAGCCTAGATACAATCAAAAAAAGAATTTCAGAAAGAAAAAATCTTGAAAGAAGGCAAGACGACAATGAGTTAGTAGCTATAAAAAGATTTCAAACTTATGAAAAAAATATAAAACCTGTTATTGATTTTTATAATAAATCGAATTTATTGAAAGTAGTTAACGGGGAAGGCTCAATATCTGAAATAAGCGGTGAAATTAGCGCATTAATTCAAGCTATCTAGGGTTGACTTTGAATAATTACTCAATATAAATACGCAGGAAACTTAATATCATTTAGTATATGGCTCGTATAGCAGGAATAAACATTCCACAAAATAAAGTTGTAAGCATAGCTCTAACTTATATTCACGGAATTGGATTACATTCATCAAAAAAGATTTGCCAAAAGCTTAATATACCGTCATCAAAAAGAGTTAATGAACTTACAGAAGAGCAAGTTCTCAAAATAAGGGAGTTTATTGATGCAAATCATAAAGTTGAAGGTGATCTTCGAAGAGAGGTATCTGTTAATATTAAAAGACTAGTGGATTTAGCTTGCTATAGAGGAACTAGACACAAAAAGAAATTACCAGTAAGAGGGCAAAGAACACAATGTAATGCAAGAACTCGTAAAGGAAAAGCAATCGCTATTGCTGGAAAAAAATTAACACCTCTTAAAAAATAAAATTTATGAATAAAAAAAATACTAAAATTGAAAAAAAAACTGAAGATAAAGTTGATAATAAGAAAATAAATACCTTTAAAAAAAAGAAAAAGATTAAAAAGAACATTACATCAGGGATAGCCTATGTCTACTCAACTTTTAATAATACAATTATATCAATTGCTGATGAGAATGGAAATGTAGTTTCTTGGTCTTCAGCAGGAGCAAAAGGTTTTAAAGGCTCCAGAAAATCTACCCCTTATGCAGCTCAAGTAGCTGCTGATGATGCAGGAGCAAAAGCTTTTGAACAAGGGTTAAGAACATTAACAGTTCAAGTTAAGGGACCTGGTTCAGGTAGAGAAACAGCATTAAGATCTCTGCAATCTAAGGGTTTTAAAATTTTATCAATTAAAGATACAACGCCTATGCCACATAATGGGGCAAGGCCACCAAAAAGAAGGAGAGTGTAAATGCAAACAACATCTAATGTTATAGATAAAAATTGGAAAGCACTTATAAAACCAAATAAACTGGATATTACTAGCAATGACGACAAATCAATTGCTAAAGTAGTTGCAGAACCTTTAGAGAAAGGATTTGGACAAACTATTGGAAACTCATTAAGAAGAATACTATTATCATCAATTCAAGGCGCTGCGGTCACTGCTATACAAATAGACGGGGTTCTTCATGAGTTTTCTTCAATAAAGGGAGTAAGAGAAGATGTAACTGATATAGTGTTAAATGTAAAAAATTTAGCAATAAAGTCTTCATCGTCTAGTCCTAAAAAAATTATTTTAGATATAAAAGGGCCAAAAGAAGTAAAAGCAAAAGATATATCTCTTGTCCCTGAAATAGAAATATTAAATCCCGAACAAACAATTTGCAATTTAGACGAAAAAACAAACTTTCACATGGAATTAATGGTCAGTACAGGAAAGGGCTACGTACAAGCGCCTAAAAATAAATCAGAGGATAGCCCACTAGGACTTATTTCAATAGATTCCTTATTTAGCCCAGTAAAGAAAGTATCTTTTTCTGTAGAAAATACTAGAGCAGGGAGTGCATTAGATTATGATAAATTAATTATGACAGTTGAAACTAATGGCACTGTTGATGCGGAAGACGCTATAGCTTATTCAGCTAGAATATTCCAAGATCAATTAGCGATGTTTGTAAACTTTGAGGATCCTCAAGAGGTAGTTAAAGAGATAAAATCTTCTGAACCTGAATTTAATAGAAATTTATTAAAACGTGTTGAGGAACTCGAGCTTTCTGTCAGATCTATGAATTGTTTAAAAAACGATAATATAATTTATATAGGTGATTTAGTTCAAAAAACAGAACCGGAAATGTTAAGAACACCAAATTTTGGAAGAAAATCTTTAAACGAAATAAAAGAAGTCTTAAATACTATGTCCCTTTATTTGGGCATGGAAATTCCTAATTGGCCACCAGATAATATTGCTGAATTATCAAAGAAATTAGAGGAAAATAATTACTAATGAGACATGGCTTAGGTTACAGAAAATTAAACAAAACCAGTGAGCATAGAAAGGCTTTGTTTAAAAATATGCTAAATTCTTTAATTAAATATGAGCAAATTATAACAACTTTACCAAAAGCAAAAGAACTTAAACCACAAATAGATAAAGTCATTACAATAGGTAAAGTTAATAAATTAAGTAATAAAAAAAGATTATTTTCTAAGTTGCAGGATAAAAAATCAGTTACAAAAGTTTTTGATGAATTATCAAAAAGATATAGTTCTAGAAAGGGTGGCTACTCCAGAGTTCTGAAAGCTGGTTTTAGAACTGGTGATGATGCACCAATGGCTGTGATAGAATTAGTTGATAGAAACCCTGAAGCTAAAAAAGTAGACAAGCCAAAAAAAACCGAAACAAAAGAAAAGAAAAAAGAAGTTCAACCACAGCCAAAAGCAGCAAGTAAATAATTAAATTATTCATGCCCAAATCATATATAGTAGAAGATGATTATAATGACTCACGTCTAGATAAATGGTTTAAAAATAAAGTAATTAATTTACCTCACTCTTTAATAGAAAAAATACTTAGGCAAAATAAAATTAAAGTTAATAAAAAAAAAACTAAATCATCTTACAGACTTCAGAAAGGTGACTTGATTGAGATTTACGATATTTCTAAATTAAAACCTGTAGATAAAAAAGAAAAAATTAAATATTTACCAAAAAAAAAAGAAATAGGTATCTATGATGATTATGTAATTGAAAATAACGATAATTTTATAGTAATTAATAAACCAACAGGAATACCAGTCCAATCAGGCACTAAATCATTTAAAAATATTATTGATATATTAAAAAATTCAAAATATTTTAGAAATTCAAAACCTTTCATTGTTCACAGATTAGATAAAGAGACTTCTGGTGTTTTAATAATTGCTAAAAATAGAAAATACGCTCAATTATTTACCTCACTTTTTAGGATAAGGAAAATTCATAAAACTTATTTG
>MDTA01054895.1_pt1 | contig 14195 bp, 15 predicted proteins | sample 811151 | NCBI WGS metagenome assembly MDTA01 (sample SAMN05326648, study PRJNA326480) | marine metagenome | isolation source: seawater | place: Indian Ocean: South | collected 2010 | reverse complement strand
TTCTTTGAAGATCTTGAGGCAAGGTTTCAGAAAATAGATAGGTGTGTATGTCCCACTGGCATTCCTCAGCTAGATGCAAAAGACATTCTGGCTGGTGGTCTTGGCAGAGGTGAAATCGGCGTCGTGACTGCGAACACTGGTGTTGGAAAGTCTCACTTCTTAGTGCAGATGGGGGCTAATGCTATGAGGCATGGCAAGAACGTCCTTCACTATACCTTTGAATTGACAGAGCAAGCTGTCGGAATTAGGTACGATTCTAACCTATGTAACATTCCTTCCTCAGATGTAGTAGATCATAAGAAGCAAGTCATGGAATTTTACGAGAAAAATAATGATGATCTCGGAAGATTGATTATTAAAGAGTATCCTACAGGTGCAGCTTCAGTTACGACTATAAGAAACCACATAGAAAAGCTGGCTCTACGTAACTTCAAACCATCCTTGATCTTGATTGATTATGCTGATATTATGAGGTCAACCAGACAGTACGACTCTCTTCGTCATGAGCTAAAATTGATCTATGAAGAGCTTAGAAATTTAGCGATGGAGTTACGGGTACCAGTCTGGACAGCAAGTCAAGCGAACAGAGACTCTGCGAATTCAGATATCGTAGGTCTTGAGAATATGTCTGAAGCTTATGGTAAGGCAATGGTCGCCGATCTTGTCGTTTCACTTTCTCGTAAGGCTACAGAAAAAGCGACTGGTTCTGGACGTATTTTTATAGCGAAGAACAGAGCTGGAAAGGACGGTATTCTTTTTCCTATACACATTGATACAGCGCGCTCTAGTATTAGAGTAGTTGACGGTGACGTCGCGACTCTGGCTGAAGCTCAACAGAGCGAAAAACGCGAGGCGAAAGAGTTGATAAAGAAAAAGTGGAAAGAAATTAATAGAGTCTGATAGGAGATCCCGCGAAGTGTCAAAGTTTTACACATACCAGCAAGCATATGAAAGCTGCTTAGAATATTTTTCAGGTGATGAGTTAGCAGCCAATGTAACTGTCACGAAGTATCTCTTGACTGATACTGACGGTAATTTTCTTGAGAAGAACCCGGACGATATGCACCGCCGCATTGCGTCTGAGCTGGCAAGAGCAGAAAGCAAATACTCTAATCCCATGTCAGAAGAAGAGATATATTCTCTTCTGAAAGACTTCAAGTATGTTGTCCCGCAAGGGTCGCCAATGTCAGGTATTGGGAATAACACAAGGGTCCAATCATTATCCAATTGCTTTGTCATACCAGCACCAGAAGATAGTTATGGCGGGATTTTAAAGACTGATCAAGAACTGGTTCAAATTGCAAAGCGGAGAGGTGGGGTAGGATTTGATTTAAGCACTATTCGGCCCAAGGGTCTTTCTACTGCCAATGCTGCGAGAACAACGGATGGTATCGAAGTCTTTATGGACAGGTTTAGCAATTCTTGTCGTGAAGTAGCTCAAGGCGGCCGCCGCGGCGCATTAATGCTGACAATTTCAGTTCACCACCCGCAAATACGAGACTTTATAAAGATCAAGAGAGATTTAACGAGGGTAACTGGTGCCAATATTTCGATTAGGGTGACGGACGAGTTTATGAGCGCTGCACAAGCTGGTGAGCAGGTTGAGCTCCGGTGGCCTGTCGATTCCGCATCACCGTCAGTCACAATCATGGATAGCGCTTCTGAGATATGGCATGAAATTATTGAGGGTGCCCACGCTTCTGCTGAGCCCGGGGTGTTATTTTGGGACACTGCAAAGAAGATGACTCCAGCAGATGTGTATACAAGGGAAGGCTTTGGTTCTGTTAGTACAAACCCATGCGGCGAGATTATACTTTCTCCGTATGATTCATGCCGTCTTATGCTCATGAACCTCACCTCGTTTGTGCAGGACCCATGGACTGTAAACGCTGCTTTTGATTATGGGGATTTTGCTAAAAAAGTCTTCGCAGCTCAGAGATTGATGGACGACATGATTGAACTTGAGATTGAGCAGATCGACAAGATTTTAGCGAAGATTGAAAGTGACCCTGAGTCTCAAGAAGTTAAACAAATCGAGCTTGACCTTTGGGAAAATGTTAAGTCTCAAGCGATTTTAGGTAGAAGAACCGGTCTTGGTATCACGGGGTTAGGTGACATGTTGGCGATGTTAGGACTGCAATATGGGTCTGAAGCAGCGGTAGCAGAAACAGAAGAAGTATATAAGTGGCTTTCTGTAAACTCTTATGAGTCATCTATCGTCTTGGCGAAAGAGAGGGGCAGCTTTGCAGCATGGGATTATGAGAGAGAAGCCGATCATCCGTTCATATCTAAAGTTATAGGAGAGCTGCTTCCCGAACGACAGGAAGAGTACCGTGAGCACGGCCGAAGAAACATCGCGAACACAACAACGGCCCCCGCGGGATCTGTTTCTGTGTTGACCCAGACAACTTCTGGTATTGAGCCAGCCTTTATGCTTCACTATACTCGTCGAAAGAAGCTAACAGGGCAAGACGCAGATGCTCGTATTGATTTTGTTGATGATTCGGGTGATAAGTGGCAAGAGTACACAGTCTACCATCATGGCTTTAAGCAGTGGATTGAACAATCTGAATTTAAAGATGGCTCTGACCCTGATGAGTTGGTAGGTTTAAGCCCGTACAAGTCTTCAACAGCGAATGAAATTAATTGGGTCGCAAAAGTTGAGATGCAAGCCGCTGCTCAAAAGTGGGTTTGCCACGCGATATCTAACACGACCAACCTTCCCAATGATATTGACATTGAGACAGTCAAACAGGTGTACATGAAAGGTTGGGAGCTTGGTTGCAAGGGCGTGACAGTTTACCGAGATGGTAGTCGGTCTGGAGTTCTTGTGTCGACTGAAAATGCCAGCCCTGACCCTAGGGAAAGCGGGCAAATTTCAGGAGTATCGGCGCCACGTCGTCCTGAAGAGATGCCTTGTGACATTCATCAAGCGAACATCAAGGGTGAGGCGTGGACGATTTTAATTGGTCTCTTGAATGGAAAGCCTTATGAAGTGATTGGAGGTCTCTCTGAGTACGTAGAGATACCCAGAAAGCACACTGAGGGAGTGATCCGAAGAAGAGTAAGAAAATCTGTTCCGTCTAAGTACGATTTAGTTGTTGGTACAAACGGCGATGAATTTATTATAAAAGACGTTGTGAAGGTTTTTGATAATCCCAATCATTCGGCTTTCACCAGAACCCTGTCTCTTGCTTTGAGGCATGGTGTTCCAGTACAGTATATGGTGGAGCAATTGCAGAAAGACAAAGATGCTGACCTATTTAGTTTTGCGAAAGTCATCGCGCGGTGCTTAAAGAAATATATCGCTGACGGTACTAAGGCTAGCAACGGAGTGTTGGAATCTTGCTGCAGCAGCCCAAATGTTGTATACCAGGAAGGGTGTGCGACGTGTGTCAATTGTGGCATGGCAAAATGCGGTTAAAAAATAGGAGACTAAATGCATTGGACAAGTGATGTCGACCCAAAGATAAAAGAGGTCGAGCTGAGAAAACAACCAGTAATAATTCGTGTGAATAAATTTGACGAAGAAGCCGCCAAAAAATTCTCTCTGGAGATGGCAGCTGCACACAATTCAGGTCAGAAGGTTATTCCTGTCGTGATCGATTCTTACGGTGGGCAAGTATATAGTCTCATGTCCATGATAGCTGCTATTAAGCATGCAGAGCTTCCTGTCGCAACGATTGTTGAAGGTAAGGCTATGTCATGTGGCGCTGTCTTGTTCTCATTTGGGACGGACGGATATCGATTTATGGACCCTAACGCTACTGTCATGATTCATGATGTTTCGAGCATGGATTTTGGAAAAGTAGAAGAACTGAAAGCGGGTGCTCAAGAAGCTGATCGATTGAACACAATCATCTATACCATGATGGCGCAAAATTGCGGAAAGAAGGACGATCATTTTATGAAGATTGTAGATAAGAAAAAGCACGCAGATTGGTTTTTAGATGCTCAAGAAGCAAAAAAGCACAATATGGCGCAGCATCTTCGTCTCCCTAAATTCAACATCAAGGTCACTGTCGATATTGATTTTGAGTAGGTGATTCATGGATAAAGTTTTCTATAATAAAAGTTCTGCAGACTCCCTCGGTTGGGACCCTTCATGGTTCGGTGCTAAAGAGCATGATGACGATCTAGTTGCTGCGATCAAAAAGTGGCAGAGAAAGAACAAGCTAAAAGCAGACGGCCTCTGCGGTCCTACCACCTATAGACGAATATGGACTGAAAGAGAGGATGAGATCTCTAATTACGCTCCTCCCACCGCTGTTTGTGGCCCAGGAGATAAATTTATAGTCCACAACGGCAAGTTCCTCCCTATAGCGTGGGACAATGTTGTTCTTTGGGATGAGGTAAACGGGCTAGAGTGTAAAGAAGGAACATACACAAGCTATGCTGGAAAGCCAGACCGAAAGCCCCACTTTTTTGTAAACCACTGGGATGTCTGTCTCTCAACGGAGTCGATGGCTAGGGTTGTGAACAAAAGAGGCATATCTATCCATTTCGGGATTGATAATGACGGCACCATCTACCAGCTTCTTGATACTCAGCATGCTGCATGGCAAGCGGGTGGGAGAAAATGGAATCATGAAAGTATCGGTGTTGAAATTGCAAATGCTTTTTACCCTAAGTACCAATCTTGGTATGAGAAAAATGGTTTCGGCCCTCGTCCCGTGAACCCTAAAAACACAGTGAAGTGTCATGGGAGAGGTCTTGAAGAACACTTAGGCTTTTATGAAGTCCAGCTTGAGGCTCTCAAAGCACTTTGGGTCGCTATCCATAAAGGTATAGGGATTCCTTTAGAGTGCCCAACAGACAATGCAGGTAACCTTATAGAAGCAGTTGATAAAGACTGCGAAGCTTCTCGCTTTGAGGGTTTTATAAACCACTACAATTTAACACGACGTAAGATAGACTGCGCTGGACTGGATCTAGTGGGTCTGCTTAACGATTCTAAGGATTTATTATGATTCACATGGACTATGTCTGGGTTGACGGATTAGATTCACCCCTGGTAAGATCGAAAACTAAGATTGTGATGCCGAAAGTTGGTGAAGACGGAGAATATGAGGTATCTGTTCCTGAGTGGAACTTTGATGGCTCGTCAACTCATCAAGCGATCACCACAGATTCAGAAAGAGTTCTGCAACCCCAAAGAGTCTACCAGCTATCTGAAAAACATTATGCTGTTCTCTGCGAAGTTTGCCTTCCTGACGAAGAGAGAACCCCTCATCCCACGAATTACAGGGCTGTCTTAAGAAAGTCTTTAGAAAAAGGAGGGGATGTCAAAGAACTATGGTTGGGCTTCGAACAAGAGTTCTTTTTGACCAAGAAAGGAAAAAACGTCCTCTGGCCGAAAGAGGGAGAACCACCAAACGACACTCGTTATTACTGTTCTTCTGGTGGTCCAATTAGATACCGAAGACTTATCAGAGAATTTGCTAGCTTATGTAACAATGTGGGGATCAGCGTTGTAGGTTACAACACTGAGGTCAGTCCTGGCCAGTGGGAATACCAAGTTTTTGCTAAGGACCCACTAAAGGCTTCTGATGATCTTTGGATGAGCCGATATTTGCTTCAGCTTTCTGCTGAACCTTATGAGGTTGGTGTTGACTGGCATCCGAAGCCACACGATGGATGGAATGGTTCTGGTTGTCATGTTAACTTTTCTACAGCTAATATGAGGGATGTAGGAGGGCAAGATTTATTTACTGAGATGATGGTAACTGCTGAAAAATTACACTCACAGCATATGAGCTGTTATGGCACTCTAAACGAAAGAAGAATGACCGGTACTCACGAAACTGCTAGCTATAAAGAGTTTAGCTATGGTGTCGCCTCCAGAGGTGCCTCAGTAAGAATACCAACAACCACAGCTGAGAGCGAGTGGAAGGGGTATGCCGAAGACAGGCGTCCAGCCTCAAACTGTGATCCTTACAGAGTCGCTGACTGTGTTCTTCAATATGTGAGGTAATAAGGATGTCTGAGTTAGTCGCTACTCACATGTGTAAAGAATCGAATGTGGGATACCACGGGAACTTGTTCGGCGGAACCATGTTGGCCTGGCTTGATGAAGCCGGTGTCGCTTTTGCCGCGCAAGTCTGCGGTTCTCCTCGGATGGTCACCAAATGTATATCTGAGGTTACATTTAAGAAACCTGTCCGTCCGGGACAAATCATAAAAATTTACGGAGATGTCGTAAAGATTGGAACAAGTTCTATAACAATTAAGCTTTCTGCTCGCCGGCATAGTGTGATTAACGGCTCTCAACGTTCAGTGTGCGACGTTCAAATGATATTTGTTCGTATTGATGGTGATGGAGAGCCAGTCCCGATCCAGAACGTAAAAGCGAAGTGGGCTGACAGAAGAGAAAAAAAAGAAGAAGAAGCTAGAAAAGACATGGAGTACTGATATGAAGGTTGAACTTTATGGCGATGACATAGGCTCAGTAGAGTATGTTGCTCACATGGGTGATGATCTCACTATTGTTAATAGCGCCCGTGTTTCTTTTGGTAAACATAAGGAAGAGCTCGATGAAAAAGATAGAAAGCTTATTAAGTACCTTGTCAAGCACAAGCACACGAGTACTTTCGAACACAATGTTATTACTTTCAGGTTTGTGGTGCCTCTTTTTATTAGGAGCCAGCATCACCGTCATCGGACTTGGAGTTATAATGAGATTAGTCGAAGGTACACTGATTTCGATTTGAAGTTCTATGAGCCACTTTCATTTCGAACCCAACATAAAACTAATCGGCAAGCCTCTAATGTCGATTCAATAGACCCTGTAATTTATCCAGACCTGTGTGATCCATCGTTTGGGAAAACTGCTGCTGCTTGCGTGAAAGAGCACCATGAGAGAAGCTTAGACTTATATAACAGTTTGATGTCCAAGGGTGTATGTCGAGAGCAGGCAAGAGGGGTTCTTCCACAAAATCTTTACACAGAGTATTACGGTACTTGTAATCTCTCAAATTTATTAAAATTTATTGAACTGCGTACCCACCCGGGAGCCCAGTGGGAAATACAGCAGGTAGCGCATGCTTGCCTTGATATTGCTGAATCACTCTGGCCGGCCGCTGTAGGCACTTACCGAGAAAGAGCAAAAAACTAAAAGAAACTGACTCATTCACGTTATATTTAAAGTCAGCAGCGTTGTTTTGTTCACTGAGGTTTGTTTTATGGATTGTGATACTAAGGATTCGATCACTCGGCTACGACAGCTTAGAGAGTCTCTTTGCGAAAAGCAGTCAGAGTGGAAGAAGGCTTTCGCCGTAAAAGACACAATCGTGAGTGAGCTAAAAGCTATTAAAGAATCTGCTCTCGATCCGAATGTTGACAGGGAACAAATCTTAAATAAGATTGACTCTCTTCTCGTTTTGATAGATCCAGATCGTCAAAGAGAACTGGAGGATCAAAATGGCTGATGAAAACGGGTGGAGCGAATACTCAAGACTGGTTTTAAAGGAGTTAGAAACTCTTGCCTCGAGTATTCAATCATTGAATTCTGAAATTCAAGATCTTAAGCAAGAAATTGCAAGGATGCGCGAGAGAGAAGATCGAGTCGATGAATTAAGGGCTTGGAAAGAAAAGGTCGACGAAGTAGCCTCACCTACCCAGCTAATGACCTTAACTAAAGATGTCGATGAGCTAAAGATGTTTAAGACCAAAGCGATCACCATCTTCGCTGTTGTCCAGTTCGCGATGGGTGCCATTGTTTTTGCCATGAAGTTTATGTAAACTAGCCCTTTTCTTTCTATGATTTCTACATGGAAAGATGGATCCCACCAAAGTCGCCCTTCGATTTACTTCAAGAAAGGTATTGGCCAGACGACTGGAAGATACTGGTGGTCTGTCTGCTTCTAAATCAGACCAGCCGCAAGCAGGTTGAGCCAATGATCGAGAAATTTTTTAAGCGATGGCCTGACGCAAGGACAGCGACGCTTGCGAACGAAGACGAAATGCGTGAGGTCCTTCGCCCTCTCGGGATGTTTAATAGACGAGTGAAGACTATTAAGAAGATGTCTCAGCAATTCCTCGATGGGTTTGAGGACGCTGTAGAACTATACGGTTGTGGTAAATACGCGGATGACACTTATCGCATTTTTATGAAAGGTGAATGGAAAGAAGTTAACCCGAATGACCACGCCTTGAACGACTACCACGGATATTTAAGGGAGGTACACTTTGCCTGAGGGACCAGAGGTAAGAAGAACAACAGACGGATTAGCCGAATGCTTCTTGAATAAAGAGATTGAGCTTTTAGAGTTTTCTTCCGGAAGATACAGGAAAAAAGACCCTTTCGGATATTTTGATTTTTGTGAAGAGCTTCCAAGACTAGTAACCGGAGTTAGCTGCAAAGGCAAATTCATTTATTTTTTGTTCGCTGATGGAAGCAGTTTGTGGAACACCTTGGGTATGAGCGGGTACTGGTCGGCCAAGCACGGGAGATACTGCAGAGCAGCCCTAACAACTACCGACCACTGGACCATGTTTTACAATGACATGAGAAACTTTGGGACTTTCAAATTCACAAATTCGCATGAAGACCTGGTTAAAAAGCTAGACTCCATTGGTCCTGACCTGCTGTCTGGAGATGTTTCATCAGAGCAGTTTGTCCAAAGATTGACCCAAGGGAAGAGGGTCAATAAGCCCATATCTCAGCTTCTGATGGATCAGTCTGTGGTGTCTGGGATTGGAAACTATCTTAAGGCAGAAATATTATACTCTGCAAGGATTTCACCTCACCGGCTATGCAGGGATATCACAGAAGATGAGTTTGACGTTTTATTTCGCCACGCAAGATCTATTATGAAGTTTTCCTACGAATCAGGAGGAGCAACCATTAAAAACTACAGAGACACGTCGGGGAAAAATGGCGTGTACACAAGACGTTTCGCGGTCTATAATCAAAAGAATGACCCTTTAGGCCACGAAGTCATCCGAGAAAAGACGGCTGATAAAAGAACAACTCACTGGGTGCCAGAATTACAGAAATAAGGAGAAAAAATGGAAAACCTAACACTAACCGATAACGCAATTTCTCATGTTGCAAAGCTTATTCAAGTAGCTATCTTAACAGGGACAGACATTGTCGATAATCTCAGAATGGCACAATTCGTTAATAATGACGGCCAACTTGAAATTTCACCTGACTATCATGAAACGTTCAACAACAACATTCAGAGACTGATGGAAGAAGCACAAGCGCCTGAGGCTCAAAACGAGGAAGAATAAATTGAAAGATCGCTTATCACAGATATTTGAGCTAAGAGAAGAGTTCATGAAAAAGATCAACAGTAATATTCCTGACGCGTATCCGCAATGGCCTGTTGATCTTTCTGCAAAATCTGACCAAAAGGCAATTCGTGAGTTCGCATTCAGGGGGATGGAAGAGCTCTTCGAGGCTTTACTTCATTTGAAGAACTGGAAAGATCACAGGGCTGGCGCACCAGAATTTGATAGAGCTGAGTTTCTAGAAGAAATGATAGATGCTTACAAGTATTTTACTGCTATCTTGATTCTTGTTGGCGTAGACAGTGATGAATTTTTTGAAGCCTATTTGAGCAAACATAATAAGATTTGTTCGCGTCTTGAGTAGGATCATGCTCCATACTTAATTGTATGATGAAGTCACCTCCTCGAATCTTAGAGCGCAAGATTAAGATGCTCTCCTCAGAGCTAAAAATGCTACAATCTTACAAAATTGATGCAGAGCTTCTGTATGAGGATTATCGCTCTGAATTCTTTTCGGACATGACCCACATTGAGTCCAAGCTGGGTGCTAATTCAGACACAACTCTTCTGGATGAATCCCTAGATAACTGTGGTGGTAAAAAGCCAAAAGAAGATCATGATCTCTCCATTGACCCTAACTCTAAGGTCCAGCAATGGCGTAAGACTAAAGACGGTTGGGAAAGAGAGGACCCGGGTCCTGAATCCCCAGAGCAAGAGACAGAACAGATCACCCCAAAGTCGAATGCTCCAGCGTGGGCAAAAAAGCTGTACAAAAAAATTGCTCTTGCCTCTCACCCCGACCGCACAATCGAAAGTGATAATAGACGAAGGCTTAATAAAGTGTTTGCAGAGTCTGCTTCCGCGATGCAAGAGGGAGACTTTAACAAGCTTGTTGGGCTAGCTCTTGATTTAGGGATTGAATTTTTGGACACAGATGCCGATCATATTCCAGTCTTGAGCCAGAGAATCGCTGAAATAAAGGGAGAACTTAAGACCATAGAAGAGTCAGTAGAGTGGCTCTGGGGTGAGTCTCTCGGGATGATAGAGATGAGAAAACTGATAGCTCATGGATATTTTAGAAGAAAGTACAATGATCTGAACATAGATACCTTGGCAGATATTATCAAAGAAATGGAGATTGATAATGAAGCCAGGAGAGATACTTGACATTAAGACCCCTATTAGAGCCTATGACGAGCTTCAGGCTTCCTATTGGGCTGATGGTCCGATCCTGGTCTTGGAATCCAACGAGTACGATGTCACGTTCTTGTGCATGAATAAAGTCTTATATTCTTCATTTCAAGAAATAGCAGTGGAGCTTGAGTTCGATGTCTCCTGAAGTACAAAAGATTATATTGGAAGCCGCCCGACTAGCTGGAGACGAACTGAAAGGGAAGTTACCTCCCCACCCGATGCACCCTAAAGGTAGGAATTCATACGCTCATGTTTTTGAAAGGATAAAGACAAAGATGGGCCGAAGCTACAAGGATTGCGAAGACTGGGAAGCCTCTCGTATCTTGGACTTGATAGAATATTATTCCAAAAATCCCTGTTGAAATACGTGAAAATTTGCTCCTTTTGTGGTATAATGGATACAAATACAAGCAGGAGTTATCTTTATGAGTCGTTCGTCAAAACTGTCAGTTCCTGATAGGTTTATTTCTCTACATTCCCATGACGGTTTTAGCACATTCGATGGGCTTGGTTACCCTCAAGAGCATATTGACTTTGTTCTTGAGAATGGTATGGATGGCTGGTGTCTTACCAATCACGGCCACATGAACTCTTTCGGTCATGCTTTCCTCCATTCAGAGAAGATTGCAAAGCGTGGAGGAAGCTTTAAGTTTGTGCCAGGTTGCGAGATGTATGTTCACCCAGATCTTGATGCCTGGCGCTTAGACATGAAGATTAGAGAAGCTGCCAAGAAAGGTGATGCAGAAGCGCTACGTATTCTTCGAGCCGAAAGAGAAGCAATTGCTACTCCCCTCACAGCAGTGTGCGATGAAGATGATGAAGTTGTTGATGTCGCAGTCGGTGAAGCTGGGCTCACTGTAGAAAACGAAGAAGAAACTAAATCAGCCAAGTTCTATGACCCAATTAAGCGTAGGCATCATCTAGTGGTTTTACCAAAAACCAGCGAAGGCCTTCAGCGATTGTTCCACCTCGTGAGCAGGGGTTACCAAGAAGGCTTTTATCGCTTCCCTCGTATCGATTACAAGATGTTAAGAGAGGCAGCAAAGGGAGGCCACTTGATGGTTTCCACAGCTTGTATCGGTGGTCCAATCGCCTACGAGGTCTTTCGTCATGCGCAGCAAGTTGAGTTTGATGACCTCTCTTATAAGCTGATGGATGATCCTTCTTTTCGTAACAGCGTCTTAACAGGCGTCGGTAACGCCTACCAGGGCTTGGTTGATGCCGTAGGAATCGATGATGTGAGCCTCGAGCTTCAATTTAACAAACTCCCGGCCCAGCATTTGGTGAACCGTGCCATCATCGAGTTCGCAAACCAAAGCGGTCTTCAAGACAAGCTCGTCGTAACAACCGATTCTCACTATGCTCGTCCAGAACACTGGCGTGAGCGTGAGCTCTACAAGAAACTTGGGTGGCTGAACTACAAAGAGTTTGATCCCTCGAAGCTACCACAGAGTATTGATGATCTGAAATGTGAGCTATACCCCAAGAACAATGAGCAGGTGTGGGACACATACCTCAAGACTACTGGCGATATGGATTTTTACGATGACCAAGTGGTTAAGGACGCCATCACACGCCCTTATGATATCGTCCACAACAAGATTTCGCAGATCGTTCCTGACAGGGGCATGAAGCTTCCTTCTTACGTTGTGCCTGAAGGCGTAACTGACGATAAGGCTCTGCTAGAAGCTTGCAAGAAGGGGCTGATCGAACGTGGTCTAGCAGATGACCCGAAATACATCGAGCGCTTAAAGCTTGAGTTGAAGGTCATTAAAGAAAAGAATTTCTCTCGATATTTCTTGACAATGGAAGCTATCATTAAGATTGCGAAGCAGGCTATGCTTGTCGGTCCCGGCCGCGGTTCAGCTGCTGGGAGTCTTGTCGCCTATGTTCTTAAGCTAACAGATGTTGATCCTTTTGAGTATGACCTCATGTTCGGAAGGTTTTTGAACCCTTCTCGTGAAGGTGCTCCAGATATCGATACAGATGTTGGTGATAGAGATCTACTAATCAACATGATGAAAGATAAGTGGGGCGATGAGAACATTGTCCCGATCTCTAACTACAACACTTTCAAACTTAAGTCTTTGGTAAAGGACATCTCTCGATTTTACGGAATCCCTTTTGATGAAGTGAATAGGGCTCTTGCGCCTGTTGAGAACGACGTCAAGCGCGCAGTCTTTAAACAGGGGACAGATAAGAACTTGTTTGTTTTACTCTACGAAGATGCCCTTGCTCATTCGAAGACATTCAGGGAGTTTATCGAGAAGTATCCTGAGGTCGCTGCTCCGATCCAGGTTCTGTTCAAGCAGAATAAGGCACTTGGCCGTCACGCCGGAGGCTGTATTGTGGCAGAGAACATCGCTGAAAGAATGCCTCTCATCAAGGCTCGTGGTGAGTTGCAAACGCCTTGGGCTGAAGGTATGAACTACAAGCACCTCGAAACGTTCGGATGGATTAAGTTCGACCTCCTTGGTCTTGAAACGCTTCGTATTATCCAGCGTACAATTGAGCTGATCTTACAGCGTAAAGAGGGTATTGAGAATCCTACTTTTCAGCAAGTGTATGAATGGTTCGACGCCAACATGAACCCCAAGGTTCTCGATATGGATGACCAGCATGTCTATGAGCATGTCTACGCCAAGGGCCGTTGGGCTGGCATCTTTCAGCTAGCAGGTAGAGGCGCTCAGAACTTGTTTAAAAAGGCTAAGCCTAAGAGCATCATCGATATTGCTACTCTAACATCGATTTATCGTCCAGGCCCGCTGACTGCTAAGGTGGATAAGCTTTACATCAATGCCAAGAATAATCCGGATGAGATTGATTACGGTCATCCATTGATCAAAGAGGTCCTTGAAGAGACATACGGTTTGATCGTCTTTCAGGAGCAGATCATGAAGCTTTGTTCTGTGGTGGCTGGTTTCCCCGAGGAGGAAACAGACACTGTTCGTCGCAGTATCATGAAGCGTAAAGCATCCGAAGCTGCTGAGTCGCTTGCTAAGGCTCGAGCGATTAAAGAGCAGTTCGTCGCCGGTTCGGTTAAGAACGGTGTCGATAGACAGTTGGCGGATGACTTGTATGAAAAGATCCTCTTCTTTGCAGGTTACGGCTTCAACAAGTCACATGCTGTTTGTTACGCTATTGATTCTTACTACTGCGCGTGGTTACTGACTTACTTCGAGGAAGAGTGGCTTTGCGCATATCTTGAGGCGATGTCAGGCAATGATAAAAAGCGCGCAAAAGCTTTTGCTGAAGTTAAGGCGCTCGGCTATCGTGTTGTTCCTCTTGACATTAACTACGCTACAAAGAACTGGACTATTCTTGAGGGTAAAAAATTCATGCCTTCTCTCTTATCCTGTAAGGGTATCGGTGAATCTGCAATCGATGAACTTGTCGCTAATCGACCTTATAAATCAATCGATGATTTGCTTTGGAATGAAGATGGTAAGTGGCGCCACTCCAAGTTCAATAAGCGTGCCATGGAAGCCCTTATCAATATCCGCGCTTTTAAGTCTATGGATCTTGTTGGTGATGGAAAGATGTTCGAGAGTTATAAGCACATGCACGAAGTAGTTATCGGTAGACAAAACGATATCAAGAAGTGGACTAAGCGAGACCCTGATCGAGGTAAGAACAATTTTAGAGAGGCTCTTCTAGAAACAGAAGGTATCGGTTCATGGTCCCGCCGCGAAATGGTAGAGAATAGCATGAAGCACTTCGGCTCTTTTAATGCTTCTACTCTCGTAAGTGAAAGTGTCCAAGAA
>MDTA01053265.1_pt1 | contig 14195 bp, 13 predicted proteins | sample 811151 | NCBI WGS metagenome assembly MDTA01 (sample SAMN05326648, study PRJNA326480) | marine metagenome | isolation source: seawater | place: Indian Ocean: South | collected 2010 | reverse complement strand
GAAATGGTTAAAAGAGCAAGGTTGGAAAGATTCTTCTGCAAAGAAGAAAGCTCCTGCAAAGAAAGCTCCTGCTAAAAAAGCAGCACCTAAGAAAAAAGTCGAAACCAAAGCTGTCAAACCAGCCGAAGATAAATAAAGGAGTCCTAAATGGCTCTTTGTAGCGCTAGTGACGTAGAGACCTTTCTAGAGATAGACTTAAGTACTACTGTTGAAAGCCACGTTACAAACACTTTTATACCTTATGTTGACGCAGCTATTAAGCGTTACTTAGGTTATGATATTGAACAAGCAACGTTTACAGAAACATTCGACGGCAACGAACAAAAAGATATTTTCTTAAGACACGTACCTATTGCGTCTATCACATCTGTTACTGAAGATGGTAGTACGCTTACCGAAGGCAATACTAAAGACTACGTATATTACGACAACGGAAGACTTAGTAGAATCGCAATCAGATGGTCTGGAATAAAACCTAAGAATGTTGTAGTTACTTATGTTGGTGGATATGCCTCATCTGATATACCAGACCAAATAAAATTTACAGCTGCTCGTGCTGCCGCAAGATTAGTAATGACTTCATTACAAGTCTCTGCTAAAGCAGATACAGGAGTAGTTCGTTCACACTTAGAAGACAATACATCAACAACAAACTTTGATGTAGCCATAACCGAGAGAGTAGGAGATTACGACGTAGCGTTTGGAGATGTAGTAATACAGAATTTACAACCTGTATTAAGCAACTCAGACATGGCTATGTTAAACCCGTTTAAGAGCAGATTTTTTGTATAATTAGACTATGGTACATAGAAAAGCTCCGTCTCTGGAAGAAGCTACAGAATTCTTCACAAAAGACCCAGACAAGATGTTGCAAGCGTGGGCTGATGAATGGGGTGTAACACACGAAAGAGTTCGTCAACTTAGAATACAATCTGGTGTGCCTCAACGTGGTGCTTACAATGAAGAAACCGCAGAAACTATTCTTGAAGTAATTAGAACAGGTCGTGGTGGTTTAACTACACCTAGAACTTATGAAGAAGTAACAATAGGTTTAGAAAAGTTTAAAACTTGGATGGAGGAAGAAGAAGGTTTACGTGAACGTGTAGAAGAAGCACAAAAGCAAGCTCTTAAAAGTTTAAAAGACCCGATTGAAAAAGAATGTAAGTATTGTAGAGAATGGAAACCGGTAGAAGATTTTAAAAGAACACAAAAGTATCTAGATGGTTTTACTAAGTTTTGTATTATGTGCCTAGATGTAATTAAACAGAAAAAAGAAGAACTTGGTGATGAAAAATTAAAATTATGTATTTCTTGCAGGAAAGAAAAGAAAACATCAGATTTCAGTAGAAATCCTAATTCAAAAGATGGTTTTAAAATATTTTGCAAAGATTGTCATAAGAATAATAAAAGAAAGATAAGAAGACGAAATGCCCAGATATGAACATCAGTGTATTATGCACCAATGTTACTTTGAGTTTGAAGTAACTTATTCTATACACGAAGACCCTTTAATCAAATGCCCTAAGTGTGAGTCTGATACTAAAAGACTTATTGGTAAGAATGTTATGTTTGAAACACCAATAGATGTAGATTGGGAGAAAGACCCAAGTAACTTAAGTGAGAAATCATTTAAACAATATGAAAAAGCAAAGAAGATAAAGTATAGATGGTAAAAGACGAAGGTACTGAAGAAATAATACAGGGAGCTAATAGATACTTTTTATCGTTCAATTCGTACTCTGTAAACCCAGACCCACTACATCAAAAAAGTTATGTTGTAAATCTCTATGTTCCTTTAAGAGAGCTTTCTTTTAACAGACCGGGTGTAAAACAGATTATACCTACACATCCAGACTGTAATGTTTTTGACATTGACAAAGAAGTAATAGAGAATGTAAAGCTATCTATAAAAGAAGAGTTCGGGGAGAAAGGTTACTTTCATTTAAAAAATCAAGGTATAACTATATATGCTGACGCAGTAGATATATCAGAAGGTGTAAACAGATGTGCTATAAAAATAACTGATGAAAAAACTCAAGGAATTATTGATGGTGCTAATTTATATAATATTATTCGTACTATGTCTAAAGAAGACTTGGGTAATAAGGTTTATGTAAATGTCAAAATAATTACAGGCCCAGAGCCAAAAGTTATACCAGAAATAATTACAAGTCTTGACACAAAGATAACTAACAAAGTAGATGTATCAATTGACGTTAAGGAACTCGACTGGCTAAAAAAAATAGTTGATAGTACTGAATACGTAGATAAAATTGATTTAGTAGATGTGCTTTGCTATATAAACCTATTTAGGAACAATATATACGATACAGACGCAACTAATCAACCAACTATCTCTTACTGGAATAAACAACAAGTTATTGATACATACAAGAGTGACCCAGATATATTTAAAGCTTTTATACCAATAATCAAAGACATACTGTATCTACACGATTTTATAAATACAAAAACAATAGAACTATGGCCATCAAAGTTAGGTAGCTTAGCAAGTTTAGGTCTAGCTTTACCTTACAAACAAAAAGCCTATGAGTTTCCAATGTTGGGTAAGAAAGAAGATTATAAGTTTCATGAAGCTATAACTTGTGTTTTACTTAATGGTTTTAGGTGCTTTGTAATATTCAATCTCGACAATCGTGCTCAGTGGTCAAAGGATTTTTCCAAGATAGTTAAGATTTACGAACAAGTCTGTGTAGATTTGTTAAACATAGTAAAAACATACAACAAAGAAACTGGATACAATCCTCACGTTCTAGGAAAGAACAATATGCTTTATAGCATTATTTATAAGGAAATGATGATGGGAGATATGCTTAACCAATTTTTATAACATCTTGTTGTAAAATGTAGCCATGGGTTTAAAGAGCAGACATTTACCAGAGACAATTTCAATTCAATCTGTTTCAGACACCAACGTAGACGAGAGAGGTTTACCTTCTGATTCTTGGGCAGATAGTGCTACAAGTGTTAGAGCTAAGTTTGAGTCATTAGGTGCTGAAGAGGATAGAGACGGACGTAATACTACTATTGAAACATTTAGAGTATATATACAACCAAATGTAACAGTAACTCCGGGAGATAGGATGAATAGGAATGGTACATATCACGAAATCATTACAGTTCAACCAGTATTAGATAGATATGGAAACGAGTGTTATAAATTTATTCAGTCTCTAGTAAGGACTTAATATGCCTAGCGACGGGATGGTCGAAGAATATATCAAAACCCAACAGGGTGATACGCTAGGTAGTGCTGCACGTAGATGGATAGATGGTAAATCATATAACGCCTTAACTAAAGGCAATAAGCCAAAAGGCAAGCAAACTAACACATTCCAAAACTTTTTATATAGATATGGTAAAACTTCTGGTACGTTGAAACAAATGCCGGGTGTCAGAAACCTAGGTGTAGTACAGAACTTTGCTAGTGCTCGTAACTTAATTTACCCAGCAGCTCGTATGATGGGTACTGGTAAGGCCTTAACTAAAGCACTAGAAACAGGAACACTTTCTCCATTAGCACAAAGAGCTAGCCGTGTAGGTGTTGGTAAATTATCTGGTTTAGCTATTAATGCAGTTGTAAGTCCTTTAAATCTTGGACCATTACCTTCTCGTGTTCTTCGTATAGGTATAGGTAAAGGACTGTCTGCTAATAGAAGATTTAGAAACTTTCAGAATAACGCTGTAGCTTTCGTTACTGGTAAGTTAAAAATAAATGGTGCAGCAGCTAATGCTCATGTCAAAAAACAATATAACGTACTACAAAAAGCACAGATGATGTTAGTTCAAACAGAAATGAATATTAGAGCTTTTGCACCAGATGTTGCTAGTGGTCAGTTTTTGTTAGGTATGACAGACGGCCCTGCTAAATATCAGAATCAAATTATAGATTTTGACAGAATGACAAGTAAATCAGAGTTTAACAAAATGGGTATAAAAAACTTAGCACCAGAAGATTCTAAATTTAAATACGAATTTAGAGATGTATTCGGATTTAGAAAACCGGGTCAATCTTATCTAGCTTTACAAAACTCTATTGTAAGAGAAGACTTTAAACCTACAATAGGTAAAGCTATAAATAAAGGAACTGAGGCTCATCCAGATTGGGATAAGGGCAGTTTCTTTGACGCAGAAATTAGAGTAGGTGGTAGCCCAGAGTTTCCATGGATATGGGCTGTAGAGTTTGGTGGAAATATACCTTACTATGTAAGGACTAATCACCCAGATAAAAAAGGTTTCGGTGGACAATATAGTGGTAGAAAAGAAGATAAATATATACCAAAAACTAAATATATACAACCTACATTCTTTGTTAGAAGAGCTATTGAAGTAGCAAGAAAACAATATAAGAAAGCATACAACCTAAGCAGTAAAGTAAATGTTGGTATGTCTAACTCTAAGAAATACTATTCTGAATGGCTAAGAATAGCAAAACAAAGAAATCAACAAACAGCTCTTAAGAAATACAAGCCAGACTATCTCAAGAATACAAGAACTAATGATTTCCTTAGTGAACGTTACATGCTTGATAGAGAATCTAGAGGACATAGTTTCTTGTCTCAAATGGAGCAAAGAATACCGGGACCAAGAATAGAATCAGCACATGGTTCTTTCTACAGTAAAGAATTAGCAGCAGAAATAGGTTTGAATGCAATACCAGAAGATATGAATATATCTATGACTGTACCATTAAGAAAGAACGATAATGCAAAGATTGTTTCACAAGCAGCCAAAATATTTATTGAATCTGGTGGCGGTAACTTAACTGAAGGTGGAGACAAGTACAAGAAAGTATTTAACAAGGTCGGAAACTATCTATCTAAGCAAGCTGAATACAAAAATGCTCCTAAGAGATTAATGAGTGATACAGAAAGATTTATTAAGATATTTAACAATATGAATATGGGAGAAGATACTGCTAGAGGTGCAAGACGTGCTGAGCTACTCAAAGAAATCTACAATCTATCTACAAAACAAGATGGTAATAAATTAATTATTAAAGCTAGAAAAAGAAGAAGCGATAAAGGTGGTTCAAGAAAAACAGGTAAGAGACCTTACGTTTCTAATCAAAGTTGGAAGAGTATTAAAGGAGAACAGTTTGCTAGAGATATTGCTGGCTCATTTGATGTTGACTCATTGTTCAACGACGCTCTTAACATGGATTTTGACTTTTAAGTGATATAATTTCCCAAATGGGTATAAAAGCAGTTGGCGTACAGCCAGACCAAAATGTTAACTTTCCGCCAGACGCGGAAGTAATTTTTCGTGAATGGGCGGTCAACACATCAATCATTACTAACGTTTGTAGCACAAGAGTAGCTACTAGATTACCGAGAAATGCTGATTTACCCTTTTTGACTTTCTTCGCTACTGGAGGAAGTTTAATAAGTAACACAAGTGACGCAGCGATAGCTGGTGTTGTTTTTCAAGTGAATTGTTACGCAGGTAGATGGGGTGGAGCTAGTACTTCACAACCAGACTATGCAACTGCTTATCAATTAGCAAATGCGGTATATGAAGCAGCTTTTAAAACAGGACAAACCAGAGTTGTGACTCCAACAACTAGCACAGCAGGTGTAATTGTTGGTTTTGAGATTAATTCAGCTCCAGAAAGAATAGAAGAGACTGAAACTGGATTGGGACATTATCAGCTATCATTAACTATGTATTATAGAGGAACTGGCTAATGGCTAAGAAAAAGAAAAAAGTAGAAGTAAAGATTAATCCTTTACTAAACAAGACTGTTGTTCGCGATACTGTGAGCGGAGTAGTGTTTAGTAGTGAATGGGTGGAAATAGACCCGGATATCTGGGAGCGCCTCAAAGTAAATAAATACAATCAAGGTGGAGAGCGCATTAACGTCTTGATTAGTAACGAGGAAGAACCAGATGACTATTCAGCAGAGGAAGACAATGAATCTGTTGAAGAGGTAGTGGAAGACTTCTTTATTGCTGAAGAAGAATAACCGGCAAAGCTGAAATCGACTTGAAAGAGTCGGCTGAGCTCAGCTGATAAGTATAAGTATAAGATAGTTAGGAGACATAAAATGTCATACAATACAAGCGGTACAATATCCGAAGTATTAATTGGTACAGGTGTTCTCTATTACAAAGATAGGACTACAAGTTCCTTAGCATTTCCGGGCGATAGCTCCGGTAACTGGGTAAACCCAACCGGAATGTCTGTTGCATGGGATGAAGTAGGATACTCAGAAGATGGCTGGACATTAGAAGTTGATAAAACTTTTGAAGATGTCATGGTCGCAGAAGAAGTAGACCCTATTAAAACTCTTAAATCAGCACAAGAAGTAAGACTTACTGGAGAGCTTTCACAAGCTGCACAGAATAAGTTACAAATAGCAATGGGTGGTGGTACAATCACAGAAGACGATACTACTAACTTCGCCGCTGGGTATGATGTATACCTACCTCCATTGTCTGATACTTTCACAGAGTACGCACTTGTGTTGCACACAGATGGACCTGCTGGTGCAGACAGACAGTTCCACATTCCTAGAGCAGTGAATGTTGGTTCTTTCGCAATGGCTCACCAAAAAGCTCCAGCAAAAGTTAGTTTGGCTACAGAATTTAAGGTTCTTGTACCAGACTCAACTTTAAATGTTGGTAGCTCTAGCGGTGCATACTACTTGTTCAGAGTTGTAGATAACACTAACGATTCAGACGAGTTAGATATTAACTAAAATAATTAGATTGGAGATATTAGAAAGTGGTTAAATTTAAAGACTTTGATAAGGCTTTGGAAGCCGACAAAGAACCTTTGCAGATTAAAGTAGCTGGAAAGACCTACGAGTTACCAGCTACTTTACCTGCAAGAACAGTGTTAGCTCAAATGAAATATGCTAACGAAGGTGATGTAATCCCTATGGACTTATTACCAGAATGGATTGGCTCATTAGTGGGCGAAGATGTTCTGAATGATATGTTAGATAATGGTATGACTTGGGAGCAAATGAATGATTTGCTTTCTTACTTACTAGAAGCATACGGATTATCAGCACAACCGGACGAAGAGGTTGAAGCTGAAGGGGAAGAAGAGGACTCCGAAGCCCCAAAATAAGTTGGTCCGTTCAAGATATACTTGAACTTTATGGGCCACTAGAAGCTGACTTTCTTCATTTATATAACATTGAGTCACCACTTGATGTTGAATGGTTTCGTTTTTTAAGATTAATTTCTTATATGCCGAACGAAAATTCAACATTCTATAACATCCTCCGTAGTCGTCAATTAGAGATGACTGAGGATGGGACATTAGTAAAGAAAGAAAAAGCAGATACACATAGGTTAAAAATGGCCCTTCGTAAACAACACAATAGAAATAAACCGAGACAAAGAGTGTCTCTTGATGAGATTATGGGCGATATAGGAGGAGCACGTGGCTAATAAGTCCGGTGGAGTAGCCCCTTTCCTCGTTGCGTTCAAAGTCGATATGGACGACGCTACCAATACGGCGGCGAAAGAAGCAAACAAACTAGCCTCTACTGTTATGGGTGCCTATGGTAAATTAGGTGGCCTTGCTGGTGCAGTTGGTACTACAGCATTAACAACATTAGCTGGATTAGCAACAACTATGGCTTTCACAGTTGGTGCAGCTTCTAAATTTGAAGATTCCTTTGCAGGTATTAGAAAAACTGTTGACGCTAGTGAAGCTGATTTTAAATCATTAGCTGTATCTGTCAGAACACTTGCAACTGAAATACCTATTGCAACTAGTCAATTAAATGCAATTGGCGAGCTTGGAGGTCAGTTAGGCATTGACGCAGGTGGACTTCCTACATTTATTGAAACTATATCTAAATTAGGAGTAGCAACTAGGTTATCTACTGAAACTGCTGCACTTGGTCTTGCAAGGATGAAAACTATTTTCCAACTTGCAGACGAAGATATATCTAAACTTGCTTCTTCATTGGTTGACTTAGGTAACAACTTCGCAGCTCTTGAAGATGAAATACTTTCTACATCATTACGATTAGCAGCAGGTGCTAAAGTAGCTGGAGCAACAGCCGCGGATACTTTAGCAATTGCTACTGCGTTACAAGCTGTTGGTGTTCAATCACAAGCAGGTGGTACTGCTGTCGCACGTGTATTCCAGCAATTAACTGTAGCCGTACAAGGAGGTACAGAACAGTTAAATGTATTTGCAAGAGTATCTGGAATATTACCAGAGCAGTTCAAAGAGTTAGCTGAAAATAACCCAGCTCAAGCTCTTAACGTATTCTTACAAGGTTTATCAAGATTAAGTGAAGAAGGCGGTAATGTTGTAGAGGTTCTTGACGCATTAGGACTAAAACAGCAGAGAACTATCCGTGCTTTGTTAGCTCTATCTGAGGCAGGAGACCTAGTTACTGAAACATTAGCTAGAGGTAATGCTGCTTTTGAAATTAACAATGCTCTTAACGAAGAGGCTGCTAAGAGATTCGAAACTTTGAAATCTCAAACAAAGTTAATGAAGAATGCCTTTACAGAACTTCGTATAGAAATAGGTAATACATTCTTACCACTTGCAAAAGCATTAACGCAAGCATTGACTGGTGTTGCTGTTGCAGCAGCAGATGATGAAAAGAGTGCTGAAGTAGGATTTAGTAAGATGTCTAACTCTATGAAAGTACTTACAGGTGGTTTCGTAGCATTAGGTCTTGCTATGGCTATGCCTATATTTAACTTCTTCAAGTTTATATCTATACAAGCAAAAGTAAATGCTTCTACAGCTAAATCTGCACAAGTACTTGCAGAAATGACAAGAGCAGAAATAAAACAACTTGCTTTAAGTGGTAAGAAAACACATGCTGCAAAATTAGCTAGAAAAATGATTGGTCAGCAGACTATGAGTTATATGAAGATGACTCAAGCTCTTAAAATGATGATGGGTCCTATCGGTATTGCTACAGCACTTATAGCAGGTTTTGGTATTGCAAATGCTAGAGCAAATAAGAACTCTGAAGCTTCAGCTAAACTATTTACTGAAACTGCTTCTGCATTCGTACCTTTACAGAATAAACTTCAACAAAAACAACAAGAATTTAATAGATTGCAAGAAGAAGGTTTTGCTCCAGAAGTATTACAAGTTTATCAAAAAGAATTAAATATTATCGAAAGCGAACTATCTGATATAAACAATGCTGGTATCAGAGCATTTATGAACATACCTAAATTCATGAAAGATATATCAGTTGAAGAGGCAGAAAAAGTATCTACTGCTTTTAGAGTCTTAGGTAATCAGTATGAAGCTTTAGGAGATATAACAAGAGACCCAATCGAAGTAGAAACAATACAAATATCTGGTACAGAAGTTGCTTTGACTGGTAGTACAGGAATGAGTAATTTAAGTTTTATTGAACAAACTATAGGAGCAGAAGGAGACTTAGCAGAACAATTATCTGAAGCTATAGGTGTAGAACTAGAAGTAGTACAAAATTTATTAGAAAAAGGTGACTTAACAGGATTGTTACAGCTTATTTCAGTAAAAGGATTAGATGACGCAAATGTTTTTCAAGAAGCAGGCGGTATTATAAATACTACTGTAGCAAATATTAATGGTGCATTTTCAGAGGCAGAAGCTGGTTCAGATAAATTTACAGAAGCACAAAAGAGACAATTATTTTTCTTAAAACAACAAACACCTGCTTTGTCAGAGCTAGGTAACAGAATGACAAATATTGATAAAGAACAAGAATTCTTAGCTGATAGTGCTCAAACATTAGTTGATAGATACAATGCTATGGCTAGTGAAACAGGTCATTCAACTATTACATTAGAACAATTTATTGCAAGCTCTACAACAGCTGATAGAGTTATTCAAACTTTATACGGAAGCACAGATACTGCAACTGATAGCAACAAAGCTTTTGCAGAAGCCATAGTAGAAGTTACACAATTTATTGGTGACCAAATAGATAAGATGAGAACTTTAGGTACAACCTTTAGTGACTTAAGTGATATTAAATTTATATCACCAGAAGATATCGTTGCAGGAACACAAGAAGTAGAAGATAGAATATCATTTATTACTAATGCTATCGGAATATTAGTTAGCCAAGGCCAAGTAGGTTTAGCTGCACAAGTAGCAAGTATCCAAGATACAGGTGAAGCATTTGGAACAGCTATTGCATTTTTACAAGGAATAGGTGACGCTTCATTAGCACCAGAGTTTTCAGAACTAAATCAAATGTTTATTGATAACACAGCAGAACTACAAGGAATACAAGGAACTAGTGAAGAGATTACTCAAGAAATTAGAGACCAAATATTTGAACAAACTGGTTTGAATAGTGTACAAGCTGTAAATGCTCAAATAAACATGGACAACCTACAACTAGTCAAAGCTGCAACTTCTGCAAGAGAAGAAGAACTTGCTGCTATGTTGTCAATGTTCAGAATGAACGAAGACATCAAAAAAAGAAAACGAGCTATTAGAGATACAGAAAAAGAAATAGCAGAATTACAACAAGATATTGTATTTGGTGACTTACAAATAAGTCTTCGTAAAAAAGAACAGTTAGAGGTTGATTTAGCAAGAGAAGCTGTATTAGAAGCAATAGATAAATTTGGTAAAGAAGGTGTAGTAACTGCTAGTGAAGAATTAGAACTATTACAAATGGGTCTCAATCTAGATAAGATGAGAGACAAGTTAAGTATGAAGATGACTGCACGTCAAAAGAAATCTTTACGAGACAAAGAAAAAGAAGTTAAGTTCTTAGAGTTAGCAGTAGAACAGGGAGTTGCTGAACAATTAGACTTAGACGCAGCTAGAGAAGAACTTGAAGAAATGCGTAACCCAATGTCTGAGGTTGAAAAGAAAATCTTAGACTTGCAAATCAAAGCAGCTGAAGCAGAACTAGCAGCTGCTGAATCCAGAGCAAAAGGTTTGTCTCCAGAAATTATTTCTGCTATTGAATCTTACAATGACCAATTAAAAGTACAGCCAGAAAGATATCAAAAGATTGCTGACGCTACTGATAAGTACAATTCAATGATTGCAGAAAATAATATTAAGATTGCACAAAATGGTATAGCGATAGACAAGTTAAGGCAAAAGTATCCAGACCTTAACAATATGTTTATGACCCTAGCTAAACAACTAGGAATACCAACAGGTTATGTACAAGAAGTATTAGTAGCAATGGAAACAGAGTTTGCAAACTATGTTGCATTCCAAGACCAAGCACTACAAAACTTTATGAACGGAACTTTAGCTACTGTAGACCACACTAAGAAAGTTATAAATGAAATATCTGAAGAACTTAGAAATCAAAATATATTTAACGGAATACAAATGTTTGCTAATCCTTATGTACCTAACACAGGACAAAGTGGTGTACAAGGAATAATTGGTCAAGGTGGATACTATACCGGTAGAAGAGTAGATATGAATAATTACACAGGTGGTAACGTTCCTATAGGTAGGTCATCACTTGTAGGTGAAAGAGGACCAGAAGTTATTATGTCAACACCGGGTGGTACATCAGTATTCTCTAATAAAACCGGAGCTGGTGTCGGAGGTGTTACAGTAGAGAATATGAATTTGAATATCACAGGATTACCAGCAGACCCAATCACAGCTAGAAAAGTTGCTATAAACATTAGAAGAGAATTAACAAAACTAGAAAAAGAAGGTAATGCAGGAACAGGACTTAGAAATAGATAATGTTATATTCACACGCAAATTTTCATATACACAAAGCTACTCACGATAATGAGTGGGTTGAATGGACTGAAGAAGAAGAATGAACAACTTAGCAGGTAGAGATTTAGAGCCATGCTTAGAGTGTGGAGATTATTTTTTTAAGATAAATTATGAAGTATGTGCGAGGTGTAGATAATGGCTAATGACCATCAAATCACAATAGGACATTTAAGTTTTACATCTCCTCAATCATTGTCTCATAGCTCAATGGACGGCAGTAGAGATTTAACTCTTAGCGGTGTTATAGCTCATACTAATGCTACTGGTTTAGATGTAGATGAAGCTAAGTATATTAGAGATGAATTAGAATCTATGGCTAACTATGGACACTTTCATCCATTTAGTTATACAGGTGATACCACACTTAAAGGTTATGTAAGAGTTAACTCTTCTGATGTTAGTGTAAATAGATATGGTGGTGCAGGTATTAGTTACAATATATCACTAGCATATTTAGGCAACCCCGGTGAAATACGTTTTGAGTCACAGTTCTCTGGAGCAATATTAGAAAACAACCACAGTATTAGTTCTTCAGATTCGCAGTTCTTTTCTCCACCAAGTGGTGCATTCTCAGTACACATACCAGCAGTTGGAACAGGTACTTCTCCTTCTGTTGAAGAAAGAATAGCTGAACATGGTACATCAACTACTACTATGCAGTTCTTCTCTGGTAGTAATATTAGAGACAACAATATAGAGTTTGAATGTAATCCGGATGATTATTTAAAAGGTGCAGTAAAGATATCTACAAACGGCAAAGTAAGAAATGGTTTATTAAGTCCTAACCTTAACGTTGACCAAGCAACTATAGAAAATGGATTAGTTAAATTTACTTTGACTAATAGCAATACACAATCAAGATTTACAGTTTCTCTTTGGGAGAATGACGACTATCGTAGCGTAAAAGAATTCGCAGTTAGTAAAGGTTCTTCCGAAACAGAATGGGATGGATGGAACACAGTACAAATAATTAAAAATTATGCTGAGTGTGGAACCTTAAGGTTTACTTCACAAGCAAATACTGATGGTAGTGGTAGGTTAACGTTTGATGTATCGTTACGAAGAGGCGCGAGATTTTTTAGTATCGTGATAAACTCTTATGGTACAGCCGATGAAATACATTTAGAGAGAACCACAGCAGAGGCTAGTACTGCTGGGACAGGTTATATAGTATCTTCAAGCAATGACTCTGAAGGAAACTATTTCATCTTGGGCTCTCCAACTACCTTTAGTACTGACTTGACTAATGGTGGGATACACCTTACGGGAACTCAGATGAAAGCTTTTCTAGGTTATGTTCTAGATGGCTCTTCAGCAGCTGGACAAAACACAGCAGATAATATGCGTGACGCATATCTGGACAGCATGTATGAGTACGTAAGGATAATTAAGTCATGAGTGTAAACGAAAAATTAATGGCTCCGGGTACATTTAATGTGTACCTTAATTTAGAGACAACACCTAATTCAGTTTTAAATACAATAACTCCTTGGGGTAATATTGTATTGACTTCTACTCGTGTAAATCCTACAGAATTTACTGACGCACAACTTAGAAATATGGCTAGGTATGTTGGTATTGTACAAAACCAAACAATTACAGAAGAAGGTATAGAAGTTGGTGGTATAGGTATTCTTGGATATCTAGGTGATACTGATTCAAGAGGAATGGTATTAGCTAGAAATGCAGGAGTTGGTGCTGTTAGGTCTTACAGTAGAGACACTTTAGACGATGTTTTAGATAGAAGTACATCAACACCTTATGGTATTTTACGAGGTGAAGACGCTACACAAAAAGCAGTAAGAAAAGGTACAGTTGTAGAAGTACAGTACGATGACACAGTTTTACTTTTAAATTACGAAGGTAGCAATGGAGATACAACTACTACTGATGGTTCTACATTTACATCTAATCAAGTTATAACTTTTAGTGGTACTGCGGATATATCTACAGACCAAGCAAAGTATGGTAATACAAGTCTTCACTTAACTACTGATGGTTTTGTTACTGTAGCAGATAGACCAGAGTTAGATTTAACTTATCAAGAATTTACAGTTGAGTGGTGGGAGTATAGAACTTCTTCAAGTGGTAATCCTACTGTTTGGGCAAGAAACAATGACACATACTCACCTTGGATATTTGGTAAAGCTGTTGATGGAAATAATAAAGCTTTTATTACTCACGATGGTAATGGATATGGAACAGATGAAGATTTAAATATAGATATGGGTTCTATTGATTTAAACCAATGGAATCACTTTGCAATATCTCATAAAGGTGACCACTTTAGAACTTTTAAAAATGGTGTAATACAACAAACCGATAAAAGACCAGACTTATTTGTAAGAGTAAGTTCTGACTCTTTACAGATTGGTAAAGGACAAGACGGAAACTTCTTCGAAGGATATCTTGATGGAATGGTTATTACTAGAGGTAATGCAAAGTATTGGGACGCATTTACTCCTAGTACT
>MDTA01122121.1_pt1 | contig 14197 bp, 16 predicted proteins | sample 811151 | NCBI WGS metagenome assembly MDTA01 (sample SAMN05326648, study PRJNA326480) | marine metagenome | isolation source: seawater | place: Indian Ocean: South | collected 2010 | reverse complement strand
TTGCAGACTATATTCTTGGTACAGAGTTTAGAATAGGTTCAGTATTTTTATTACTAGTTTTAATCCTTGTTTATAGAAGATTTAAACTTTCTAGGAAAAGAGAATACTTAAAATAAAGAGAGAAAAATATGAAAAAACTTTTATCAATAATTACTTTATTTTTACTATTTAACACCCCTATTTATGCTGACAAACTTCTTAAAAATGGTTTTTTAAATAGCAATATGAATTATGCAAAAGAACAAAATATTAACGATCCAATAAATAAAATAATTCTTATTTACAATCATGGTCAAAGTACACATGATCGTAAATCATCAGATTGTGTATGGAAAAATGGTATAAGAAATTTTTCTTCTTTAGTTGGAGAAAAAGTTAAAGGAAAAGAAGTAATGGTTTATCTTTTATGCACTGGCAAATTAGAGGGAGATGATGCTAAAACTTTATGGAATAAGAAAAAATTTAAACCTCCTTATAAAGGAAAACCAAAACTAGAAAAAAGATTGGATGTCAATTTGGAGCTTATTGATTCATTTGTTTCAAAAGGAGTTCCAAATAAACAAATTATTTTAACTGGGCATTCTTGTGGTGGATGGATGACTATGATGTTAATGGCAAGACACCCAGATAAAGTTGGAGGTGGAATTTCGCTTATGCAAGCATGTTACGGAAAATTATCAAAAAATTATAAAGTAAAAAAAGTAGGTGTTGAAAAAGCTTTAGAAAAGTTTAGAAAAAAAGATGGAGAAGGCCCAGCCAATATGAGGCAAAATCAAATTGATGAAATCAAAATGAGCAAAAATTTACCGGTTTTAGTTTTTACACATCCAAAAGATCCATTTGATGGACTTTTATCGGATTGGGTTGAGGAAATTCCTGGCATTAAAAGAATAATTATTTCTGAGGATAAAACAATTAACGGCAAAAGCTGCTCAAGAATTGGAATAAATAATGGTAAAGAATGGAAAGAACCAGTTAAAGATTATCACGATATGGATATGACAGATTGTTTTCAGTATTACAATCCAACAATTTTAGATTTTATAGCATCAAGGATTTAATGAAAATTAATAATTTGATTTTATATATTGGAATTTTAATTTTTGGACTAGCTGCGCCCTTTATATTTCCAGCTTTTAAAGTTCAGTTATCAATTCTATGTGTACTCATAGTTTTAGCAACTACTTGGAACATCCAAGGTGGAGAGATGGGTTATAATTCATTTGGTAATATACTGTTCTACGGTCTTGGAATGTATCTCTGTGCTTCTGTTCAAGTAGGAATGTTTTTTCCTTTAGCTGAATGGACTGAAAGTGGTGGTGAAAAAACATTTGTTCATACCCCAGCTCAGTTTTTCCAAGGAATGGCAGCTGGACTAGTGGTTGCCGCAATAGTCCCAACTATTGTTGCAGGATTAATTGGATACTCGATTTTAGGTTTGAGAGGACATTATTTTGCGATTTGTACTTTAGGTTTAGGAGTAGCTGCAGGTGAAATTTCAGGAGGTATAGAAATTATTGGAGCTGGCCAGGGATTTACAACCCCTCCCTTTCCTGACTTTGGAGGTCTAGAAGCAAGAGGTGAATTTTTTTATTTCTTAAGTTTTTTTGTGCTTGTATTTACATTCATTGCGGTAAGGACGATTTATTCAACAAGATTTAAATTAATCTTAAATGCTATAAGAGATAATGAGGATAAAGCAGAAGCGATGGGTATTCAAACAATGAAATATAAAATCATTGGTTGGATGATATCTGCTTTCTTTTGCGGTTTAGCTGGCGGAATAATGGGAGGGCTAGTAGGCTACATTGATTCAACCGATGTTGCATTTGATGGAAGAGAAATGGGAGTGTTTATGGTTTTAATGGCGATTTTAGGCGGCAAAGGAACTTTATGGGGGCCAATTATTGGGGCCACAATTTTTCATATATTTAAAGAGGGTTTTTGGACTTTTTTCCTCGGATGGCAATATGTTGCGTTAGGAGTTTTGATTGTTGTAATTGTAATTTATTTTCCAGAAGGAATTATGGGGTGGCTTAGAGAAAAATATCCCGAAAGATTCGGGGAAGTAATTGATGAAGCTGATCGAAAGGCACAGGTAGAACTTAAATGAGTATTTTAGAGGTAAATAATGTTAGCAAGTCATTTGGAGGTGTTAAAGCAAATGTTGATATTTCCATGTCAGTTGATAAAGGAAAAATTGTTGGTCTAATTGGTCCAAACGGATCAGGAAAAACGACATTATTTAACTCTATTGTAGGAACATATCCTATAGATAAAGGATCAATTAAATTTAACGGTAAGGAAGTTTCAGAATTACCAGTTCCAGTAATAGCCAAATTAGGATTGCTTAGAACATTCCAGCAAACTAGGATTTATGGAAAGCTAAACTGTGTAGAAAATATGCTTATAAGTCATAAAGGTAATGATGAAAGTATATTAAAAATATTTTCTAAAATTCCTAAAAACTTGACTGATAAAGCAGAAAATCTATTAAGTTTTGTAGGATTGTATCAAAAAAGAAAACTAAGAGCAGGTGATTTGTCCTTCGGGCAGCAAAAGTTACTAGAGTTAGCTATGGCTTTAATGAATGAACCAGAAATGCTACTTTTAGATGAGCCAACCGCAGGAATAAACCCAACTTTAATTAATGGAATTATAGATAGACTAATTAAAGTAAATCAAGATTTTGGAATTACTTTATTAGTTATAGAGCATAATATGAGAGTAATTATGCAACTTGCAGAAAATATATTTTGTTTAGCTCATGGAAAAATGTTAGCAAATGGTAGTCCTAAAGAAATTAAAAACGATAAGAGAGTTATCGATGCTTATCTTGGAGCGCAATAATGAGTAACCAATACGAAGTATTAGGAAAAGCACCTGAAGCAGATGACTTAAAAAAGCTTTCACCTGAAAATATTCATTTAACAATTAAAGGACTGTCTGCAGGATATGGTAAAATGGAAATCTTACATAACTTTGATTTATTTGTAAGCAAAGCTCAATCTTTGTGTTTAATTGGTCCAAACGGTGCTGGAAAGTCTACCATTTTACATTCGATATATGGGTTTACAAATATATTTTCGGGTCAAATTGAAATTGATGGAAAAAAAATTACAAACTTATCTCCAGCTCAAAAATTAAAATCTGAAGGAATTGCCTATATATTGCAAGATAATTCTGTGTTTCCAGATATGACAGTAGAGGAAAATCTTCTTATGGGTGGATATATTAAAGACAAAACAGAAGAGTCTTTTGAGGAAGCAGAGAGAGTTCTTCAAAAATATGAAAGATTAAAAAATAGAAGAAATCAACCCGCAAAAGTTTTATCTGGTGGCGAGAGAAGATTATTAGAAATTTCAAGAGCTTTAGTAATGAAACCATCAATTTTATTAGTTGACGAACCTTCAATTGGATTAGAACCGCGTTATATTCAAATGGTATTTGAAATTTTACACGATTTACAAAAAAATGAGAAAAAAACAATAATACTGGTAGAGCAAAATGCTAAAAAAGGATTAGAATTTGCTGATATTGGTTATGTTTTGGTATCGGGGCAGACCGCAATTGCAGGAAATGGCAATGAGCTTTTAGACAATCCCGATGTTGGCCGTCTTTTTCTTGGTGGTTAATGATAGATTTAAAATACTTCATTAAAGGATTTTCTTGTGCAAAAGGGATCGATAGTCCAGCAATAGCCTTAGGAGCAAGTTTTATTGCAATCGGAGCACTTTTAAAGAATTTAGGTTTTACAATTCAAGAAAGTATATTTTCAACTTTTTTAACCTATGCTTTGCCTGGATCATTAGTTATGGCAGAGTCGATGTTAATTGGAGCCTCTTTAATAAATATTTTTTTAGCAGTTTGGCTAGTTAATGCACGTTTGTATCCTATGACAGTTTCTCTTATGCCTTTATTAATGCATAAAAAGCAGCCAAGATGGAAATACTATTTATCTTGCCATTTTATAGCTGTGTCTGCTTGGCTTATAATGAAAGATAATTATGAGGATATTCAAAAAGAAAAAAGGATAGATTTCTGGATGGGTATTGGTACCGCTACCTGGTCCATTGCGATTTTTTCTACTATTGTTGGATATTTAGCATCTGACTATTTAAATAAGGATATGATGATTGGGTTAGCTATAGTTAACCCTATATATTTTATGTGCATGATGATCGGATCTATGAAAACAATCCAAATAACTTTATCAATTTTACTTGGGTCTATACTAGGCTTAGTATTTTATTTTATATCCCCCGAATGGTGTATTTTATATGGAGGATTTTTAGCAGGAACAATTGCATTTTTTGTAGGAGAAAAAAATGTCAACTAATATTATATTAGTAATTTTAGTAACTTCTTTTGCAACATATCTTTCAAGATTTTTAGGTGTATTAAGCTCAGAAAATATTAAAGAAACATCTAAAATTTTCAGATGGTTTAATTGTTTAGCATATTCAACATTAGCAGCTTTAATTGCAAGAATAATTATTTTTCCATCTGGAGCATTATCGGAAGCAGATTATAAATCAAGATTTTTAGTAATATTTATTTCAATATTAATATATTATTTGACAAATAAAAATCTTGTTTATCCAACTGTTTTTTCTGCTATCATACTAAGTTTACTAAATATATATCTGCAATGAATAATAAAAAAATTAGTATAGATGGTTTTAAAATATCAGGAAATCTAATTTCTAAAAGAATTGTAGATATTTATATTGATGACGAGACTATTAATAAATTAATATTTCCTTTTAAAAAATTTAGTATTCAGTCTTTAGAGTTAAAGCCGTTTTCTAGATTTTCAATAGCTAATCAATTAAATTCTATTTCTAAGGGTAAGCTAAGTAAAATATTAAAATCAGTTCTTAGCGATAGAAAAAAAGGTTGTTTACTAATTAAAACTAATTTTAAAAATAAAAATATAAATGAAGAATTTATTACTAAGCTTTCTACAGCTTTGAGTTATTTGGTTGGAATACCAAATTATGATGCCATGACAAATAATTATTATGCAAAATTTAATGTTAAGCATACAGATAACAGCGACTCTTATTTGAGAAAAGCTTATATGAATATGGATCTTCATACAGATGGAACGTACGTAAAAGAAAAAACTGATTGGTTATTAATGTCAAAAATAGATGAAAAAAATGCAAAGGGTGGCGAAACATCTTTATTACATTTAGATGATTGGGAGCATTTAAAAGAATTATCTGAAGATCCTACAGGTAAAGAGAATTTTGTTTGGGGATCACCAAAAAGTAAAAATATTAACTATAAAGTTAAACATCCAATTTTTTCAAAAGATAGGAATGGAAAAATGCAGATTTCCTATATTGATCAATTTCCACAACCTAGAAATATGAAACAAGGTCTTTTTTTACAAAAGTTATCTGACTCATTGGAAGGAAGTAAAAAAAAAAATTATATTAAAATTGTCAGTAGGAAGTACAATTTTAGCAAATAATTATTTTTGGTTACACGGTAGAAAACCATTTGTTGAAAATAAAAAATTGAGTCGAGTATTGTTAAGAATTCGAGGAAGTTTTAATTAAAATAAATCATAAAATTCCATCTTTACAATTTTAAATTGAACTCAAAAAAGGCTGTTTAATAAGGCTTTTTGAGTGGTAAATTTGCAACATATCTATAATAAATGATTTTTCACTCACAAAAAAATTTTAAATATTTCCTTTAGATGTTAGTTATATCCTAATTTTTATATAAAAATTAATAATAAGGAAAACTTATGATGAAAAAAATCAAAGCTTTAGCGTTTAGCGCAATTTTGGCTTTTTCAAGTACGTCAATAGCTCATGCAGTTTCTCTAGATAGTTTTGCTATCGGGGTGACTGGTTCATATGGTGCTTTTGAAGCAACTGGTACTGAGACAGTTAACGGTGCAAAACAAACTGATACAGGAGAATTAGAAGTAACTTTTGGATCAATATTTGCAGAAGTTGATGCTGGTCCAATTGTTATAGGTATAGATGTTATACCTGCAGAAGTAGAGTCAGCAGCAGTGAACTCAGAGAGAGTTGAAGACGTAGGGTCATCAAGTTCTACAGTATCTAACTCCGCATTTGTAAATATCGCAGATCATATTACAGGTTATGTAGTATTACCGATAGCTGATACAGGGTTATTTATTAGAGCGGGTTATTCTTCAATGGATGTACAGACTAAAGAAAATTTAGGAACAGGTGGTACATATCCAGACGTTGATATTGAAGGATACCATGCAGGTGTAGGTCTTGAGATTGATGTAGATTCAAATGTGTTTATTAGAGCTGCATTAAACTACCATGACTATGAAGAAGTGAAAGTAACTAACCAACAAAACTCAGATATTACTATCGAAGCTGATTTAGATGGTTATTCAGGATCTTTTTCAATTGCAAGAAGATTTTAAGTTAAAGTCATTTTAAGATTTAAAAAGGCTGGCTTTTGCCAGCCTTTTTTTTTGGAATAAACTTTATTCTTATAATACTGGAAGTATAATAATAAAATGAAACTTGGTTTTATCGGTGTCGGAAATATTTCTTCAGATGTTATTAATGGGATATTAAAATCAAAAATATCATTTAGTAAAATAATTTTATCACCAAGAAATAAAATAAATTCTAAAAAACTAAAAAAAAAATCTAACAAAATTATTATTGCTAAAAATAATCAAGATGTAATAGATAAGTCAGATTGGGTTTTTTTGAGCGTACTCCCAAAAGTTGGAAATAAAATAATACCAAGTTTAAATTTTAAATCAAATCAATATGTCATAAGTTTTATTTCAACTATTAAATTTAAAGATTTAAAAAATATGATTAATAAAAACAGTATAATTATAAGAGCAATTCCAATGCCACCAATATCAATTGCAAAAGGCCCAGTTCCTATTTATCCACCTAATAAAAAAGTTAAATTTTTTTTTAACAAGATTGGAAATGTAATAGAAATTCAAAGTGAAAAACTATCAAATAATTTTTGGGCTGTCTCCGGTACAATGGCATCTTTTTATGAATTAATTAAAGTATTATCTGATTGGCTTGTAAAAAAAGGTATAAAAAGAAAAGACTCTCAAAAATATACTACATCATTATACTCAGCGCTTGCACAACTAGCTTCAGTTAATTCAAAAGCTGATTTTGTTAAGTTTGTTAAAGATTCACAAACACCAGGAGGTTTGAATTGGCAAGGCGTGAATGAGTTAAGACGCTCTGGATATTTTAAATCTTTAGAAAAATCAGTTAATAATATTCTTAAAAGATTAAATAAAAAATAATTTTAAATGCACGCACAAAGCAATATTTTAGTAATAGATAATGTTTCTAAATATTTTGGTGGCCTCGCCGCAGTATCCAATTGTTCTTTAAAAATAAAAAAAGGCTCTATCACTGGAATTATTGGACCTAATGGCTCAGGCAAAACAACTTTATTTAATTTAATAGCAGGAAATCTCAAAGCAAATGATGGAATAGTATTATTTGATGACGAGAATATTACAAATATTCCATCTTATGAATTGTTTTCTAAGGGTTTATTAAGAACTTTCCAAATAGCTCACGAATTTAGTAATTTAACAGTGTTAGAAAATCTTATGATGGTTCCAGGAAATCAATCAGGTGAAAAACTCTTAAATGCATTATTCAATAGAGAAATGGTAAAAAAAGAAGAAGAAAAGTTAAAAAGAAAAGCTGATGAAGTAGTTGATTTTTTAAATTTAAAACATTTATCAAATGAACTGGCAGGAAATTTGTCTGGTGGCCAAAAAAAACTATTAGAATTAGGTAGAACTATGATGGTTGATGCCAAGTTAGTTTTATTAGATGAAGTAGGTGCTGGAGTTAACAGAACACTATTAAAAGATCTAGGCACAGCAATTCTTAAATTAAATAAGGAAAAGGGATACACATTTTGTATGATCGAACATGATATGGATTTTATTAGTAGAATGTGTGACCCTGTAATTGTGATGTCTGAAGGCTCAGTTCTATTTGAGGGAACATCAGATCAGGTTAAAAAAAATGATAAGGTAATTGAAAGTTATTTAGGCAGAGCAAATAAAAATATTGAAAAAAAATAAACATGGCTTTTTTTGAGGGAAATCTAATGACAGCTGGTTACGGAGATGGTCCAGACATAATTAATTCTTGTACAATAAATGTTAACAGAGGAGAAATTGTTGCAATTCTTGGACCAAATGGAGCAGGCAAGTCTACAGCAATGAAAGCTATGCTTGGATTATTAGATTTAAAAGCAGGATCTGTTTCTATCGATGGGAAAGATATTACCAATATGACTCCACAAGATAGAGTAAAAATTGGAGTTTCTTTTGTTCCTCAAACAAAAAATGTTTTTTCTGAATTGACAGTTAGGGAAAATTTAGAGGTTGGCGCATTCTTAAGAAATGAGAGTATAGACGGAATTATTGAGGAAATTTATGATTTATTTCCAATTTTAAAAGAAAAAAAATCACAAATTGTTGGACAATTATCAGGAGGCCAAAGGCAGCAAGTTGCATTAGGACGAGCTCTAATGATTAAACCCTCAGTATTAATGCTAGATGAACCAACTGCTGGAGTATCGCCAATAGTCATGGATGAATTATTTGAACATATACTAAAAGTAAAAAAAACAAACGTAGGAATTATAATGGTTGAGCAAAATGCCAAACAAGCATTAAGTGTTTCCGATAGGGGATATGTTTTAGTTACAGGTGAAAATAAATTTGAAGGGACGGGGTCTCAATTATTAGATTATCCAGAAGTAAGAAGATCTTTTTTAGGAGCATAAATGGAATTTTTAAATGCTATAATATTGTTGTTGAACTACACAATTTTACCAGCTTTAACATATGGATCTCAACTCGCATTAGGAGCAATATTCGTAACATTAATTTATGGTGTGCTTAGATTTGCTAATTTTGCAACTGGAGACATGATGTCTTTTGGCACCATGTTTGCTGTATTACTTACTTACTATTTTCAATCTTTGGGAATTACATTTGGAGTTTTGCCAACAGCACTCCTAACAATTCCATTTGCGATATTCATGATGATAATCTATATGCTAACCATAGATAAATTTGTTTTTAGTTATTACAGAGTTAATAAGAGTCCACCAGTTCAATTAGCAATGGTTAGTGTTGGTGTTATGTTTGTAACCCAGGCAATAATTAGGATTATAATCGGTCCATTTGACAGAAGATTTATGGATGGAGAAAAATTTATTTTAAAGGCTACAGAATTTAAACAAATAACAGGTTTAAATGAAGGTCTTACAATTAAATCAACGCAAGTTTTAACTATATTCATAACATTAATTGTAGTTTCAATAATGTTTTGGTTCTTAAATAAAACAAAAACAGGCAAAAGCATGAGAGCTTATTCCGACAACGAGGACCTTGCGCTTTTGTCAGGAATTGATCCTAAAAAAGTAGTATTAATTACGTGGATTATTGCAGGAATATTAGCAACAATAGGTGGAGTTTTATATGGTCTAGATAAAAGTTATAGACCTTTTGTTTATTTTAATAATATGCTCCCCATATTTGCTGCAGCAATAGTTGGTGGTATTGGGAATCCTTTTGGCGCTTTTCTTGGAGGGTATGTGATTGCTTTTGCTGAAATTTTTTTAACTTATGCTTATAAGAAATTTTTTGCTTATTTACTTCCAGAAAATTTAGAACCAAATTCGATGGTACAGTTATTGTCCACTGATTATAAATTTGCTATTTCATTTTCTATATTAGTTTTAGTTCTTTTGTTCAGACCATCAGGAATTTTTGAAGGTAAGAAAATATGAGAAGATATTCAAATATAATTGCAGCATATTCAATTATGATTATTCTTATAATTATGGTTGGAGTATTCCAATCATGGTCTATTGCATTAACAATTTTTAATTATTGTTTGATTTCAGCAGTTATGACTATGGGTGCCAATATTCAATGGGGGTATGCAGGATTAATAAATTTTGGAATAATGGGATACACCGCTCTAGGTGGATTAGCAGTTGTTTTAGTATCTGTACCTCCAGTTAAAGAAGCATGGAACGTAGGTGGATTAAATATAATTTCCTGTATTTTAATAATTGTAGGAATGGTTTTGTCCATAAAATGGGTTATAAAAAAAATTGCACAGTCTAATAAAAAAAATTTTATTATTGGATCTATAATTATTGTTGGTATCTTGTTAATAAGACTCATAGCATCCCCAGCTATTGAGGGAATAGAGTCAATTGAACCTGCAAAAACTGGATATCTAGGAGGGTTAGGTTTACCAGTTTTATTTTCTTGGATCGTAGGTGGTTTATTTGCTGCGGGAGTTGCTTTTATAATTGGAAAAATTGCTTTAGGGCTCCGAGCAGATTATCTAGCAATAGCTACACTGCTTATAGCTGAAATTATTGTATCAATAATTAAACACGAAGAATGGTTAGCCAGAGGAGTAAAAAACGTAATTGGTTTAAAAAGACCTGCTCCATATGAAATCGATCTTCAAAATTCACAATGGTTTATAGATTTAGTTGAAAAATTACACAAAGGAAAATTAGAAATAATAAATTCCTTTAGTGAAAAGCAGGATGTTCTAAATCAATTGGTCATAGATGCATCATCAGTTTATGTTAAGCTTTGCTTTTCAGGATTATTTTTATCAGTTGTAATTATATTGTTAATTTTAACACAAAAAGCACTTTATTCTCCATGGGGGAGAAAAATGAGAGCTATAAGAGACAATGAAGAGGCGGCAGGTGCAATGGGAAAAAATGTTGTTAAAGAGCATTTGTTAATTTTTATTTTAGGTTCAGCTGTAGTTGGAATGGCTGGCGCAATGATGGTTACCAATGATGGTTTGTTTACTCCCGGAAGTTACAGGCCTATGAGGTACACCTTTGTTATATGGGTAATGGTTATTGTTGGAGGAACAGGAAATAATTTTGGAGCAATTTTAGGAGGATTTGCAGTTTGGTTTTTATGGGTACAGGCAGCTCCTATTGCTTTATTTTTTATAAATTTATTTACTGCTCACTTGCCTGAGACAAACGAGATTAAAATACATCTCATAAATAGCGCTCCATACTTCAGGTTTTTGATGGTAGGAATTGGATTATTAGTTATAATGAGGTATAGACCAAGGGGCATTTTGCCAGAAAAAATTATAAAACAATAATTATGTATAAAAAAATTCAAATTTTATTATTTATTTTGATACCATTAAATTCTAATGCTTTAGAAAAAGAAACTACTTTCGATAAAGAATTATTCAAGAAAGCACAATCAGATGGAAAGGTTGTTGTTGTAAGCTCTTGGATTAAGAATTGTTATTCTTGTGCAAGCCAAATGAAAGTTTTAGAAAAGGCAAAAAATGAATTTGAAAGCATTGAATATTTTGCATTCGACGTTACAAACAGAGAAATTTCAAATCTTTTAAATGTACAATACCAAAGTACAATTTTAATCTTTAAAGATAATCATGAAGTTTATAGGAGTATAGGTGAAACAACTAAAGATGAAATATACAAAATAATAAGGTCGTTTATTTAAATGTATTATATTTTATTAGGTATTACACTAGGATTAATATTTTACCTTGCCGATAAATATATTTTTTAATGAATAAAAATCTTATTGTACTTACACTAAGCCAAATTTTCAGTTTTACAGCTGCTCCCGTAACTGTATTTTTGAGCGGAATTATTGGTTCTCAAATTAGTCCTTTAAAAACACTCTCTACTTTACCAATGTCGATATCTGTAGTTGGCATAGCAGTTGGTGCTATCTTAGCAACTAAAGTAATGAGTTTAATAGGAAGAAAAGCTGGATTTATTTCAGCATCAATAGGAAATTTTTTAGCTTCTACATTGGCAGCTTATTCAATAATGGATCAGAATTTTATAATATTTTGTTTTGCAAATTTTTTTCTGGGCGTAGGTATGGCTTTTACACATCAATATCGTTTTGCTGCAGCTGAAAGTGTTGAAAAAAATAAAGTACCTCAAGCAATTTCAATAATTTTATTAGGTGGAATTGTTTCAGCGTTTTTAGGACCCAGCATGGCAAACTATACAAAAGACATTTTTACAGATCAAATGTATGTTGGATCTTATTTGTCACTTGCTATTTTAACAATTATACCCGCAATTTTCCTTCTATTTTATCAAAATACTTCAAAATTTGCTTCTAATGTTAAATATTCAGGACGAAGTGTTTTTGAATTAATTTTACAACCTAGATTTTTACAGGCGCTAGTAGCTTCAGCATTTGGATATGCAATAATGACATTTTTAATGACTGCAACCCCACTAAGTATGCATGTAATGGAAAAAATGAGTCTAAGTAGAACAGGATTGGTTATTCAATTTCATGTAGTTGCAATGTTTTTACCATCTTTAGTAACAGGAAATTTAATTAAAAAATTTGGTCATAGCAATATAATGTATGCAGGTGTATTCCTATACAGCATTACTATAATAGCAAGTTTTTTTGATCAAACCTATTATAATTATATGTTCGCATTAATTTTTCTAGGTTTAGGTTGGAATTTTTTATTTATTTCTGGAACAAGTTTACTAGTTTTAACCTATCGAGAAGAAGAAAAATTCAAAGCTCAAGGATTAAACGATTTTATTGTATATTCCGTTCATGCTACTGGCAGCTTATCAGCAGGAGTATTAATTGTACTTACTAATTGGAAAATGATGAATTTAATATGTATACCTTTTCTAATAATCATTATCCTAACTATTTTGAGAGCAGATATTATAAGTAATAAAAATAAAGACCCCAGCAGCTTTTACCGCTGAGGTCATAAAATTTAGATATTATCTTTGTTTCTTAGTTTTAAATTTTCCACCTTTGATTTCTTTTTCTAAAAAAGAACCAAAAGCTTCACCTACGTCTGTAAGCTCAACTGCAGTTGCTCCTTCATAATTTATAGCTTTACCGCTAGCTAACAAATCCAAAGCTTTTTTTAATTCACCAGGATAAATTTTCTTACCTGGTGCGTTCGCAACAGACATTACATTTGCTTGAACAGAAGCTCTATCAGCTTTTCCTCCAGCTTGCATAGCTAAAACTATTAATGCAGCCGCGTCGTAAGACTCACCTGTGTATGGACCAGAAGAGTCAATGCCTGCAGCTTTAGCAACATCAGCAAATACACCCGCTCCTTTTCCTGTAGATCCAGGTAGAGAACCAAAAGATTTATTTAAATCTTTACCAAATCTGTCAGTTAGCGAGTCACCTATCATACCATCAGACAAAACAAATTTATCAAATGAACCTGCGTCTAGCGAACCAGCTATTATACTTCCACCTGCCTGATCTAAATAACCTAAAACAGCAAGAGCATCACCTCCGGCAGAAGCTAAAGTTGCTACTTCAGCACCATAGTCTCCTTTACCTTCTTCGTGAGCTGTTACTACAGTGACATTAATTCCATGAGCTTTAACTGCCGCAACATAAACATCAGCTAAACCTTTACCATAGTCATTATTTGTGTGTGTAACTGCAATACTTTTTACTTTTCTGTCTTTTGTAATATCAGCAAGAATTTGACCACCTCTTGCATCAGATGGTGCAGTTCTAAAGAAATAACCATTATCGTCTAGATCTGTAAGTCCTGGAGATGTAGCCGATGGAGAGATCATAACTACTCCATTTGGCACAGCAACATTAGTAGCTATCGCACCTGTTACCCCTGAACAATCAGCTCCCATAATTGCAACTACTCCATTAGAAACTAAACCTTCAGCAGCTGAAGTCGCTGCAGCAGAGTCAACACACGTTGAGTCAGCTCTTTCTACTGATATTTTTTTTCCACCTAACAATGAACCCGAGTCAGACGCTTCTTTGAAAGCGAGCTCTGCCGAAGCAGCCATTGCCGGAGTTAGAGATTCAATCGGTCCTGTAAAACCTAATATGATTCCCATTTTGATTCCATGTCCATCAGAAAATGCTTTTGTTGTAAAACAAGAAACAAAAATGAACATAGTTATAACTAATTTTCTCATATTTTTCCTTTAATTGTTAACAATTTATAAAGATTGAATTAAATATTATTGAATTAAATTTTCAATAAGTAAATTATCTAATTTTTTGAAGCATAAACACTGATAGTATAACAATAATTCCACCAGTGACCATTATGAGTGTTGGAATTTCTCCAAAAATTAAAAAAGTTAG
>MDTA01113346.1_pt1 | contig 14198 bp, 16 predicted proteins | sample 811151 | NCBI WGS metagenome assembly MDTA01 (sample SAMN05326648, study PRJNA326480) | marine metagenome | isolation source: seawater | place: Indian Ocean: South | collected 2010 | reverse complement strand
TTAACAAAATTTAATCATACTTAACAAAATTTAATCATACTTAACAAAATTTAATCATACTTAACAAAATTTAATCATAAATGATTTCTTTATTTTCTTCGTCAAGAAATCCAATGTAGTTTGGCATTTGTCCGGGATTTTGCAATGCCTCAATATAACTTTGATAATCGAATAATTTATAATCATCAGTAATGGCATATAGTTTTCCGTCTATTTCCACGCCTTTCATTTTAATTTTCTTTACAGTTTCGTTTTCTTTGCGAATATCATCAACAGGATCATCTTTAATCGACGGTGCATACAAAAATTTACTAGAATTTGGATTAATAAAAGAGTAGCAAGTATACGATTTGTCTTGCGGATTTTTATGCATGGTGCAATCTATAGCCGATTCCTTTAATGCGGTGACAAATTGATTTGTGATTTGTTCCTTTAAATTCGATTTTTCATAAATATATTCGTCAGTCGTGAGAATGGTTTTCTTATCGATAGCACTGCGGTCTTTTAACATAAGTTCCGATGAAAGCCCGTCCTTTTTTTGTTGTTCTGAAAATGTACTTAAATACATGAATACTTTGATATTTCTTTCGTCTGGAGGCAATTCTTCATGACTACAAATTCTTCTTACGCGGCCAATAACTTGCTTAATTCTAACCGGATGCCAATACGGTTCCATAATATGCACATACCGACCATTTTTGAGACTGATTCCCTCAGCCCCAGATGCGGTAATCATGAATACTTTTATTATATCGCCATATATATTGCCAGACGCATATTTTCTTAAATATTCGCTAATAGTAATTGGTATATTATCCCATAAATTACTGTAAATATTTCGGTAGATTTCCTTTACATCGTCGTCTTCATCTCCAGTATATGAAACGAATGCGGGTTTCCCAATATCATCTTCTTCCATGTCTATTGTCCAAAGATTACTCTTGTTTTTACTAATTTTGAATTCTACAAAGCCGTTTTGTAATAAAACGAGCTTGAAAATACCTATTCCTTCAAGGGTTTTAAAATTACTGTATACCAAATGAAGCCCTTTATGTAAGGGATTTTGGATATACTCTAACATTTTTTTGAATTTTGGACTGTAAATTTCTAGTGCGTCGGGAATTAAAAGCTCCGAAGACTTTTCTTTCAAAGTATTAAGTGCTTCGCGAATAAGCGTTTGTTGTGTTTTATCCATAAGTATATCTATATCTCCTAAATCTTCTAACATATCGTCGTCTTTTGAATTGGCAGGTTCTATTCTTTCGTCGCCCCTTTTAGAAGGAACAGGTCTTGGTATTGCTTCTGGAAAAACATAATTGCAAAACGATCTCGAATAAATTCTATATGTAGACGTGCTTTCATTGACGTCATCATATAAACCGCGTTTTGCTTTTTTAGCATTTCTTATGTCTTCTTGGCGCTCGGCGGCTCGCACGCCTTCATATACACTTAATTGATATTTGCTCATTTCACATTTTACAACAAAAAAATCACGATTAATTTCGTATTTGGGCATTAGTTTTTCCTGTGGACTTTTGAAAAAAGACGACAATCCGGCTATACGACGTTTAAACAAATCTGCATTTTTCATTGCACGTGTTTTTTCATTAACAAACATTTCCATGAAATCTTCATTATGCGGAAATGCCGTAAATTTATTAAATTGAATATTTTCTTTTTTTATTATGAATTTCTTTGATTCTAATAATTTATGAATTTTAGAAAATAAATCAGCATCGCCGATTTGAGATCCTTCGGCAAAGGCAACTCCCATATATGTGCGTTTTTTGTATTTGTTTGCGAATCCTTGTGGGGTTCTTGTGAATTTCAAAACATGTGTTGATGGTTTGTATTCTATATTATCAATAACATCTCCGATTTTTATTTGATTTTCTTGGTCGGGGTCATCAAAAAGTGGACTTTTATTGAATAATTTTTTGAAATATGTTACATCTATCTTTTCGGAATGTTTCGTTTCTATTGTTAATGTCCATTCTCGTATATTGCCGCGTAAAATATTGAATAAAACGGACAATTCGCTTGGAGAATTAACAATGGGTGTGCCCGTTAAAAATACCACTCTGCAATTTTGAGCATCCAATAACCAATTATATAAAATAATTGGAACACTATTAGTATGTTTTTTGGAAGATAGTTTGTTTATAATACGACTGACAAAATTGTGGGCTTCATCTATTATTACTACTTTGTCATCAAAAGGATTTGTTGTCCCGTCAAATGTGCGTAATTTATGGTTAATATTATCTTTACGAAGACCATTATAAGCTACTAAATTATATTTAGAATGGATCATATGAGTTATTTGCTGTAATATTGCATTTTGTTCCGCAATAGTAAGTTCGTTAAAATTTGGTTTTATTGTAGAATCGGGAATCCATGCCCCTTTTTTATTTAAAATATAACCTTCAGTTAATCCTAATTCTGAAATAAGTTGTCTTACAAGTGTCATATTTATCCCATAAACATCGTCGTCTTTATCGGATTTAAGGTCAACATCTGGGGTTTGATATATACTCTTAAATGTCCAGAAATAATTTGTTTTGTATATAGGATCACCACAATTCTTCAATTCTTCTACATAATTTCTTAATAGTGATTTTGGTGTCATAACAACAATCTGTTTAATATGTTTAAAACCTTCTGCAATAGCAATAGATGAACATGTTTTACCAGAACCCAACCCATGATATAAAAGAATTCCTCTATATGGCGTAAATAAATTCATATAGTCTCTTACAATTTTTTGATGAACCAACAAGGAGAATTCTTGTTTACCCGGAGAATTACATGAAAGGCTTAACTCTTCGGCTTCTTTGTAGTCTGTATTGTTTTTGAAAAATTTGTTAATGAAATTTATGAAAACTTCGCGATTATTCAAATAATAGGACATATGACCATATTCGGGTATTTTTAATGTTTGTTTCTTAGAATATTTTGGCAGATTTTTAATATTAATAATATCACCTTCAACAATAACATTTACAGGGTTTACGTTGGGGGAAGCGAAATATTTGGCAGGACTATTTATTGTAATGAAAAGATTATCTACTTTTCGTATATATTTATATGTATTTGCGTCTTCGCCATTTGATCGTTTTGTCAGGTTTTTCAGTATGTTTGGCGAAACTTCTTTTGTAGATTTAACCTTTTGAGAAACCACTGCATATTTGAATGTATTAAGTAATGTTTCGTATGTAGTATCTTTGTAGTCTTCGCGTTTGTCTTTTACAAAAATTATATCGGGATCTCCAAATTCAATATAGACAGCGGAATGCTTTTGAGGAATAGGTTTTGCTTGAAAATTTTCTAATATTTTTTTGTTTAATAATTGTTTGTTCATTATATATTATATATATAATTACAATTAGTTTATTAGCCTAATAGCGTTTTCACAAGCAATCATTTCGGCTTTTCGCTTAATTTTATGTTTGCCGCTTCCAAGAAACACAAAAACATAGCCAAAATTATTAATATGACTTTTAATATACTCGAATTTATCATAAACATCTTCTTCAATAGTTGTAGCTTCGGTATAGGAACTATTGTGAATATTTTTTCCTATGCATAAGAATACTCCCATGTGATATCCATCGCCATCTTTTCCAATTTCTAAATAATCTGGCGTGGTCTTAAATTCCTTTTGAATAATCATTTGCAGTTTATTTTTGAAATTGATATCGCTGTGAACTAACTCAAACCAATTGACGTGGCGTTCAAGAACATTTTCCATAAAGACTTGACATAATTGAAATCCGGGTCCGCAACTAAATACATTTTGAAACCATTTTCCTTCATCGCGAATGTCAATTTCATTGTAATCAAGGAACATGGCCCCCAAAAAGGCCTCAAATAAACAACCCAGCTTCTTATAATTACTGCGATTTTTCTTTTCTTCGGCACTTACACTAAGCAAGAGCCATTTGTTAAGTTTCAAATCATAAGCCAATTTTCCAATAGATTCGTTTTTTACAAGCGCGATTTTCTTTTCTGTCATAAAACCCTCGTTTTCGTCTGGAAAGCGCTTGTATAAATAGAATTTAATAATGGCCTCTAGCACACCATCTCCTAAAAATTCCAGGCGCTCGTTTGATTTTTCTCGCAGTTCAACACAATTGGCGGGACACTTAAAATTTCCGTCGTCGTTGCTATATTTGAATGTGTAAGATCTATGTACAAAGGCCAGTTTATAATATTCGAAATTATGAACAGTAGTCGGTAATCCATATGATCGTAAAATAGATTGCACATCTGATAGAGTGACGTCTTTATTGATTGGATTATATGGATTGTATGTGGATTCTTCAGGATTTGAGTCATCGTCGCCAATAACATAATCTACCATCCTTACATATAATAAGCGTTATGTGTTTAAGTCTGTCTTTTAATTATATTTCGGTGGAACCCAGGTCCTCCTCTCCCATCTCCCCTCTCCCATCTCCCATCTCCCCCTCTCCCCCACCCCCATTTAGTAAAATCGATTAATCATATCCTTGAAGTTTTCGGCGCATCTTTTTACACTTAAGTTTTCCAAAACAAATTCTCTTGGTTGATATGTATATAATTTATTTATAAAGTCATTAAACTTTGATTCAAATTCGCTTGTGTGATAAAAATACTCCCCACATCGGTCATCCCAATAAGGAATAGTTGAACATGGTATATTCGGATACTTTACTCCTTCTTCTTGAGACATATATCTGGTGTTCCAAACAAGTAAAGGAACATCACAAGAAAGAGCTTCTTCAATTGCAAAACCTTGGCTTTCGTGCGCCCCTAGTATTATACCATATTTGCAGTGTTGTAAAAAATTTAAATAATCATTTTCTTTGTATCGTTTAACATAATCAAAAATCACATATTCAATACCTTTTCCTTTTAAAAAATGTTCAATTAATTTTAACTCTTGAGGTTTACGTCTTTTAAAATAAATGAATACTTTATCTTTATTGATAGTATTATTACTTATGGGTGCGAATTTGATTGTATTTACAGCAAACGGATGTGTTTTCACCGGAATATACTTTTCGGCACCACTGTTCATCCAAACTTCTGTCGCCCAATCACTCGGTTGAATGTATATTGAATTTTTGTGGATATTTTGTATTTGACAGAGCTTATTATTCGGAAAAACAGAAAAATGAGGTCCCATAATGAATTTTTTTTCAGGCGAATATTTCAATGTATTGATTGGTTGGTCAGGCAAATAAATAATGTTAAAATTTTCTATATCACTTTCATTTCCATAATGATATTCCCAATTTAAATGCTTCAACATTGATTCAAGTGCTTCTTTATTCTTATGATGCGCAGTACCAATTATCAATACTTTCATTTTATTGTATAATTTCATACAAAAATTTTAAGTTAATTATAACATATAATCAATGTTGTATAATAGTTGGAACTAACCTTAAATTACTTCCTTTCTTACACAGACCAATTTTAAATAAAAATCAATAAATGTAATTGATTACCATTCATAGACTTTATCTGAAAACCAGAATAAATCCATCTTTTCTAGTGTATCATAATGAAGATTTTTTTCTTTAAAATATTTATATAAATCATCTTCTATACAAATTCTATTATTTACCATTTTTTTAAGATTACAATTATTAATATAATTTAATAAATTTTCTTTACTTATACAGAATAAACCTGTGTTAAAATGATAAGTATTTACATTCATAGTAAAAAGATTTCGTGGTTCTTTCAAAAAACTTTCTATAAATTGATTACTTTTTAATAATTGCCTAGGTTCAAAATGTATAAACCAATCATATTGTTCAATTAATTTTTTATTATATAACCATTGTTCTATAAGACCAGCACCTTTATTTATAGAACCATAATTGTTATTCAAACAAGTTATTATTTTACAGTTATCAGGAATAGCATTTAATATTTCATTAGGTAAATTAGTATATTCTGATACGGTATTGTCTGTAATAAATATATCAACATTGTTATCTTTTAAAATATCATTATACTCGAAAAATTTATTTAACCCTTGCAAGTATTGTTGATTTCTTTTTTTCGGATTTTTATTATTAGATGGATTTACGCATATACATAATCCTAATAAAATACTCATTTATATTTAAATTTATTATATTTTCTATATACTTTTGGATTAAAGTAATTTTTTTATAAAATTGTATTCCAATCCAATTTTAAATGTTTAATATTAATTAAATAACTTGTTCCTTTATATCCATTAAAATCAAAATTGAACATTTCTAATTCATTTTTACATTTTTTGTTTACCATATGAATCATTTCATCATCATAATATTCTTTATACGTTTTTGTATGAGAACTATTTATTATTTCTGTTGAATTGGTATAATTATTATTAGTTTTTTTAAATAATTCAAATAATCCTTCTTTTAAGTTGTCGTATATAATAGCATAATCACATTGACAATTACCATCGTCATCAAATATTTGATGATATAAAAATTTTTTCATTAAAGGTATATGCCATTCTATAGACGGATTGCAATAATCAAGTATTAATTCTTTAAAATTTTTTCTGGGCAATTTTTTTTTTACACCTAAATCCCCATCTCCCCATCTGGATAAAAAATAAGATTTTAATAAATCAAATGGATTTCTAATTATAGTAAATTTTATAGGACAAGATAAAAATAATTCAGAATTTAATAAATATGTATCCCATTTATAAGTACAATTTTTTTGAATAAACTCTTTACTCAAACATGATGGGTGTTCGGCCATATGTTTTTTGATATTACTTTTATTACAATATTCATATTGAATATAAGTTCCACCTGTTTTGGGAATATGTATAAAATATATATTCATTACTATATTATTTATTATGTTTTATATACTTTTGTATTAAAGTAATTGATGGAACATTTCCAATTGTTAATATATTATAATCATTTTTATATTTACATAAAACTGGATTTATAAATGGTTTATTATACTTTTTCATCCATTCTATATTATCTCTTTCTTTTGAACCACCTTCCATTAATAAAATTCCATTATCATTTAATTTTGATAAATAGTGTTCTATAGCATATTCATATGTATCACCATTATTAGCTATATCAATATGTATAATATCAAATTTACGATTTATTGTATTAGATAACTTATAAAAGTCACCATAATCAATAGATACATTTTTATAATCTTTAAAATAAGTTAATAGTTTTTCTTTATTTGCATGATTTCCATTAAAATCTTCAAAAATATCATACGCTTGTATTTTTGTTTTATTATTATATTTTGCGAATATTTCTAATGAAAATCCATCTAGAATTCCAATTTCTAATATATTTTTTGGTTTATTGAAATATAAAATAGTTTCAAACACATCTTTATAATTTAATAAATTAAAATAACTACTATTCATATAATATAATTATTCATATAATATAATTATTCATATTTATATTTAAATATTAATTTTAATTATATTATATGAATATTTTGATTACAGGCGGTTGTGGATTCATCGGTCATCATTTTGTAGAACATGTTTATAAAAATACTGATTGGAATATAATTATTATAGATCGTTTAAGTTACGCATCAAATGGATTTGAAAGATTACGAGATACAGAAACACTAAATGATAATAGAGTTAAAGTATTTACATGTGATTTAATATTACCTCTTTCAGAAGGTTTAATAAAAGAAATTGGTAAAATAGACTATATAGTTCATATGGCGGCGGAAACTCATGTAGATAATAGTATAAAAAATCCTCAATTATTTTTAGACAATAATATAAAAAGTACATATAACTTACTAGAATATGCACGAAATTATTTACCTAATCTAAAAACATTTTTTTATTTTAGTACAGATGAAGTTTTTGGACCAACATTAGGACAAACATTATATAAAGAATGGGATAGACATAAACCTACTAATCCATATTCTGCATCAAAATCTGCTGCTGAACAAATTTGTATTTCCTATGAAAATACATATAAAACTCCTTTAATGATTGTAAATGTAATGAATGCCTTTGGTGAAAGACAACACGTTGAAAAATTTATTCCATTATGTATGAAAAAATTATTAAATAATGAAAAAATATATATTCATAGTTATCCTGATAAGAAAACTTCCGGAACCAGATTTTATATTCATGGAAGAAATATTGCAGCTGCTGTTTTATTTTTAATTAAAAATGGAAAAATTGGTGAAAAATATAATATTTCTGGAGAACGTGAAGTAAGTAATTTAGAAATGGCACAATATATTGCAAAATTTATGAATAAGCAGTTAGATTATGAAATGATTGATTTTCATAGTAATCGTCCAGGTCATGATTTACGCTATGGATTAGATGGAACAAAATTATTTAAAATGGGATTTAATTTACCGTTAAACTTTGAAGAGTCATTGCGTAAAACTGTAGAATGGACATTAGAAAATAGTAAGTGGTTAGAAGAATAATATTTTTTTTGTATTAAAGTAACAGATGGAAATGTTCCAATAGTTAGGATTATTTATTTAAACTATTAATTAATGTAAAACGTTTACCATTTGAATAATTTCTCCAAAATTCACCTTGTGGTTTACATTGATAAGTTTTATATTCTTTTCCTATTTTTTCACTCATTTGAATTGCATATTTTTCATAAATTTGGGTATCATCCCAAATAATAGGAATATCTTTTTTAAATATATCAATATAATTTATTATATTTTGTCGACCATCATTTGGACCATCTATTATAAGTAAATCATAATCCAATTCTTTTATTTTATTATTTAATGCATTAAAATCATAACCTTTTTTATCAATTTTATTAATATGAATATATTGACTATTATAAAGATTTAAATATTTGGTATCATCTTCTACTGATATCATATTATAAAAATTACTTAATATTTTTGTAGATGATCCAGAACCTAATTCTAATATTGTTTTTCCAAACTCAAGTATTTCAACAATTTTTTATAAACATTCACAATTAATACTCCAGTCATCTAAAGGCCAATTATTTTTTAATTGTAAATAATCATTATACTTTTCGTTATTAATATTCATAAATATTATATATTAATTATATTTATATTGTATAATATTTTAAATATAAATACTTAATATATTTTATTCATTTATTATTTAATACATTTATTACTTCGATTACTCTATCAGAAAATTTATGATATTTTAAACCATATTCTCGTCCTTCTTTACCAATTTTTATTCTTTCTTCGTTATTATTAATATAATATTCAATTAATTGTTCTAATTCTTTCATATTATTATAATAAACTAAATGTCTTTTATTGATTAAAGGATGTGGTGATATTGAGGGAACCAACATTTTATCACATAAAACTAAATTTCCCATTAATAATGCTTCCCATAATCGAAAATCTCCTTCCCAATTAGGTGGATTTGCAGTAACTATAATTTTACTTGTTTTTAATATTTCAAAATATTTTATATTTACAATACTATATCTATCAGGACAATCTACTCTACCTACAAATTTTGATACATTATACTTATCTACAATAAAAGGAATAATACTACGAATACCTCCATCACGTTTATTAAATAAACAACATATATCATAATTATAATTAGTAAATTTAAATATTTTATCATACTTTATAAAATCACTCCTTATTCCATAAGAAATAGGTATAATTTCTCTTGGATATTCAATTAATTTTGAACTCCAAAAATTTTCTTTTTTAACAATACTACGTTTAAAATATTTGTAAATATTTTGTAATACATCATTGTTTGGGACATTTCTGGTATCAGTCCAATCATTATAATCAATTATTATTTCTTTTTTACCTGAATTAAATATTTCTTTTATTTTTTCAACATTTAATTCATAATTATTATCATATGGTAGATTTAAACAATTTCTAGTATGCATTGTATAAAATATGTAATCAGCATTTTTATAATTGTCTATTAATAAAGAAAGGTCTTTTAATACATTGTAAAATTCATATGATTCAGGAGATTTAGATGTTGGAGGACAAAAATTTGTAGTAAAAAAATATATTTTCATTATTATTTAATAAAATAAATATATATTTATATAAAAATTAACCTTTACTATTATAATGAAAATTCTTATAACAGGGGGGATGTGGTAGTAAATTATTTAATATGGGATTTTCTTTACCATTGAATTTTGAAGAATCTTTACGTAAAACATTAGAATGGACGTTAAAAAATCAAAAATGGTTAGAGGAATAATAGTAAAAATATAATTTTATATAATAATTATTTAAATAATTATTATATAATTATGCATAAATATGAAAGAATATTTATACACTCATTGTATAAGTTATTATATTGGAAACGATAGAATGAATAATTTAACAGATTGTTTAAAATATCTAAACACAATTCCTCTTTGTAAAACCCAAAATAAGAATGATAAAATTTTATATGTAATATATTGTATTTATGATGAATTGAATGATGATATTATAAATCATTATAACAATTATAAAAATTTATATACAGAAAAGGTAGATATAGAAATTTTATATAGATGGAATAGTGGAGGAACAATTCAAACAATGTCAAAATTATTAGATTATATAATAGAAAATAAAATTATAACCAAATATATTGGAATATGGGAAGATGATTCTATTTTTAAAAATATTTATTTGTTAGATAAAGTACAAGAGTATTTGGATTATGATAATATCATAGTGGGATGTAATGTATTAGAAGATCGTCCAGATATAGAATATACAAATGGTACAAAGATATTTAAAAAAGAATGGTGTAACAAATTACAATCATGGAGACAATGTCCTTGGTGTAAAGAAAAACATATTTATGTAAATAATAATAATGAAAATCTAATAGATGATAAATTAATTAAATGGATTGATGGGGCATTATATTTAACATCATTAGATAATTTATTGAAAATAAAGGAAAAATTAGTAAAATTTACACTCGCACCAGAAGATGAAAAATATAAACATATTGAACACGGTATAAATTATGGTGAAGTTGGTTTTCCAACACGATTACATATAAATGGTTTTAAGTTCATTGGATTACCATATGATGATAATTTTAAGCATTTAAATGAAAATACTATAGGAAATAAAACAATTTAAATAGTTGTTATATTTATATTAATTATAAATGGTTATATATTTAGATACAATTCCTATCGGTGATAATTGTCCAACTCAAATTATAGGTGAAATTGGACAAAATCACAATGATACAATTTCTGAAAATATACCAATATGAGATTTCATACAACATTTATCTCCATCTATTGAATAACTAATATAATCTTTATTATTTTCAAGATATATATCTATTAAATATTCCATATATTTTAAACTTAAAAATGGATTATCAGAGCATACTCTAATTATAGTTTTTTTATTAAAATATTCAGCACAATCTATAAAACGAGATAATACATTGTTTTCATCTCCACGATAACAAAGAATATCTGTACTATCCTTATATTTGTTATATAAAATGTCATCGTTTGAATTATTTGTTGTATTTATACAGACAGGAATGTATCTACAATATACGTTTACGTGGTTTGGGACCTTTATTATTCTGAGGAATTCTCCAATTTTCACCATATCTATTTATTAGTTTTTTTTCATAATTAAAAGGTAAATATAGCATATTTTCATTCCATATATGCTGAATTAATTCGTTATTTTCATTATAACATTCACTCCATATTACCTTTTCCCAGGTGTCATTGAAGTTGCCTTTTGCATCAACAGATGCCATATAAAAATCAACAGAACAATAGTCATTGTTTTCTTTTGTTTTTAAAATGTTCGTTGATTTATTAATTCCATATCCATATTCAATTTTTAAATCGTTTTCAATAAGTATTTTTTTTATAACATCATAATTACTTTTTTCTATAATTATATCAATATCATCATCTCCATCAATACATGAGTTCTCTCTTATTATGCCTAAAAGAGTACCATACCCAATAAACCAATTCATTATATTATTATCATTTAACAATTTTATAATATACATAAGTGTTTTATTTAGTGTTATTTTATTGTTTTTTTTTTCACCGGCCATTATATATTATAATATATATAATGGATTTAAACGACAAGAAATATAATATATAAATGGATTTAAACGACAAGAAATATTGGGAAACATTTTATTCAACAAATAATATTAACAAAAATTGCTCTGATTTCTGCATTTTTGTTATGAATTATTTTAAGGATAAAAATATATTAAATATATTAGATTGTGGTTGTGGTAATGGACGTGACAGTAATGCTTTATCAAATATATCAAATGTTGATGCTGTAGATAATTGTGGTTTTTTGCCAAATGATATAAATAATGTAAAATTTTATATTGATGATTTCGTAACAATCAATAAAAGTAAGTATGATTTAATTTATTCACGTTTTACATTTCATAGTATAACAAATGAACAACATATTTCTTTTTTAGATACAATAAATGTTAATAGTTATTTAGCTATCGAAACAAGAAGCAAAAAAAGTGAAAACGATAATGTTTTTCACGGAAAAACTCATTATAGAAATTATACAGATATTGATTATTTAAAAACTATACTTACTTTAAAAAAATTTGAAATTATTTTTATTAAAGAAGATTTAAACTTTGCTAAATATAAAAATGAAAATCCAATTTGCATAAGAGTAATATGCAAAAAAACAGCGTTTTAAATATGAAATAAATTATAATCATGAATTATCAAGACCAAAAGATAAACCAATAGAAAGAAAAATAAAATTTATGAATTTTATTAATAATATTTAATTTATATTTTTATAGTAATTAAATATTACTAATATTATTAATAATATATTCTAAATCTTTTTCTTCTAACCACCATCCTACAGGAATACATACTAATTCCTTTTCTAATATATCTAAATTTGGTAAACATTCTTCATAATCTTTTACACAACTATTAATATCATTACGATTATGAACTTGAGAAGTCATTATGTTTGCTTCTTTCATTTTTTCCATAAACTCTTGTTTTTTACCATTTAATACACGAATGGTATAAAGCCAATATGCGGATTTACATTTTTTATTATTTTTTAATAATTGTATACCATTCACATTTTTTAATTTTTCATCAAATATTGCAGCATTTCTTCTATTTTTCTCCAATAATCCATTCATATGTGGTAAATTATAAAGTCCAATAGTAGCATTTACATCATTCATATGAAATTTGTATCCATATTCCACTATATCATTTTCTAATCGAAAATCTTTTCCTTTATAATTTCTTTTATCTCTATTAATTCCATACCATCGTAATAATTTACATTTTTCATAAAGTTCTTTATTTGGTAACGTAATAAATCCTCCATCTCCAGTAGTTAAATGTTTAATTGCTTGCAAACTGAATACACATATATTTTTATTACTTCCGATTTTTTTTCCATTATATTCAGCACCAAATGAATGTGCACAATCTTCTACTACCATTGGTTTAAAACCATATGTTTCTTTGTGTTCTTCACAAATTTTATCTAGTTCATCTAAATCTACTGGATTTCCACCCCAATGAACCAAATAAATAATCTTAGTTTTTTCATTTAATTTTTTTTTTTAAATCTAGTAAGCAAATATTTGCTGTATCTAAATCAACATCTAACCATTTAATATTGACATTATTTGCTAATATAGCAGCAGTTGTTGCAAAACAAGTTAATGCTGGTGTTAAAACAATATCTTTATCTTCGTTAAATCCAGGCCATCCATTTTTTTCATCTTTATTTTTTAACAATCTTGTTGCTAATGTTAAACCTGCAGTAGCGCTATTTAAAGTTAATATATATGGATTATTTATATATTCTTTCAATTTAGTTTCAAATTCTTCTACTTTTGGACCTTGTGTTAATTGTCCTGACATGAGAACTTTATTAATGGGTTCTATTACATCTTCGCTCATAAACACTTTAAATAATGAAATCATTATAGTAATACTAAATTATTATTTTTAAATTTTATCATTTCAATTATTATTATATAATTTAGGAGTATGATGCTTATAAATATCAAAGTGTTGATACAAAAGTTTAATATTAATATCAAAGGTATATTGCATGTTGGTGCACATAATTGTTCTTTAAGAAATTTATTTATAATATAAGTAATATTATTTCTATAT
>MDTA01110862.1_pt1 | contig 14202 bp, 10 predicted proteins | sample 811151 | NCBI WGS metagenome assembly MDTA01 (sample SAMN05326648, study PRJNA326480) | marine metagenome | isolation source: seawater | place: Indian Ocean: South | collected 2010 | reverse complement strand
TATCTTTTATTTATTTTTTAAAATAGTTTAAAAATTTTAAAAAGTAATTTTTCATTTACTGTTAATAATAGTTTTAATATTAGGAAAAGAAATCCTTTAAATAAATTTTTTATAAATTTTAAATTAAGAATATTTTAAAAGATGTTAAATTTTTATATTTTTAAATACAAAAATAGCTACCTAAGTTTTATCAGAATTATATCTTTATAAAATAAATATTTTCCTATTTTTTAAGTTTAAAATTAAAGATGGATTAATAACTTATTTTGAAATTTATATAAATATTTTAAAACTTTCAAATAATTTTTTAATGGAAGAGATTATATAATAGGGAACAAAGATTAATTAAATAGTGTCTGGATCTTTAAAGATTGATAATCCTCCAATAAAGATAGGCTATCGAAGAGATATTGATGGCCTTAGGGCATTTGCAATAATAACAGTAATAATTAATCATTTTAATAAAGATTTATTACCTGGTGGATATTTAGGCGTTGATATATTTTTTGTTATTTCTGGATTTGTAATTACATCATCTCTTAGTGACAGAACTAGCAAAAACTTTAAGGATTTTATATGCGGATTTTATGAGAGGAGATTAAAACGACTAATTCCAGCATTATCCGCTTTTGTCCTTTTAGTCAGTATATTCGTATGTCTATTTAATCCAAGTCCTGGTGTCGCGATACGAACTGGTTTAACATCCTTATTTGGGATATCAAATTTATATTTACTTAAACAATCAACTGACTATTTTTCTCAATCAACTCAACTAAATGTATTCACTCAAACATGGTCTCTTGGTGTTGAAGAACAGTTTTATATTTTATATCCATTTTTAGTTTGGTGTTCTGGTTTTGGTAGGCAAACAAAAAATGGAGAGAGGAATTTATTCTTATCAGTTACTTTTCTCACGATTGTTTCATTAATAGCATTTATCTATCTGTATATAAATAACCAAACAGCAGCATATTTTTTAATGCCAACAAGATTTTGGGAAATAGCATCAGGCTGTCTTCTCTTCTGTGGTTTTAAGAAAAATCTATTTATATATGAATATTTTAAACACATACCATCATCTCTTTTACTGATATTGATTATAGGAATAATGTATCTTCCTTCTGGCTTGGCAATAGGATCTACAATAGCAGTTGTGACTTTATCATGTGTTCTTATTGGATCTTTATCAAATCAAAAAGCTGTTTACAAAATATTAACTAATGACAGAGTTACTTATATCGGTCTAATTTCTTATTCTCTGTATTTATGGCATTGGGCTATCTTATCTCTAAGTCGCTGGACTATTGGGATACATTTGTGGTCTTTCCCCTTCCAATTATTAATAATATTTGCTCTTTCAATAGCTTCATATCAATATATTGAACAACCACTAAGAAATGGAACTTGGTTTAAATATCGTTGGAAAAATATACTCTTTAGCATAAAAATATTGATTTTTGTCTCTATAAGTTTATTAGCAATTGGGGGACCTCTAAAAGTTAAAATATATACTGGAAATCCATATAATGAATGGAATTTAAAAGGTTTTGGAGAAACAAAAATTATAAATAATAATAGTCGTCCAACAATATATCTTCTTGGAGATAGTCATGCTGGCCATTATGGAGTCGTCATGAAATACTTATCTGAAAAAGAGGATTTTAATTTGATAATGCATCCTCAAGGTGAAGGGCTAGAAATTAAAAAAGATAATGGAATAAAAGAGCTCATACTTTCACCGCTAAGAAAATATAAAAATGATTTTAAGAAAGGAGATTTTGTTATTCTTTCATCAAGTATTGGAAATTTTAGGGGAAATGAAGAATTTATTAATGCTTTCAAAACCTTTATTCAAAGTACCAAGAAAGTAGGAATGAAATATTACTTAATTTCTCCAACTCCAGTATTTACTGAGTTCAAAAAAGGAGATACTTGCCAAGAAGAATGGTATCGTCCGAAATGGGCAATATCTCCACGATGTTTTACTCAAATTAATAAAAATGAATGGATTGAATTTAATAATGTCTCTATTAGTTCAATTAATAAATTTCTTTTTTCTAACTCAGAGGTTTCCTATATTGATACATTTTCTATACTCTGCCCAGATAAAAATTGTAAAAACTTTGATAATAATTCTTTAATATATAAGGATGCTCATCATCTTACTTCTTACGGAGCCATGAAAACGAGAAGATTAATAGAAACAAATCTGCTATCAAATAAATATGATTTTGGATATTAAGAAATAAATTTTTTAAAAAATATAAATAAAGATAATTTTAAATTGATCAATTATCCGATAATATTCTTAATAAAATATAGTAAATGTTATTTTGAATATCATTGAAAATAAAAAAAAGAATGATTTTTACGTAGCTGAAATTGATGGCCTCCGTGCCTTAGCAATTATAGCTGTAATATTGAACCACCTAAATATAAATCTTTTGCAAAGTGGTTTTTTAGGCGTTGATATTTTTTTTGTGATTTCAGGTTATGTGATAACAAAATCAGTTTTGAGAAGTCAATTTATTAATTTTTTTGAATTTATAAAATCCTTCTTTCAGAAAAGGTTTAAGAGATTATTCCCTGCTTTATTTGTTTATGTAATATTTATTTCATTTATCCTTTGCTTATTTAACCCTTTCCCTAATGTATCAATTAGGACTGGTTTTTTCTCATTATTAGGACTATCCAATTTTTATCTTTTTAAGTATTCGACTGACTACTTTGCACAAGCTAGTTATTTAAATCCATTTGTTAATACCTGGTCTCTTGGTATTGAAGAACAGTTCTATTTAATATTTCCTGTAATTATTTTTTTTAGCAGATTTTTTAATAAGAAAAAAAACAGGAATTATATTCTGGTCCAACTCGTTTCTATTCTCTCGGTTATATCTCTTTTCCTATTTTTAAAGTACTATTATTTAAAGCCAAGTTTTGCATATTTTTTAATAATTACAAGATTTTGGGAGATTGGATTTGGAGTATTAATTTATATTTTTAATAAAGAAAATAAAGTTAAATTAACAGAAAAATTACTAAATAAATTAAATTTTAGCCAATTGTTTGGAATAATAATTCTTGCTTTGTTACTTAATTCTGTTAACCAATCTAATCAGATTAAAACATTATTTGTGGTTCTTATAACATCATTCTTTTTGATATCGTTTAACAAGGAATCTTTAATAAATAAGATACTTTCTAATAAAGTACTTGTTTATATCGGAAGGATTTCATATTCACTTTATTTATGGCATTGGGGTATTATTTCTCTTTCATACTGGATCTATGGAGACAATAGTAATCCTCTTTTTCTTCTTATAATCATTTTCTTTATTTCATATCTTTCTTTTAAATATATAGAAAATCCACTCAGAAAAATGCAATGGAAAATTTATTTTTTTAGAACTTATCAAATAATATTGATAATGGTTACTTTTTCTTTCTTTTTCATATATTTTTTAGGAGAGGCGAGACAAACAAGATATAAATTAATTTCATTAGTAACAGGAAATAATATTGAACCAGAAAGTTTCTATTTATCTCAGAATGTCTCTGGAACGACTATAAATAGGCAAAATTGTCACGGAAGTAAGATATTGAATTATGCCTCATTTTCAGAAGTTATAGAAAAATGCTCACACGACTATTCAAAAGATAATAAAAAAAAATCAAGGAGGATTTTTCTGGCAGGTGATTCACACTCCTATGCTTTAAGAAATTTAATAGCTAATTTAGCAAATAAATATCAAACTTCTTTTACATCAGTATCAGGTTCGATGTTCCCAAGTGATGATCATTGGTACAAATCAAATACAAAACTTTATACAAGTGATTTACTAATAAAAATAACTAAAGATTATAAAAAATATATTTTAAACAATGCAAATAAAGATGATATAGTCGTGATCGCTAATAGAATTGTGACTGTCTATTCCGATCCAGTTAATAAATTACAAAAGAAATTGTATGACCAGGCCTTATTTTTTGATAGCAATGGTCAATCTATATCTCGTGATAAATCTTTAGATTTTTGGTTTAATGATTTAGAATTATTTGTTAGTGAAGCAAAAAAAAGAAATTTATTAATAATATATGTTGCACCTGTTCCGGAATTCGAACTATCTGCTCAAGCTTGTCTGTTCTCGGCGAATAGGAATAATTGTAGTCAAATAGATAAAAATTTATTACTTAAAAAATATAAGAATATTTATGGTTATTTGAAAATTATCTCTGAAAAATATAATAACTTTACTCTTGTTGACCCTTTTAAAGAACTTTGTAATGATAGAAAATGCTTTATGAGTGGAACCTCTTTTGATAATAGAAAAATTGTATCTTTTTATAACGATAATAATCATTTATCTCTTACTGGATCAAGCAAATTATTTAATCAATTCGATGAAATTGTAAAGGAATTAATAATATATGATATTGATCAATTAGATTTTATTCCTTCATTTGATAATAAAAAAATAAAATTCTGAATTATTTGCATACTTTTCAAAATAGTAATTATTTGTTGGATCTAAAAATTACAATTTAATTTCAGTAATAAATATTTTTATTTTTTTAATTTTTAGTGGTGCGATATTTTGGAAAAGTAAAAAATTGATTTAAATAATGTTTTTGCTCTTATTTTCTAAGCGTTGAATTTAATATTTCATTTTTAAAGTGATTTAGAGTCAACTTTATACCTTCCTCAAGATCAGTTTTTGCTTTCCAACCAAGATCATTTATTTTTTGAGTATCCAACTTTTTTCTAGGAGTTCCATCTGGCATATCCTTATTCCATACTATTTCACCTTTGAAACCAACTTGTCTAGCGATTATTTCAGATAAATCTTTTATCGAAATTTCATAGGGACTTCCTATATTTAACCAATTAATTTCCTTCCCATTATTATCAATTCTCGTAAAATTTGGATCGCTCCATTTTTCTAAAATGAATATGCAAGCTTCAGCTAAGTCATCAACATATAAAAATTCTCTAAATGGTGTTCCAGAGCCCCAACATTCAACGTAATTAAGATTATTTTCTTTCGCATCATGAAACTTCCTGATTAAAGCGGGGATTACATGGCTGTCTTGTAGATTATAATTATCTCCTGGGCCATAAAGATTTGTTGGCATTAAACAGATTGAATTGAAATTATATTGTTTTCTAAGAGCTTGGCATAACTTTATTCCTGAGATCTTTGCCAATGCATAAAATTCATTAGTAGTTTCAAGAGTATCAGTTAGTAGATATTCTTCCCTAATTGGTTGAGTAGCAAACTTTGGATAAATACAACTACTCCCAAGAAATATAAGAGTTTTTACCTTAAATAACCAAGAAAGTTCTATTATGTTTGTCTGAATTTTTATATTCTCAAGGATAAAATTAAATGGTTTTGAGTTGTTTGCATGGATTCCTCCAACTTTGGCTGCTGCAATAATTACAATATTTGGTCTATTTTCTTTAAACCAGCTTTTAACTGAAGCAAAGTCAGTAAGATCAAGTTCATCTCTTTGAGGGGATAAAATTAAGGCCTTTTTGAATTGTTCTTTAGTTTTGTTTTTCAAAATATTTCTTATTATCGCACTACCGACCATACCATTGCCTCCGGCAATAAAAATTTTATTATAATTTTCAATTGAATTTCTCATTATTAAAGATTTTTATTTATTTTAATTTATTTTTTAATTTCATTTTCTGCAATCTTTGTATCTTCCTTAATCATTTCTGAAACCATTTCCTCTAATGTTATTTTTGGTTCCCAATTCAATTCATTTTTAGCTTTACTTGAGTCCCCACAAAGTTGTTCAACTTCTGTCGGTCTATAGTATCTTTTATCGACTCTAATAACGATTTCTCCAGTATCAACTCTTCTTCCAATTTCATTGACCCCATCGCCTTCCCATTCAATTCCTTTATCTTTAGAGGAGCTCCAACCTAATTCAATTGCTGACAACTCACAAAATCTTCTAACCGTCTCCATTCTCCCAGTTGCTATTACGTAATCCTTTGGAATACTTTGTTGTAACATAAGCCATTGTACTTCAACATAGTCTTTGGCATGCCCCCAGTCTCTTTTAGAATTGAGGTTGCCAAGATAAAGACATTTATCAATCCCTTGATTTATTCTTGATAAACCTCTAGTAATTTTTCTTGTAACGAATGTTTCTCCTCTTCTTGGACTTTCATGGTTAAAGAGTATTCCATTACAGGCAAAAATATCATAAGCTTCTCTATAATTTTTTGTGATCCAATAAGCATATAGTTTTGCTACTGCATATGGACTTCGAGGATTGAAGGGTGTTTCTTCACTCTGAGGTGTATCTTTAACTAGTCCAAATAACTCACTTGTGCTGGCCTGATAAAATTTAGTTTTTTTCTCTTTTTCAAGAATTCTTATCGCCTCAAGTATGCGCAGGGTTCCAATAGCATCACTATTGGCGGTATATTCTGGCGTTTCAAAGCTAACAGCAACATGACTTTGGGCTCCTAAATTATAGATTTCATCAGGATCAACTTGTTTCATTATTCTTATAAGATTAGTACTGTCAGTCAGATCTCCGTAATGAAGAATAAAGTTTGCACTAGTTATATGTGGATCTTGATAAAGGTGATCTATACGGTCTGTATTAAAACTACTTGATCTTCTCTTAATACCATGTACTTGATATCCCTTTTTTAAAAGGAACTCTGCCAGATAACTTCCATCTTGACCAGTTACTCCGGTTATTAGAGCTATTTTTTTATCGCTCATTAAACTTAATTAGTGAAATTGTTCTGGGTTAAATGCTTTAATTTTTAATTACCCAATTTTACAAATATATATTATCTATAAATCTAATAAGAAATTAATAAAAATAACTTATTAAAAGTTATTTTAAATAAATAATATCATTTCTTTAGAAATTTTAAACTATAAGTATTTTTTGACTAAATTTTTTAATTGTTTGCCATAGGAAATTTTCGATGGAGTAAGAAAGTAAATCGAAGATTTTTTTAATTTTGAAGATACATTTTTATCATTAATTTGCTTATAAAGTTGTTGGCATGAATTTAAGAATTGTGATTCACTGAAACACTTATTAATTATATCTAAATCAAGAAATTCAGAAAAATGTACTTCTTCTGTCGAGTAGCCCCTTCCTTTTTCTTTTTCAGGAAAAAACATTAAAATAGGTTTCCCATTAAGGATGGATTCTAATAACATTGTTGATAAGGGTGAAATTACAGCATCAATTAAAGCCATTAAGTCTCTACTATTTTTATAATCTGTCAAGAAAACGCCACGTGGTTCTTTAATAACTTGTCTGTAATAATCTTCCATAGTGGGATCCATTATTATGTTCTTAAAATTCATTGAAAAAAAGTCTTTTTCTCCTTTCGCGAGACCACCTCTCCATGGATGTGGACGATAGATAATTTGACAATTTGGTAAGTAACCTTCAGAAATATAGTTATCTAATAATTGAAGATAAACAGGCTCGTATTTTCCATTACCTGCTCCAGCATATAATATTGTTTTTTTGTTTTTATCTGCTTTGAATATGCTAGATAATTGTTCTTTATTATAAGGTGTCTTTTTTTTGTAAATTTCAAATTGTGCAGCACCAAAACATTCAATATCTTTTGGATTAACTTTCATATACTGAATTGCATACTTTTTAGTCTGCTCTCCCCAAACTACCAATTTAGTGGGTGAACCAGTACAGAAAGCTTTTTGTGATGGATTGTCCCAAGAATTCATTAAAAAAATGAGTGGAATAGATTTCTTGTTTTTGTAGTAATTTCTTAAAAGATCATTAATAAAGTAACCTTGCAAAATACTTGGATGAATTATTAAATCTGGCTTTTCTTTTTTTATGATATCGTTTATGTCCGGGTGAATACCCATTATTTTTATGAAAAAATATCTAAAAATAGAGTAAATCACAGGTAGTCCAGCAATTAATGCTAGATAAACGTTTCTTTTCCCTAACCTAGAAAATTCCATATTAATTCTTGATCTAAAATTTTTTTTACCTACCTGTTGTCTTAAAACAGTCACTAAATAAAGATAGAACCATCTACCCATTCTCTTTCGGGGCAAAGCTGTAGTCCTGATTTTCCTCCTGTCAATATTATTTTTTACAATATCATCCTTTTTGAAATCATATCTATCTTGATTAAATACATATATCAAATTAAATTCCTTATTCAATTCCTTAAAGGTTTTATTTGCAATGAAATGACGAAGAATTATTTCTAGGTCAATAAAAATGAGTATCTTTTTTGGTTTTTTCATTTTATTATTTTAACTGTTTATGAGATTTTAAAATATAAACAACTTTTCTTTTTTCAAACCCTCCCAACTCTATAGAGATGTACTTTTGGCAGATCCCAGCATCATTTTGATAATTTATATTTCGTGGATGTTTTTCTAAATAAAGGCCTTTGTAGAAAATATCAAATTTAGATTCTCTGAAGAATTTTTCCCAATCTTTAAATCTATATTCATTCTCTCCATTTTGTCTTCTCGTTAAGATAGTATCAATAGGTAAAAAATTATCTTTCAAGAACTTCCTCGAATAAATAATATTCAGCATTCTATAAATTTCTTTCTGGGAAGTTCTGTTGTTATGAGCTCTATCGATAATTATTAAGTAACCAGTATTCTTTAATACTCTTCTTATCTCTTTCAAAGTATTAGAAGGATTCAAACTATGGTGTAATGAATCCCAAAAGATAGCAAAATCTAAACTCTTGTTTTCTAATTTTAATTCATCAAAACTACCGCATACTGGAATAACTTTATCTACTAACTTTTGTTCAAGCAAATTATTTTTTACTATAGGAAAACAATTTTCTAAAACTTCATAAACTAATTCTAAGAGAATTATATTCTTTATTTCTGGAAAATTATTAACTAATGTAGCGCTAACTATTCCTGGCCCTCCCCCTAAATCTATTCCATTTCCTTTAATAAAATTTTTTATGTTTGGAATACTTTGAAAAAATTGATTAATAGATTCAGAATCTATATGAGTATAAATTTTTGATAATTCTTGCAAATTTGCTTTCTTTGCCGCAACTTTTGCTAGTGTTGAATTTAATTTATATTCATTCTCATGAAAAGATGATAGATGCTTCCATTTCTTTATAAATAACATTTTTGCAAAGTAATTTATTAATAATATTTTATAAAAGTATATAAATTCTTATAAATTGAACATTAATTCTTCTGTCCAAGATAAATGTTTGTAAGATCTGAAAAAATCTTATTTTTTAAAATTCTATTTATTGAATCTATCTCTTTAAAATTAGATCTTTTACCTTCCTTACGATTATATTCAGAATCGAGATAAATACCTTTATCAATATTGAACCCATTACCATATATATGCATACTTATAACTTGATATTTACTGTTAGAACTAGATACTTTATGCCAGTCAGAAACAGGGGGGCAAAATGTTTGTGAACTCCCCGGATTTAGGATTGAACCGCTTCTCATTCTAAATTTATTATTAGATAACTCTTCCCAATCTTCAACAAATAGAAATCCTCTAAATACGTGAAGTATTCCCCAAGTTTCATGACAATGAATTTGACCTGTATAATTCTCTGAAAATACATCAATTTGAATATTAAAGTCATTGTCTATATCTTTATGGACTAAATATCTACCATAAGGTAATTTTTCAGTTTTAATAAAATCATATTTATCTAAATAAGGTTGTAAGCTTTGTTGCAATGCAAATATTTTCTCAACGGAATGGTTCTTGTTATTTTTGCTATATTCTCTAATTATGTTTATTATTGGTTCCCATATATTATTCATTTTTAAGTGTTTTCTTAGTTAATAATAGCATCATATTAATTACATGATCCAAATTAGCCTTGTTTTCATAGTAAGGTATTCCAAATCTTAGTCTATTAATTAATCTCTCACCGGATGCTTTTTTAATAAATTTGCAATAGATTCTATTATTATGCAAAATTTGGTAGAAATCATAAGGTAGATTCTCCTGAGGATTAATCCAATCTAATAAAATAACCGATCCATGTATAGTAATTTCAAAAAATTTTCTTAAATGGCTTTTTTTTAAATTATTAAAAAAATATTTTGCAAGAAATAAACTTCTTTCTTTTACTTTTTGGACCCCTATCGATTCATAAAGTCTTAGAGATTCAAGTATACCAGTATATAATATGAAATTTTGACCTCCAGATTCCTCAAAAATAGAGGCTCGACTCTCTGAATCTATTATTTCTCCAAAATGAAATCTAGGGATTTCTTCGATACTAGACTTATGGATCCACATAAAGCCTGAACCTTGAGGGCCGAAAAGCCATTTATGGCCTGAACATACAATTATTTCAGAACAATTAAATTCAATATTATCTATACCAATGCATTGAGCACTATCAAGAATTCTTATTGCACTTGGACAACTCTCTTTTACAACTCTGAAATAATATTGCACTGGAAGAGTTGAGTTTGAATCCCAGGTCTTTTGAGAAAAAAGAACTATATTTGGATTAAATTCTTTCAATATTTTCTTAAAAATTTTTTCACTATTTAGATTTCTATCATCAATCTTTAATACTTTAAATGAAGGATTATTCTCAAAATTCAATAATGCTCCTTTATGTTCATGTGTGCTAGAAATTATCTTGATTGGATTAGAGGGATTATTATTCCTCCAAAGTTTTTCAAAACTATCACTTAATTTGTTGCACCAATATGTTGTAGATCCTCCTATCGCCAATTCGTAATTTGAATTTGGCCAAAGTAAATTTGCAGATGTACGAATTTCTCTAAGCTTAGATCTACCCTCAATGTAAATTTCTAGAGGATTTCTATATTCTTTTAAGAAATTATGCATTCCATTTATGACATTATTTGAACAGGAACCCATTGTCCCTGGGTTAAAGTTATAAGATTCTTCTTCATTTAATTGAAAATTTAAATATTTAAACCTTGACCAGTTAAGATCCTCTGAATCTTGCATTTTACCACTGATAATTTATACATTCTATCAGGATATTAAAATTCAAAAGGGTCATAGGTTAGAATTTATGATGCTTCCTAGTTAGATTGAATTTTATGAAAATTGTGGTAGCAGGAGGAGACGGTTACATTGGATGGCCTTTGTCTTTGAAATTAGCGAAAGATAATCCTACCGCTGAAATTATTATTATTGATAATTGTTTGAAACGCCAATTAATAAAAAATCAAGGTACAGAAAGTGTTGTGCCAATATTATCTTTGAAAGATAGAGTGGAGGAGGCAATAAAAGAAGATTCATTTAAAAATTTATCATTTAGAAATATTGATGTCACAACTGCTGAACTAGCAAAATTTATGGCGAATGAAAGACCTAATATTTTTTATCATTTAGCCCAAATTCCCTCTGCTCCTTATTCAATGGCAAATGTTGATGGCGCAGTTCATACTCTTATAAATAATGAGGTTGGGAATACAAGACTTGTTTGGGCTATTAGGAAATATTGTCCAGAATGTCACATTATAAAACTTGGCTCTTTCGGTGAATATTTTGCTGAAGAACTTGATATAGCTGAGGGTTATTTTTGTCCCAGTTATAAGGGTAAACAATCTACGGTACCGGTACCGTATCCAAGAAGAGCTGATGATGTTTATCACATAACAAAAATTAATGATTCCAATATTCTTGCTATGGCTTCAAGTCAATGGAACCTCAAAGTTACAGAAATAATGCAAGCTACAATATTTGGCTTAGGTACAGAAGAAACACTTTTAAAAGAATCACTTAGTAATAGGTTTGATTGTGATCCTAATTTTGGAACTGTTGTTAACAGATTTGTCGCACAGGCTGTTTTAGAAAAAGAGTTGACCATATATGGAACAGGTAATCAAAGAACTGGATTGATGTATTTAGGAGATGCAGTAGATTCGCTCGCATCATTAGTTAATTTGAAATGTACATTTGGTGAACACAAAATAATTAACCATTTATCTGAGAAAGATTATTGTATTAATGAAATTGCAGATATAGTTATAGAATCAGCAACTGAATTTGGTTTAAATATTGTAGCTAAACATGGAGACAACCCTAGAGCAGAGAATGTGTTGTTAAAAAAAGTTTATGAGATCGAAACAAGTTATGAAAAATCCTCAACTCCGATGAAGAAAGCAATCTTTGAAATGATTAAAATCGCTGAGCATAATAAAGATAGAATTTCCCCTGAATTTGTTAGAGTCGGTAAAACTTGGTTTTAATTTATATAATTTTTAAGTTTTCAATATTGATTGCACTCCCTGCAGGCAAATTATCACAAAAAATATATTTTTTTTGTGGGTCAATATCTTCATATTTTGTTCCTGTGAATGGTCTTTTCATCTCGAAATTTTTCCTGATTAAGATTTCTCCCTTTTTGACTGCTTCTTTTAAATAAGGAGATTTGCAAGCCCAGAAAATATTTTCTTTTGCTGAGTCAGTTACAAACTTTTCGTTAGATCCAATTTGATTAAATGTCCTATTAAGTGATACTCTTAATTCTTTTAATTCATTGGGAAGGGATGCTACTTTCCAATCTTGTGCATTTGGAATGTCCTTTTCTAATGTAATGTGTCTTTCTATAATTTTTGCTCCAAAACATATTGAATTTATACAAGCTAAATGATCTGGAGTATGATCTGAATAACCTATTGTATATTCTTTATACAACTCAGAAAATTTCTTTATTACTGATAAATTTACTTCAATATCTTTGGTAGGGTAAGAAGTATTACAGTGAAGTATGGAGAGATCTTTTTCTTTTGATTTGGCTATATCTATTACATTATCAATATCAGTAATGTTACTGAGACCAGTAGAATATATTAGATGATCACAATAGTCAAAACATTTAGAGATAAATGGCAAATTACCTACTTCTCCAGAGCCTATTTTTAAAGCTTTTATATTTATATCTTTAAGATAGGGTAATATATATTCGTCGTGAGGAGTAATGATAAAATCTATTTTTGATTCTTCACAAAGTTTTGACAGTTCTATTATCTCCTCAATCTTTAAAACTCTATCTTTAAGACGTTTTTTCCAGCCTTTTGCTTCATTAGCAAATAAAGTATCTGCACTAAAAACTTGAATTTTAAAGGCATCACAATTGGCTTCTACTGCCGCTTTTAAAAGATCTAAGGCTTTTCTCATAGATCCGAAATGAGCCACTCCAGCCTCAGCAATTAAATATGGGTATTTTTGATTTTTTATCATGAAACTTTGTGTTTTAATTGCCATTCACCATCTACCTTATCCCAGATATGCTGACTCCGACATTTATCTATAATTTCTGTGAATTGTGTTTTGTCAAGATCTATATAATCAAGAAAATGCTCAAAATGTCTTTTTGGGAATTCTCCGTCAAATTTTTTGACCAAAGATACCCCCTCCTCTCTAGTAATGTGATTATTTCTTATTTCTGAAGCTGCGTCATATGTTGCACGTCCGATTCCATACTTAATAAAAGTTGTATAGTAATGAAACCCATCAATTTTGTCATCTAATGAGGCATATGTTGAATATGTACCCTCAGATCTAATTGAATTATCTTTAAATCCGCAGTTTTTTACTGCATAATAGTAGTTTTCTTGAGGAACCCACTTTCTGTAATAGCTCATAAAATGGACCTCAAGATTATTAGAAATATTTTTCAAAGGTTTGTATAGATTTAAGTCTGACTCTGAAATACCTTTTTCAGAAAGTTCTTGAATATTTAATCCGCCCACTCTTAAATCATTGGAATCTCCTTTAAAAAAGTCTTTTGGCATTAGATTCTGATCCCATTCTAAATTGCTCCCTCCTTCAGCTTGATTTTCTCCATAAAAAACTAAATTAATGCCATAATCATTTGCTAAACGTGGACCTACATATTTTTGGCCAATTATAAATGGCTGAAAAGGATGTAACAAATTTTTAAAGGCTAATGAAGTTAATTTCTTGTGAACAGATCGGTCAGGAGTAATTAAAATATTGTCGTGCCCAGACTCTATCCATGAAATAAAATTTTTCCATCCAATTTCTGTATAACTGTGGGGTGCCCAGGTAACAGTAAGAGGATTCATTCCATATTGATTTTTCAAAATATGAGATACATATGCACTATCTTTGCCTCCACTCCCTGGGACAACGACATCGTAAGATCCGTCTTTACTTCTATGCTTATCAAGAAGTTTTAATAATTCT
>MDTA01097920.1_pt1 | contig 14205 bp, 15 predicted proteins | sample 811151 | NCBI WGS metagenome assembly MDTA01 (sample SAMN05326648, study PRJNA326480) | marine metagenome | isolation source: seawater | place: Indian Ocean: South | collected 2010 | reverse complement strand
TCCCCGCTGGGGCCATAGTTCAACGGATAGAACAAGCGTTTCCTAAACGTTAGATCTGAGTTCGATTCTCGGTGGCCCTAGGGGCGGTAAGATCGCTTAGCGAAATACTAGGATGTTGCCAGATCCGGTAAAACGGCATCGTCCACGATAGCCTGATTTACAGGAGAGTATGAAGGGCGAATGACGATAACCGGGACCGCCATCGATTCAGAGTCGCTCTGCGCGGCGATATAGGTTCGGGCGGCGTCTTCGGCTTCAGCTTTTGTGGAAAACCGATAGCCGATTTGCTCGCAGTTAACGAACGCTCGCCAGGAAGTGATAGGAGGACGGTAGCCTTTCATAGAAGGTTGGTTTTGTATTCGATTGCGGAAGGTCAGTTTGACATAGACAAGAGTAGGGTCAAGGTCGCATTCTTGTTACATCTGTCAAGGGCCTGGGCGAATTGACGCGAACTATATCCAACACTTGTATCCACCAATCCTCGAGCCCAGACTATTTATGCAGACGGTAAGGTGATTTTTCCGCTGACGATCTGAGCGATTGTATCCGGATAAAGACTATGCTCCAAATAGAGAACCCGGCTTTGTAGAGATTCGGGGGTTTCGTCGGGCTCCACGCTAATAGATTTCTGTTTGAGAATGGCCCCTTCATCGTAGTTTTCATTGACTAGATGGGCGGTTGCTCCCGTTTTCTCTTCTCCAGATTGGATCACCGCTTCGTGTACGCGAATGCTATACATGCCTTGGCCGCCGAATTTAGGGAGAAGCGATGGATTAATATTTAGTATGCGATTGGCATAAGCCTCAAGCGTGCATGGACCGAGGCGCTTAATATAACCCGCGAGCACAACGAGATTAATTTGGTGGGCTTGCAATGCGTCCCTAATGGAACGATCTAGATCGTCGGGGTCCGGACGCGATTGTCCATTTAGGATTTCAACGGTCAAACCGGACTCGCGGGCTCGGGTAGCAGCCATGGCCTTGGGATTATTGCAGACCAAAAGGGATGGCGAGGCGAGAATTGTTCCATCAACGCAAGCGTCGATAACCGCTTGCATATTGCTACCGTTCTTCGAAGCGAGGAATCCCAGTTTCATCAAATTAGGACCTTTAGCCTGGCCCAGTAACAGAGCAACCGCCATTCGTCAGAATAATTTGAGGTTGCGGTTCTAGATCGGATTAATCCGTGGGAAGGACCGTCGATGTCGTAGGCGTTGCGCTAGCTTTGATCGATGGCGGAGTCGGTGGAGCATCGGAAATTGAAACGATTAGCCAGATTCTGGCTCAAGCAGGAGAAATGCGATGCAGTCGCTTGCGAGATTAGGCTGCCGCTCTCGAACTTTCGAGTCGATGTTGCGGGATACCGTTCGTTGAAAAGCCTGTCTGGTGAGCCTGGAACGACTTTCGCAATCGAGTGCAAACAGTCCCGATCCGACTTCTTGAGAGACGCGGGCAACGAATCGAGTATCGTAAGCAATCGTGATGCGTCTATGCGTCGGATTTCAAAATTGCGGGATCTGCTAGCAATGCATTTGCCGCATTGCCGACTATACGATTCCCTATTCGCTGAGTACGATACTTACGATTTCTCCGGCTGGAGACACGATGTCTGGTTTACGCTGAATGCCGAGTACATGCGGTTGTCCCGAAGAGTTAGGAAGGGGCTGAAATTCGACAAAGTCGTTCGCTATGGCTGCGCCCGATATTGCTATTTAGTCGTGTCCGAAAATGTGATTCGAAGCGAAAGCGAGTTGCCGCTGGGATGGGGATGCCTAGAAGCGAAAGGCGGCCGCTTAGTAGTATTGAGAAATGCGTTGCGTCTTGAAACAACTGCCGCCGCTCGACTAAAGTTGCTGGAGAGAATCGCCCGAGCAATGTGCCGGTTAAAAAAAGGTAAAATGGGCCACGATGGACCCGACTCCGACGATGCCGCAATAGTAGGCGAAGTGAATCAGTTTCCCGCGAGTAACGATCGCGATCATCCATTGGCAGGCGAGAACGCCAGAGATGAAGGCGGCTATAAAGCCGGCCAATAAGGGGATGGTGGATACGCTACTGCTGGCCAAACCTCCATCTAGTATATCCTTAGCGTTGGCTCCGATGATGGGGATCAAGACCATCAGAAATGAGAAGCGGGCCGCCTTTTTCTTGTCTATTCCCAAAAGCAGCGCCACTGCGATCGTCGAGCCCGAGCGAGATATTCCTGGAAGCACGGCGAATGCTTGAGCGATGCCAATTAGAAGCGCCTTGGTCTTGCTAACTTCTTTCCCTTCGTGGGGAGCGTAGTAAGTGAAGGCGAGCAATCCGCCCGTGATAAGCAGCATGCAGCCGACTAGGAGTACGTTGTTGCTAAACAGCGATTCGATCTCCTCTTTGAAGAGCAGTCCGATTGCGACGACCGGTAGCGCGGAAATTATGATCTTAGCTACATATTCAGTAGGCTCGTTCCAGCGGAACTGGAATATGCCCCTGATCAAATCGAATATATCGCGGTGAAAGACAACTATTGTGCTAAGAACAGTAGCCCCATGAACAACAACGGTAAAGGTGACGTCGCTAGTCGCCTCGATGCCGAGTAGCGATTTTCCCAGCTCCAAATGTCCACTGCTGCTGACGGGAAGAAACTCCGTCAAGCCTTGGATAATTCCTAGGAGAATCGCTTCCAACATTGACATCTTGGGTGGTGATTAAACGTAGTTGCTGGACAAATAGGCGAGTGGGAATGGCGAATGCTTTGGGTAATCGACCGGGTTTACCTATTCTTGACGAGAATAAGGTCTGCTAGCTCCAGGCCGAACTAAATGGCTGTGAGTAGATCCGAAACCATAGCCGATGCCTGACGATCGTATGGAGAACCAAACAGATTGTAGTGGTTTAGGCAGTGATAGAGGTTGTACAGAATCCTTCTTTGTTCGTATCCAGAATTTAACGGATAAGCCTCATTGTAGCTCTTATAGAATCTCGGATCGAATCCTCCGAAGAACTCTGTGAAAGCGATGTCCGTTTCGCGATCGCCATAGTAGCAACATGGGTCGAACAGAAAGGGATCCTCATGGTGATCGAAGGACACGTTTCCCGACCACAAGTCTCCGTGCAGGAGGGAGGCTTCTGGCTCGTAGTCAGCAAAGAAAAGCGGAATCGATTCCAGCAGGGCTTTGCTATTAGCCAGTCGAAATCCTTTGTGGGCCGCCAAATCTATTTGAAACGTTAGTCGGTGCTCTTGGTAGAAGTTGATCCAGTTGTCTCTGGGGGTGTTTATTTGCGGAGTTGCGCCGATTGCATTGTTGCGGTTCCAGCCAAAACGGGGGCTTGAAAATCTATGAAGGTTGGCAAGCTGTTGCCCCAAAATTTCCCAGCTCCTCTTTCCGGGCCTGCTTTGCGGGATGTATTCAAGCACGAGGTATGATTTTCCGTCACTAGTTCCAGAAGCAATCGGAGTAGGAACCCGAATGGCTTGCGTCTCAGCGAGTTCTCGAAGCGAGGCAATTTCATTGTCGAACTGCGGCAGAAAGGAGGCTCGATTTGTCTTCAGGAAAAAGGCGTCTCTCGAGCCTTCGAGCTTTTCAGCTTGGTTGATGCAGCCCCCGCCAATTGGCGAGCGGTCGACGATGCGAAACAAGTTTCCAGTAGCCTTGGAGATCGCCTCTTCGATGGACTTGTAGATGCTCATGGGATTTCGACGCTTTAAATTGAAAGCCTCGGAGACTCCGGGAACTTCAAAGCTAATTTTGTCTTCTTCGAATTTCCTCTAAGAGACCGCGACACCCGTCTTCCAGGAGGTCCAACACTTTCTCGAAACCCTCTAGGCCTCCGTAGTAGGGGTCAGGTACTTCCTTCGCTTCAAAATTGCTGCAGAATTCGCAAAACATGCGGACTTTGCAAAGGACTGACGTATCGGGAGCCAGGCGTTTCAGGTCGTCAAAATTTGACTGATCCATAGCCAAAATCAAATCGAACTTGTGGAAGTCCTCGGCTTGTACGCCCCGGGCGCTTCCAGTCATTGGGAGACCTCTCCGTTTGCCTGCGTCTGACATTCTAGGGTCAGGCGGATTGCCCTGGTGAGCGTCCATTGTGCCTGCCGAGTCGCATTGGATATGAGAGGCGTCGGATTCTTCGAGCAGTTTGCGCATGACGTTTTCCGCGCTCGGAGACCGGCAGATATTTCCCCAGCAGACGAATAAGATAGAGCGAATTTCGGATTCGATTGAAGACATAGGGTGGATGGAAAGCGGTAGTGGAGCGCCGATTCGCTTGTCGGGCAACTTTGAAGGTTTATCCGTGTTTTATCGATTGCCGCGGGCGTCTTCTTCAATTAGCGTAACGGGTATTGTGATAGACTTGGTTAAAAAGACCGTTCTTGCTGGCGTTGGCGCTGCTGCGTTAACCAAGGAAAAAGCGGAAGAGGCCTTGGGAGAATTGGTGGACAAGGGGAAGCTGTCCGCAAACGAAGCCAAGGAGACCGCGGAAAAAATTGCTGAAGATGGAAAGCGAGAATTCGAGTCGGCGACCAGCCAACTGCAGGAGAAATTCGACGAGCTTTTGTCCAAAGCCGGTTTTAACCAATCTGAACGCATAGACGAACTGGAGACGAAAATTTCGGATCTTGAAGCTCGATTGAAAGCGCTTGAAGATTCCGGCTCAGAGTGACGTTCGCGCCATTGGGCGACTCCACTATTATTGCTGGCGAACGACGCGCGACCAGCGGGGTGGCATTGCAATCCGAATACCTGATTTCCTATTAAGACTTTCGATCTACTTTCAAACTTTTCTCGAGTAAAAGAGATCGTCACGGTGTTGGCCCGAAATGGCTACGCGGACCTGCTTCATCGACTGGATCTGCCTCCGCGAATTCTCAGCGCATTTGGAAATGGCTCGAGCGAGAGGCTAAACCAATGGGAACGCATTCGCAGCGTTCTCGAGCAACTGGGGCCGACGTTCATTAAATTCGGACAGCTGCTAAGCATGCGTCCAGATGTGGCCCCGGAGCCTCTGATTATTGAGCTGAGAAAGCTGCAGGAGCGGGTGCCTCCGACGGATTTCGGCTCAATACTGCCAGAAATTGAGAGCTCCCTACCCAGATCTATAGAAGATGTTTTCGAATCGATCGAAGAGACTGCTGCGGCCGGGGCCTCGATGGCGCGGTTCATTTCGCTGTCTTGAAGGAATCCGGGGACCACGTTGCCATAAAGGTTCAACGGCCTGGTATCGAAAAGACGATCGATGCCGATTTTGACATACTTATGTGGTTCGCTCGGCAGGCGCACGAGAGAATTGAGGAATTGAAACCCTATGATCTGCCTGGAGTAGTGGATACGCTCAGAAAAGGGTTGGAGCGGGAGCTCGATTTCAGGTTCGAAGCTCGGAGCATGGCGTTTTTCGAACTTCAGAATCCGTATCCAGAAACTGTACACGCTCCGAGCGTATATGAATCGCTTTCCTCGAAGCGAGTTCTCGTGATGGAGCGGATTGATGGAAAGAGATTGTCCGACTTCGAAACGGATACGCCGGAAGCAAAGCGAATCGCCGAAAACGGGTCCAAGTCGTTATTTCATCAAATTCTAATTGCCGGGTTTTTTCATGCGGATCCTCACTCGGGAAATATGAGGTTCTTGGACGATGGTCGCCTTTGTCTCTTGGATTGGGGACTGGTAGGGCAGCTGACACGACGCATGCGGTATGGGCTCATGGATCTTTTCCTGGCTTTCGTTCAAGGGAACGCTGAAAGCGTGGCTCGCACGGCGATTAATTCGGCCGATTCGGGATCCGCCATCGATGAACGAACAATGGAGCGGGAAATCATGGTTGCTATGCGCGAGCATTATAATCCCGAGACTGGGAAAGGGGACATTGGACGAGCAATCCTCCAGTTGTTGCACATATTCGGGCGAAACGGAATTGATCTCGCCAGGGACTACTCGTTGACAGCGAAGGCAATTCTCTGCGTCGAGGAAATGGGTTATAAGTTGGATTCGCAGTACAATCTAAGGAAAGCATTCGAACCTGTGCTCATGGAATTGATGAAGGAGCGACGCGATCCCTCCCGATTGTTGAGCGGCGCCAGGCATAGCTTTGTTCAGGGATTGCAGTATTTGCAGGGGCTACCCGAAGAGCTGCGTCGAATCTTGAAAAAAGTGGAGAAGGATAGCCTCAAGGTTAACCTTCAGCACAAGGGTTTGGACAAGTTGGACTACACGATCAGCGACGCTAGTAACAAGATCACGTTAGGGATCATAATTGGCTGTCTGATCGTAGGCTCGTCGCTGGTCATCACGACGGATATACCGCCACTGCTTTTTGACATCCCAGTGATCGGGTGGATCGGGTACGTCATGTCGATGATTCTCGGGGTTTGGGTAGTCATCGATATATTTCGCGGCAACCGGCGTTAAAACTCGATCGTGTGCCCGCATCGCTTCGGGATAGACGATCTTATTGGTCCCGAGTGGTTTTAGAGGCAAGTCATTGATAATCCAACTTTAATGAATTTCAATGATACCCCCATAGGGTATAGATTACCCTTAAATCAAACTGTAGAAATCTAACATTTTCTTTAAATGCGGAGCCGGCTCATGAAAGTGGAAGCCAATAGAAATCTCAATGGACGACCAGGTTCAAAGTTCGCAGCACGAGTCTCTGATTGGAGGCAAGCGACCGCTTGGGCCTAAAGATTGGGAGAAGCCGGATTTCTCCAAGGGTCGAAAGTCGCGATTGTCGCTGCGGCCTGGAGCGTCGAAAATGGGATCGGAGGCTGCCCCTACCAGAGGTCGCGTAGTGTCGACAATACCTTTACGCGAAAAAGAGTGCCCCTTGGAGGAATCTCTTGAGGACGCGAAAGCCAGACGCCAAAACTTCCGCGAGATCTTCGAGGCGGGGATTAACCGCTAGTAGCCGCCGTTTTCGTAGAATGTCAGGCGATTGATCAGCGCCTGCGCTTCGCGAGGAATATCGAACCAGTCGCTCAAGACGATTTCAGGAGCATTGAAAGGCGTGTTGTAAAACTCCTTGGTTGCGATGTTGTCGGGTTTCACCCAACCGGCTTTAACCGCGAAGCCGGCAAAAAGCCCTTTCGTCGTGGTATACACGAGAATGTTGGCGTTCTTGTAGTCGCGTCCTTCTTTTCGTTCCGTTAGGACGCCGACTGGTCCTGCTACGGCTGATGCATCGGAGCTCAAATCAAATCGGCCGGTGTAGGCCCGCCGAACGGTTTCGTCATCCATGATGACGTAAACGGTGTCGATCTCCTTGACCCCAAGCTGAAGTCCGACATTGGCCCCCCCAGTGGAGACGAATGCGGGTACGCCCCACTTTCCGTTCAATGGGTTTTTGGCGACTAATACGCCTAGACCGCCATGCCCGCCAACAAAGAAGCCTCCACGGTAATTGAGAGTCAGGATAATCCCCTTGGCTTGTTGAAGAATGGAAGCCGGAATAGCGGTTTCCTTCTTAGCCATGATTTCCTCGAGGATGTATTCGCTGTTAACGATGCGCGTAACGAGATTTTCTCGCTTGGGAGCAGCGATTAGAGAATTGGCGCAAATTGCGAGACTTAGAGCGATTGCGAGGTTCCGGAAAAAGCGGTTCATTTTATCTTAGATGGGAGCTATACGGGTAGGTTCCCGTATCGACGATTGACGAATTTTGCGGATTATTGGGGAGTCCAGGCCATGATTGCAATAGAAAGGCGCGGATTTGCTTATGGACAATGGGTTCTTGGAAATGAGCGTTGATACCCTGCGGCATCTTTTCACATTCATTTAGCTTCCATGCCTTTGTCTCAAAGAATGTATTACCGGAGGTTGAGACGGAAGCTATCCCGGCTCTTAGAAGCCTTAGCGTTAAACCAGCAGCGGCGCTTCTATTTGTTGGCGGTTCTGATTGGCGGATTGAGCGGGCTTTCCGCGGTAGCGTTTCACCAGAGCATTCATTGGGCGGAAGAAAACTGGATTCATCGCGTAGCTGAGTTGTCGGGCGGTTGGTCTATAGTCGCGCTTATCTTGATGCCGGCTTTGGGAGGATTGATTGTAGGATACATGATCAAGCACTGGGCTCCGGAGGCGGCAGGTAGTGGTATCCCTCAAACTAAAGCGGCCTATTATTTAAAGTTCGGCCGTATTAGTTTCAGGGCCGCGGTGAGTAAATTCATTCTCGGAACCATCTCTATTGGATCAGGCGCCAGCCTTGGAAGAGAAGGACCCACGGTGCAACTGTCGGCAGCTTTGGCTTCTTCGGTAGGTAGATGGTTCGGTTTAGCCCCTCGGCAAGTGATGTCGCTTATCCCGCTAGGCTGCGCAGGCGGAATAGCGGCAGCGTTCAATACGCCGCTGGCGGCGATAGTGTTCGCAATCGAGGAAATCATGGGCGACCTGAAGCATCGTGCATTCGCGGGAATTGTCATGGTTGCTGTGATCGCGGCTGTAATCGAGCGTTCGCTATTATGAACGAACTCCATGTTTCAAGTTCCGCCGCATCCAGAGTCGCACGCCTTGGGCACACTAGCGTGGAGCTTGGTATTGGGGCTGGTGGCTGGGTTTGTTTCCCATGCATTTGTGGAAGCTCTTTTGGTTGTGAGAGAACGCGTTAAGCTGGTTCGAGGGCCTTATGCGTGGATGATGCCAGGTCTCGGTGCATTGGCGACTGGCGTAATCGGCGCGGCCATATTCGCTAGCTGGGGAAAATTGGGAATCTTTGGTATCGGCTATTCGGACCTGTCGGCCGCCCTTTTCGGTTCGCTGGGTTTGGCGGTTCTCGTGGTTTTATTGATCGGCAAAATAGCAGCCACTGTGTTTTCCTATGCTAGTGGAGGAGCTGGAGGCATTTTCGCGCCAACCTTGTTTATTGGAGCCATGCTCGGGGGGATTATCGGATCGTTAGCCGATTTAGCCGGCTCGCAAAATTCATCGATGCCGAGCGCGTTGGCATTGGTGGGAATGGGGGCCATGTTCGCGGGAACGATTCGGGCGCCCGTTACGTCGATCTTAATCATTTTCGAACTTACTGGCGACTACGGTCTGATCCTTCCAATAATGGCGGCCAATCTTTCTTCATACGCGATTGCGACCAAACTTCGGCCTGTACCCATTTACGAAGCGCTTTTGCTTCAGGACGGAATCAATCTTAGGAAGTTTCCAATTCTCAAGCCCGACCGGGGATGGCAGAACTTGCCGGTAAGCGCGATTATGACGAATACCGTGCGCACGCTAGAGTCTCGCCTCCAGCTTGAACGGGCGAATATGGAAATCAAAAACGAGCGGTTTAAGATCTACCCGGTTGTGGATACGGAAGGAAAATATATCGGGCTTGTGCACCGAAAGGGAATCAGAGTAGTCGGAGAGAAGGAACCCGACAAGCTAGTGAGAGAAATATTTGTGGCAAAGAAGTTTCCCAAAGTGTATCCGGATATGACGATGCGAGAGGTTGCCAACCGATTTGTGGATACAGAGTGGAGCGCGATCCCGGTTGTAAGTCGACTAGACGAAGAACGCGTTGTAGGAATCGTGACGCTGCACGATATTACCCGCCAGCAGATCCTCCAAGAGAAGGACGCGAAGTAGGCAGGAGGGGTCAAACTAGCAAACGCCACGAACTTTCCTTCATTTCCGCCATTTACCCAAACTTTTTGGCAAGTGGTATTAGGTCTTGATTTGCCCGTCGCCTACAATCTTGAACTTGTAGCTGCACAGTTCGCGAAGCCCCATAGGACCGCGAGCGTGAAGCTTGTCTGTGGATATCCCGATCTCGGCCCCGAGCCCAAATTCGAAACCATCAGTAAAACGCGTACTGACATTCCAGTACACGGTGGCGGAATCCACTCCATTGAGAAATTTTTCCGCAGCCTCTTTATCTGTAGTTAGAATGCAATCACTATGCGAACTGCCATAGGAATTAATGAAGGCGATTGCTTCCTCTGTGGAATCGACGATTTTGATAGATATTATCAGGTCGAGATATTCGGTTCCCCAATCATCGTCCTGAGCAATTTCGGACTCTATGTCGCAGGTATCTAGAATCGCCTTTCCCTGAGGATCCGTCCGCAATTCTACGCCTTCACCTATCAAGGCTTTGGCGATTTCTGGTAGCGCCTTGTTGGCGATATCTCTATGAATCAGGAGATTTTCCGCGGCGTTGCAGACGCTGGGCTTCTGGCACTTGGCGTTAACGATGAGCTCTTTGGCCTGGGCAATATCCAGTTCTTTATCAGCGTAGAGATTGCAGATTCCGTCGAAGTGCTTGATCACCGGGATGTGACTGTGCTCAGCAACAAAGCGAATTAGACCTTCGCCGCCGCGAGGTATGATGCATTGGACTTTATCGTCCAATTTAAGAAGCGTATTCAGGGCAGACCTGTCCTTTGTGGGGATGAATTGAGAGGCCTTTGGCGGCAGACCGCTTTCCTCGAGCGCTTGAGTGACAAGTTTCGCCAAGGCGATGTTAGTGTGATAGGCCTCTTTCCCTCCTCGAAGGATACTGGCATTGCCGGATTTTAAGCAGAGTATCGCGCAATCAACCGTCACATTGGGTCGGGACTCGTAGATGATGCCGATAACGCCGATAGGCACGCGTACCTTTTCAATAGAGAATCCTTGGGGGTGATCATAGGTCTCCAGCGATTCTCCGAGTGGATCGGGAAGCTCGGCGACTTGTCGAGCGCCCGCTAGCATATCCGATACCATCCGATCGCTTAGCTCCAATCGCTTGAGCATAGCTGGTGTAATTCCGTTTTCGCCTGCGGCAGACAAATCTTTGGCGTTCTCCGCTTTCAGTTTATAGACGTTTTGCTCTATTAGCTTGGCCAGCTTAAGAATGGCGGTGTTCTTTTGCTCGGTTGGCGAATTGGCCAAAACTAGCGACGCTTCCCGGGCATCGCTGGCGATTTGATTAATCAAAGACTCCGTATCAATTGCTTCTGTTGTCATGGTCCAAAATAGTTGGAGAAAAGAGGATGAGGAAAGGCCTTGCGGCTGCAATCTTTTCGTTGGATTGGCGTTTTTTGAATACAAAAAAGCAGAGCTCGATTGAGCTCCGCTAGCCTGGAAATTCGTATTAAGCAGCTGGTTAAAATAGCTTCGGCACTCCTACGCCAGCGCCTTCGAGCATCTTCGTAACTTTCCCGAGGAGGTCTTGAGCGACTTGGTATTCCTTTTCGTACTTCGTCTTGAAAGGCTTGAGCTCTTCGATCGTATCTGGGTCGAACTTGGCAACCATGTCCTTGAGCTTCTGAACGCTCGACTCGAGATCAGGAATCTGCTCTTTCACGACTTTCAGAACTTCGTCTGGCAGCGAGGCTTTTAAGAAGTCATACTTCTCCTTGATGCCCGACATTTGGCTAGTGAGATTTTGGGTGTTGGCATTCATCTCCGAAAGCAAGGCTTTCTTTTGATCGGCTAATGCTGCGGCGACTTCGGCTTTAAGTTTGTCGGCCTGATCTTCGGCCTGTTTCTGAACATTTGCTAGACCGCTTTTGAGGTCGTCTTTGGTGGCCGATTCGGCGGCTTGCGGAGCGTCTGCAGACGGCTCGTCAGAAGATTGTGAGCAACCTGCGAAAAAAGGCTGGCAGCTGAAATCGAAGAGATGGACCAGTGGATATTAATTTTCGTAGATTGACACAGAAAACTGGAGGCGAAGCAATGTTTAAGCGGCAAATATTCGGCAACATTGTTCTGGCCAAAAATCCTGTAATAAAACGGATTCTCAGTCGAAAAGCTGTTGATGCAATTTGCTGGCTTGATCCGCCGATAGGCGAGGGCCGAATTTTGAGACGACTTTCGATGCCGCGAGGCTGGCAAGCGCGCCAGCCTCTTCGAAAGTCTTGTTGTGAGTTATTCCATATAGAAAGGCTCCAGCGAAGAGATCTCCGGCTCCATTTGTGTCTACTGCGTTTGTCTCAAATGGTTGGATACTGTAGGCATTATCCCCGTCAAAGACGATCGCCCCTTTCGCTCCAAGGGTGACGACAAAAGACTTGGCGATGTCCTTAAGAGCATCCTGGGCCTTCTCGATCGTTGCAGCGCCCGTGTAAAGAAGAGCTTCCTCTTCGTTGCAAAAGAGAAGATCTACACCGGATCCTACGACCTCTGCCATTTGATCTTTAAAGTACTTCACCATACTCGGATCTGAGAACGTGAGGGCGGTCTTGACGCCATTCTGTTCAGCCAAGCGTTTAGCTTCTATCATAGCGGCTCGACTTTGGTCGCCAGTTACGAGGTAGCCTTCGATATAGAGATAGTCGGATTCTCGAAGCGCCTCGATTGCGATTTCCTTATTAGAATAGTTAGCGGTTATGCCCAGGTATGTGTGCATGGTTCTTTCCGCGTCAGGTGTTGTCATTACCAAGCACTTTCCGGTAATCCCTTCTTCGTGATTTCCGGGAGAGAGGTTTGTATCCACATTATTTGACGTAAGATCCTCATGATAGAAATCGCCCATCTCATCGTTGGCCACTTTGCACGAGTAGAAGCAGCTAGCTCCGAATTGCGCTGCTCCAATAATGGTATTGGCTGCCGAGCCTCCGCATTGCATGTCGCTGCTAGGCAGATGGATCGCTTCGACTAGCTGATGCTGACGGGTCTCGTCGACCAAGGTCATAATCCCTTTCTCGATCGCGTGTTCTTCAACGAACTGGTCGCTTACTTCAGTGACAATGTCGACGAGGGCATTGCCCATTCCATAGATGTGGTATTTGCTAGGCATAATTGACGAAACTTGGGTGGAAATAGCGGGTTGAGATCGACGAAAGCTGAGACCAAATCGTTGCCAGCGAGTCGCGCAACACAAATTCGAGATTGATCGACTAAAGCTGTCTCGCCTAAAGTCCGCCATGGTTAACGATTTGGTCGACGAAGTCCGCAAGCTGCTAGAGGCGTATCCACCTTGGTTGGTGATAACCTGTCTAGTGATTGTAAGCGCAGGCGCTCTTTATGTCGTTTGGCGGATTGTTAAGTTCGGTATCGTCTTGGTAGTGACAGCCTTGCTTGTGGCTTTAGTGGCTTTCGCGGCCTGGACCCTATTTATTGCCTGACCTCGGGATCGAGCGCTAGGTTCTAGTTGACCTGCCTCCGTCTTTCCCATTCACATGGGACCCGACGTGCAGAAAGATCAGCCCAAGAAATATATTTTCGTTACCGGGGGAGTTGTATCATCGCTGGGAAAGGGGCTGACCGCCGCATCATTGGGAGCTCTGCTCGAGGAGCGCGGCGTGACGGTCAGGATCCAGAAATTCGATCCCTATTTGAATGTCGATCCGGGGACAATGAACCCCTTTCAACACGGAGAGGTATATGTCTTAGACGATGGAGCGGAAACCGACCTCGATTTAGGTCATTACGAGCGATTCACTTCCGGTAAGTTGAGCCAGTTCAACAATCTGACTTCCGGGCAGATCTACGAATCGGTTATTCAGAAAGAGCGGAAGGGCGAGTATCTGGGGGCGACTGTGCAAGTGATCCCTCATGTCACCAACGAGATCAAGGCTCGGATACGCGATGCCAGTGAGGATGTCGATGTTCTCATTACCGAAATCGGAGGCACAACGGGTGACATCGAGGGCCTGCCTTTCCTCGAAGCTATGCGGCAGTTTTCCTTGGAAGCTGGACGCGGGAATGTGATTTTTATCCACGTAACGCTGGTCCCATTTCTCAATGCCGCAGGTGAGCTGAAGACCAAGCCCACTCAACAGAGCGTGGCCAAGCTGAGAGAAATTGGTATCCAACCCGATATCCTCGTTTGCCGTACGGAGCATCCCATAGATCGGGAAATCAGGGAGAAGTTGAGTCTCTTCTGCAATGTGCCAGTGAAAGCAGTGATCGAAGAAATGGACGTCGAATCTTCTATTTACGAGCTGCCATTAGCCCTGCAGCGGGAGGAAATGGATGATCTTGTAGTGGATTTATTGGGACTAGACGCCCCGCCAATCGAGCACAGCGTTTGGGTGGACATCGTGCGTAGGCTGAAATCGCCCTCGGGTAGGGTCGATATTGGGGTAGTGGGAAAATACATAGAGCTACAGGATGCTTATAAATCGGTATATGAGTCACTCACGCATGCGGGGATAGCCAACGATTGCGCTGTAAACATTGTGCGTATCGATGCGGAGGCTTTAGAAAAGCCTGAGGGATTGAACAAATTAAAGGGGATGAATGGCATCCTCGTTCCTGGCGGTTTCGGAGATCGGGGAATCGAGGGTAAGATTGCCGCTGTAAAATACGCTCGT
>MDTA01000980.1_pt1 | contig 14205 bp, 7 predicted proteins | sample 811151 | NCBI WGS metagenome assembly MDTA01 (sample SAMN05326648, study PRJNA326480) | marine metagenome | isolation source: seawater | place: Indian Ocean: South | collected 2010 | reverse complement strand
TTGACGGGAAAACATTGGAAGAGTAATAGCATTTTTATGATAAACAAGTCCACTTGGCACAGCCCATGTTTCTTTTCCCATAAGTTTAAACTTACAACATAGATCAATTTCTTCTTGATGTGCAAAAAATGTTTCATCAAAACCATATGCTAGCTGAAAATCAGATTTACGCACTATAAAAGCAGTGCCGCTAGCCCAAAAAATGGGGCGTATAGTATTATATTGACCTGTATCTTTTTCTTGTTCTAAAAAAATTCTCCCTCTAGCAAACGGATATCCAAGGATATCTAGCCATCCACCAGATCCTCCAGCATAATCAAATTTTTCTTGATCAAAAAAATTTAAAATTTTTGGTTGTGCGGCAGCCACTTTAGGATTGAGATTTAAAAAATCTACTAAGGGATCAAGCCAGCCTTTATCTTGAATTGTATCATTATTTAAAAAAACTAAATAATCCCCCCTTGCGACTTTAGCTCCCCTATTACAACCGCCAGCATATCCATAATTTTTATTATTATTTACGACTATTACTTCAGGAAAATTAATTGCTATCCAATCAGAGCTTCCATCTGTAGACGCATTATCCACTACAATAATTTCTATATTTGAATATTGAGTCTGAACGAGTGATTCTAAACATTCAGATAAAACCTCTATACCATTCCAATGAGGGATAATAATTGAGACTTTTGAATTAGACAAAATATTTCCTAAGAAGAGTCAGGCCAACCTATTTATTAAATCGACTATCCTGATCCCTTTTTCAGATCTTCAAGCAATTTTTTTGCGACAGGATCATCTGGGTTTTTACTTAGCCAATCGGTTAAAATAGATTCAGCTTCAGATTCCATATCTAACTGTCTATAAGTAAATATAAGCGAAGAGACTATCTGTGTAAAATAATTCTGCCATTCTTTCATTTCGCCTTGTGATGTTAATCGCTGTCCACTTTCCACTGATTTAAAATCAGCATATAGATCTTCAAAAATTTCTTTTCCAATATCTAATAGATCTAATTGCGTAATATAAACTTGACCATAGTCAACTTTATCTTTTATTGAAAGATCATCCCTGGTAATAAGCACATCCATAATCCTTCGAAGTTCATCTTTATCTCCAAGCTCCCCAAATAATCGGGCAACTTGATAATGAAGTTCTTTTGCATCAAAACGTATTGTTTTTTCAGGAATGTTATCCTGCATTTTTATCAAAACCTCTAGTCCCTTTTTACGATGATCCTCTGATTTTTGTTCATTGGTTTTTTGATAATCTTTAAATCCCATATAATGATAAGCTGCTAATTGCATATATGCACTTCTTAGATTCTGCAGAAGCCTAATATTGGTTGAAGGGAAATAGTAGACATCTTTACGACCTAGATTTCGAAAAAGATAACCTGGCTTAAATTCTTTAGACCAAATTTCATCTTCTAATGTTTTCCATTCTTTAGCTTCAATGTCCTTCTCCCAAACTTCTGATCCAAAGCCTGACATTAAATTGCTCCACATACGAGGTTCATTAATAGGATTTCGACGATTAACACTATATGGTCTTAAGCGATAAACTAATCCTTCCATTTCTATATAATTTTCTAAGCCAAGTCGATTAGATGCGGGTACTGTAACTGCAAAATAAATGGGATATTTCCATTGAGCATCTGAAATGATTTTTAGAATCATCATATCTTTAACCATTAATGCTGCTCCTGCATATGTTGGATTAACTTTCCATTCAATAAAACCTTTATTGTTTTTATCAGATTTTGGCGCAGGAACTCTTACATTCCTTGATTCCCAAGGCTGCAGACCAGATGCAATCTCCATTACTTGAGAATTGCTCATATCTATAAATCTTTCCAATTCTCGACCCTTTTCATCAGACTGCTTCCTTCGCGAATCTCTAATCTGACGTATATACCATTCGGTATTTAGTAAACTTAGATTCGCAATTGTTACATCTTTTCTTATACCTTCTACTTCTTGTAAATACCATAGGGGAAATGTATCATTGTCACCATTAGTAAATAGAATAGCATTAGGCTCACATGATTGCAATATGTTATAACTATAATCCCATGCAAGACGATTGTCAGATCTGTCATGCTCATGGTAATTCGCTTTTAACATCATACCAGGCATAGCAAATAGTAGAATAGACAAAGATGCGATTAATGTTTGTTTTGCCACAGGTTTGTCATGAAAAAATCTTCGGATCTGATCCCCAATTGCAGCAATAGCAATGCTAATCCAAAGCGAAAAAGCAAAAAAACTACCTACATACGAATAATCTCTTTCTCTTGGCTGAGGATTATCTTGATTAACAAATATTATAATTGCTAATCCGGTCATAAGAAATAAACTAAATACGGAGAATGCATCTTCTTTATTTTTTTGAAAATGATAAAACATTCCCCAAAGACCTAATAAAAATGCTAGTGGTAAACCAAACTGAAACCAATTCACCCCATCCTGGTTAGTATTCGCTCCATATGGTGTAACATAAGGATCTGTACTTGGTCCTCTACCTGCAAACTGCCATAAAAAATAGCGCCAATACATTTTTTTGATTTGATAACTCCAAAAATAACTCCACTGTTTATCTAAACGATAAGTTTTGTACTTACGTTCTTGAGTTGATGAATAGTCTCGTCCATTTGTAGGACGGCCAACAACTTCATGCTTTGGGGGTAAGCCATCATATCTTCTTGGGAATTGAAACATTTGCCCATATTGTTCCCGCTCCATATAAGCAATAGCTCTAGTAACATTTGAAGGATCATTCTCGTTAATAGCAGGCTTCTGTCCAGAACGAATAAAAATAGTAGCATAACTGGAATAACCAATCAAAATTAAAACGATTGATAAAAGAGGAAGGGTAAATTGAAATTTTTTAGTAAGAATTGTGTAAACCATTACCCCAAAAATAAACAGACATAATGTAATAACTAAACTCAGCCCAATTGCACTTACTAACTTTGGCATCCCATTTATAATACCCGCATTGATTATTAAATAAACAATACCCGTAATTACTGTAGTTATAAAAAAGCCTTTGTATGAAAAATCAAATTTTCTGAAATAGATTATTAAGGCAACGAATGGGAGTGCTAATAAATTTAATAAGTGCACACCTGTAGCAAGGCCAATCATATACGCAATTATAAGAATATATCTCTCATTGCCTTCTTCATCTGCTCTTTCCATCCAATGAAGTATAAGCCATACTACGATAGCTGTAAAAAATGTAGAGAAGCCATACACCTCAGCTTCTACTGCATTAAACCAATGAGAATCAGTAAAAGCAAAAGTAAGTGCGCCTATAAATGATGCTCCAAAAGTAATAATTGAATCCATCTGAGTTCGAATCTTACCACGGTAATTTGAAATAAGCTTTACTGATGACAAATATAAATACATTACGGCAAGAGCACTAACCACTGGTGAAATCAAATTAACACGAAATGCAATGTCTGGATTAAAGGGAAGCATTGAAAAAACACGACCAATTATTAAATATAAAGGACTGCCAGGAGGATGAGGAACTCCTAGGATATATGATGTAGCAATGAATTCACCAGAATCCCAATAAGGAACTGTATCAGCCATAGTCAATAAATAAACTAGGAATGAAATAAAAAGTGATAAACCAGCGAAAATGCGATTTAATCTTATATAATCAGGATGAATCAATTTTGAACTATTTTGTTTTTTTGTTAGTCGTTTTGGGCTTCTTCTTTGTTACTTTTTTCGCCTTTTCTTTAGGCTTTACATCTTTATCTGCTTCAACGCTCCCATCTGCATTTTTTTCTTCTGACTTATTATCTTGATCACCTTTTTTTTGTTCATCAATAAAATTAAGCTTTAATTCACTAAGACTATGGATAATATATTGTTCTTCCCATTCACTAAGATTGCCTTTCATCTTAGTTTGTAACATATCTAATAGATCTATATAATATGTTGCCTGCTCAAGATTTCGTTCTAATTCTTCAGATACAGGACTCTTTACTTTTCCTAAAGATATCCATGCGCTTTGAACAAATGTATTGACTAAATGGATAAATAATTGGTCTTCTTTTTTCATTTGATCTTCAGACATAATTCTCCTCTTAGGTAACTTTAATTGATTTTAATGAATAATGTTTCAAAAATAGCTGATAAAAATACACCCGATTTATGAATAATTTTAATAATGTAATGCAATTAAGAAATATTTGTTTCATGTAGTTTGTCTTGATATTCATTCATAAAATGCTTTCGAATTAATGAATTCTCAGATTTTTCCAGATTTAAATCTTCTTTAACTATATTAAAAGCAGCTGTTCTTGCTTCTCTCAAAATTGGACCGTCATTTATCATATCTGCGATTTTAAATTTTATAAAACCACTTTGTTTTATGCCAAAAAATTCTCCTGGACCTCGCATTTTCAAATCTTCATCTGAAATCACAAAACCATCATTAGTTGATTCCATGATTCTGAGTCTTTTTTTTGAATTTTCAGCAATGTTGCGACATACTAGGATACAATAACTCTTATTAAGGCCTCTCCCAACACGCCCTCTCAACTGATGCAATTGAGTTAATCCAAAACGCTCTGCATTTTCAATAATCATAACAGTCGCATTTGGAACATCTATCCCAACCTCAATTACAGTTGTAGATATTAAAATTTGTATTTTATTATTTATATATGCTTCCATTATTGAATCTTTTTCAGTCTTTTTCATTCTTCCATGAATAAGTCCTACATTTAATTCTTTGAAAATTTTTTCAGATAAATACGTATGCATTTCGACTGCTGCTGCTAAATCAGACTTTTCTGTTTCCTCAACTAAAGGATAGATTACCATGCATTGTTTTCCTTCACTTACTTCATCTTTAATAAATGAATAAACTTTACTCAATCTCTGTTCATCTACAACTTTTGTAATTATTGGAATACGATTTTTTGGCATTTCATTAATAATTGAAACATCCATATCTCCATGATATGTAATTGCCAAAGTTCTTGGTATCGGTGTTGCTGTCATTGCTAAACAGTGCGGATTTGAACCCTTTGAAATAAGATCTCCTCTTTGTAAAACTCCAAATCGATGTTGTTCATCAAAAATTACTAAACCCAAATTTTTAAATTTTATATCTGGTTGAATAAGTGAATGTGTTCCAATTATAATATTTATTAAACCATTTTCTAGCCCTTCTAGAATGGATTTCCTCTCTTTCTTAGGTGTCCCACCAACTAATAGAGCACATGTAATTTGCACTTTGTCTAAAATCTTTTTAAAAGCAGAGAAATGTTGATTAGCTAAAATTTCAGTTGGTACCATTATAGCGACTTGAGAATTATTAGTAACTGCAATAGCTGATGCTAAAATAGCTACAATAGTTTTTCCTGAGCCTACATCTCCTTGCAAAAGGCGATTCATTGAATATGATTGAGACATATCATCTTTGATTTCTTTTATAACTTTTTTTTGAGATCCTGTTAATTCAAAGTCAAGATTATCTGTAATAATTTTTATATAAGGACTAATTTTTTTAAAAGGCTTTGTTTTTATTTGTTTAATAGATGATTTTCTTAAGGCCATTAACATTTGTAAAAAAAAATGTTCATCAAATTTCAAACGATAAATTGCTTTTTTAAGATTTTTTTGTGAATTAGCAAAGTGAATAGTTCTAATTGCTTCATCGAGTTTTATTAATCCATGTTTTTTCCTAAAGCTATCTGAAAAATAATCTGGGACTTCTATTAATAAATCAAATATAGATTTGATTGAACGACGAATTCTTTGGTTATCAAGGCCTGATTCTTTCAATGCAGCCGTAATAGAGTATAAAGGTATAATTGAACCAGAATTTAAGGGGTCCTCATTTTCTTGTAGCTTGTCATATTCAGGATGAACAATTTGAAAGCCTTTATAAAAATCGATTTTTCCACTGGCGGCCAAACGATCACCCACCTTAATTAATTTATTAATATAGTTTGCGCCATTAAACCAAGTAAGTCTAATTACTCCAGTACCATCTGATAAAATTGCTTGAAAATATTTTTTTTGTTTACCTTGACGAAGGTCTGAAGCCTCTACAGTACCAATTATTGTTGAATGAAAATTTTTTTCAAGTTTAGATATGGGTGTTACTGTGGTCCGATCGAGGTGTTTTCGAGGGAAATAACTCAAAAGTTGCCCAACAGTATTAATTCCTAGGTTAGATAGAGCTTTGATACGAACCAGACCAAAACCCTTAACAGATTTAATTGAAGATATAAGAGTTAAAGCCTTTTCAGGCAAAATAAATTACTTCCATTCCTTTCGATATGTATAGGTAATAGTTGAGCTTCCATCAGCTGGAATATTAATTGAAAAGTGTATAGTAGAAGCATCTTCTTTACGATAATTAGTTGAAGCATTTCGGATAACCCAATCTCCATAAATATGCTCAATTAAACGAACTTTAATGTTTTGAGGTAACGTATTAGTCACCGAAATACTTATTGAGCCTTCCTCACTTTTCTTTTGTCGATCATAATTTACAACAGATCTTTTACCAATCACGTCAAATGCTCTTCCAGAAATAATTGTTGCAGTTGAACCTTTTGGAACCTGACGAATTTCATCTTCTCCAACAAATTCAACATTGCCGTTAGAAGTTGTCTGAAAAAGTTGGATTTTTCCTTGCGGTAATGGAACGCCTAAATTATTATTTGTTGAATTAGATATTTGATACTCAATTGCTAAAGGCTCCTCTTTTTGTGTTCTTTCATCATTTTCAAATAAATATGTCTTTTCAAAAGAAATTGTTTTAGATCTATAAAGACGCGTTGTAATACTTTCATTTGCTAAAAGATTAATATTTTCATTCAATTCATAAATGTGATAATCCCCTAACCTCTCATTTTTAAGGCCTTGCTCAGTTTGAGGAGCAGCTCTCATCATGATTGGGGGATTACTAATAGACCCATTTTGTTTTAATTTCCCTTCAACTAATTGAATAGCAACATTATTAAAATTCAAATTGCTATTATTTTTAATATAAGCTTCTGCCAATAATTCAGCTTGATTGCCAGTTTCATCTAAGATCAAACGATAAATTGCATCCCAATCAAATCCCTTTGAAAGATAAATTAGATCTCCTTCAACCTGAATTGGTTGATCTTCATATGAAATATTCCAAGTAATTGATGGTTTATAAACAATATTTTCAATTAGCCCAGGTGCATTAATATAATCTATCCTATCTCTATTAAATGAAATAATTGATCGTTTTCTCTGAAGAGTGATAGTCCTATCGGTTAATTCAATCAGCGAACCCGAGATTCCTTTTCCATTAATTAACTCAACATCAATTGTTTTACCCAAATAATCATATAGACGGTTTGAGAACCGAAATACATCTTGATTCAATCGCTGCATTTTAACACTGGCATTTTTCAAAGAAAGGAATGGTGAATCTTTAACAATACCTCCAGGTAGCAAATCCCATGTAATGGTTTTTTGCTCTGATTCAAGTTCCCATAAAACAGGCTGCTTAATCAGTGCAATTTGATCTTTGTACATTGTTATAACAGCATCATTTGACTGCGCATTTAATAAATATATAAGAATTCCACTTATCAGTATTTTTTTCATTTTAACATATCCAAGTTTGTTTTGATTAGCTCAAATTCCTCATTCATCTCATTAAGTTTTTTCTTTTCATTATCTACAACATTTTTTGGTGCTTTATTAATAAAACTTTCATTCGCCAATTTATTTTCAACTCCAAGCATATATGTTTTAAGGTCATTGGATCGTTTTGATAAACGATTAATTTCCTGCTCCAAATTTATTAATCCTTTTAGTGGAACAAATAGCTCCATTTTTTTTACTATTGCAGTGGCTGACTGTTCTGGCTTTTCTAAATCCTTACCAATAGTGATTGTGCTAATATTGGCAAGTGCTTTAATAATTCTATCAAAAGATTCGATTTTTAACTTTTCTCCATTAACATTTCTAATGATTAAATCTGCTTGTTTACTATGAGGAACATTCATACCGCTTCTAATCATTCGAACTGATGTCACAATTTCTTTTAAAATTGTAAATGCCTCAATAGCATCTTGATCTTTTTGAGAAGAATCTCCAACAATCCATGACGATACAATAAGATCTTTATCTATATCCTCTTTAAAATAAGACCAAAGCTCTTCTGTAATAAATGGAGCAAATGGATGTAATAAGCGGAGTATACCTTTAATTATTTCAATTGATACTGCGGCCGCGATACTTGCTTCTTCAGGGTCTTCTCCATAGAAACGTGTCTTAGCAATCTCAATATACCAATCACAAAAATCACTCCAAGTAAATTCATAAAGCAATTTTGCTGCTTCATTAAAATGAAATCTTTCAAATTGCTGATTAACCTTAATTGCTGTTTGATTTAATTGATTTAATATCCAACGCTCTGGTATTTCAAGTTCGACCTTTGATAAATCAATCTTTGAAACGATATCTATATCAGTATTCATCTGAACAAACCGAGAGGCATTCCAAAGTTTATTCATAAAATTTCTTCCTATTTCTAATCTAGAATCGGAAAATAAAACATCTAAACCCTGAGGCGCCATCATCATTACTCCAAACCTAACAGCATCAGTACCATATTCTTGGAACAATTCTATAGGATCAGGTGAATTACCTAATGACTTACTGAATTTTTTCCCAGTTTCATCCCTAAGGATTGATGTGAAATACACATTTTTAAATGGACTTTCTCCCATAAATAAATTTCCTGCCATAATCATTCGAGCAACCCAAAAGAAAATTATATCAGGTCCGGTTACCAAATCATTTGTGGGATAAAAAGATTTTATACTTTTGTTTGAATCCGGCCAATCATGCACAGCAAATGGCCAAAGCCAGGAAGATGCCCATGTATCGAGTACATCTTCATCCTGAACCCAGTTTTCTGGATCTTTGGGACCATCAATAGAAACATGTATTTTATTAATATCCTCTTTATGATACCATACCGGAATTTGATGACCCCACCATAACTGACGACTTATACACCAATCTCTTATGTTTTCAATCCAATGATTGTATGTCTTTTTCCAATGATCCGGGTAAAATTTTATCTCGCCTGAATTGACAGCCTTTAAAGCTGGCTTTGCCAACTCCTCCATTTTTAAGTACCATTGCTCAGATAAATAAAACTCAATAGGGACATTGCCTCTCTCAGAATAACCAACGTTATGAATATAATCTTCAACTTTATGAAGTTTCTTATCAGAATCCATATCCATCAACACTGCTTTTCTGGCAGATTCTCGAGATAAGTCTTGATATTTTTTTGGTACTTGTGAATTCATTGAAGCATCTTTATTCATAATATTAATAAACTCAAGATCATGACGCTCACCTATCGAAAAATCATTGGGATCATGGGCCGGTGTAACTTTCACACAACCTGTTCCAAAATCAGGATCTACGAAATCATCCGCAATGACTGGTATTTCTCGACCGACTAAAGGAAGAATGACTGTTTTACCTATAAATTTTTTATATCTATCATCTTTAGGATTTACCGCCACTGCTGTATCTCCTAACATCGTCTCAGGTCTAGTGGTTGCTACTATTAGAGAATCTTCTGTCTCTTTAATTGGATAGCTGAAATACCAAAGCTTCCCTTTTTTCTCTCTATGTATAACCTCTTCATCACTAATCGCAGATTTTGACAAAGGACACCAGTTAACAAGGCGATTGCCTTTATATATCAACCCTCTTTCATACAATTCAATGAATGCCTCAAGTACAGAACGAGAATAATTTTCATCCATAGTAAAACGCTGCCTGTCCCAATCACATGAACAACCCAATTTTTTTAATTGGTTTATAATTATATCGCCATATTTTTCTTTCCATTCCCATGAATGTTTCAGAAAGTCTTCTCTTGATAAACTATCCTTATCAATACCTTTATCTTTCAGATGCTTAACGACTTTAGATTCAGTGGCAATAGAGGCATGGTCAGTCCCTGGTATCCAACAAACATTCTTTCCCTCCATCCTCGCTTTGCGTATAAGGACATCTTGAATAGTATTATTTAGTACATGCCCCATTGTTAGCTTGCCCGTGATATTTGGGGGAGGAATTACAATAGAATAAGATTCTTTATTAGAATCAGTTTTCCCTTGAAAATATTTTTTGTCCAACCAGTGCTGATACCAACGCTCTTCTAGTTTGCTCCAGTTGTACGTTTTATCAAGTTGTGGCGTTGACATAAATTGAACTTAAAGAAAATACTATTTGATATTACCGATCTAAAATTAGACTGAATGCTGTCGTCAATTTGAGGACATTATCATTCGCCTTAACAAGATTTCCAGATATAACTCTACCTAAGTTTCGCATTATTTTGTACCCAATATCTGGATGTTTATCGCAAATTTTAATCAGATCTGTTTTTGCTATTTTTACTAATTTACATTTTGTCTGAGCACGTACATTAGCTGTCCGGCGATCTCCTTCGCTAAACATACACATTTCTCCAAACTGCGGGTATGAATCACTTGAAAGAGAAACGATTGCCTTTTCTCTTTTATCGACTTCACTTTTATGAATAGAAAGGGTTAATACTTGATTAACTTGTGCCTCTCCTTTTAAAAGCAAATAAATACTATCTCCATGATCACCTTCATTTATGAAATTTTTTCCTTTTTCAACTTCAACGACTTCTAAGATATCATGAAATAAATTGATATTTTCATCACTTAGATCTTCAAAAATTTGAAATTTACTTAATTGTTCGTTATTCATAATCTCCTCAAGGAATTATAATTGCTTGTTCACCATCTTGAATGATATAATCCCTTTCAGGATTAATATTTATATGTACTTTACTTTGATCTTCAAGTGAGATACCACCTTCTTTAAGTTTTCGTTCGATAAATGCATCAAGGGCTGATGCATCCGAAGATAAAACAGCTCCAATCCCTAGATTTTCATCTTCAGTACATATACCAATTAATACTGCGTTATCTTTTTCATTAAAATAACCAAATAATTCATCATATTTATGACCAACATATTTTTCTGGGATTGCAACTCTTTTAATACGACCATTTGAATTACTATCCATTAATTGATTGACTGTTTGAGGAATTCCAGGCTCAATAACATGTGAAGCCAATAAATGCCCACTATAATCATCGCTTACCACAACCTCATCTGCTGCAGCTCGTTTAATATGCGTTAGATTTTCACGGTGAAGAATATATGCGACCACTCTAATTGAAGAATCGATACTTTTAATTGTCAATGTAGCAAAAATAGTTTTTTCATCATGGGTTGCAATCTCTGCACTGGAGCCATTTGGAATAATAATGACAGTACTTGCGTTAGTTATACTAGCCTTATTTAATGTTTCTTCATTAGTAAAATCGCCAGCAACAAAGTGTATATTCATACTTTGGTATCTATTTTTTATCGATGTTACTTCTTCTACGGTTAGATCATTGACTAAAACCAAATCTTTTACGACATGATGTTTGTTAAGATTTTGTATTGAATCAATGACACTTTCGGCATTTGCATTCCAACCGCAAAGCACAAGATGATTAGCTAAGTTTAATTTTTCCAAACCTTTACCCTCTCGAATTTTTTGTGCAACAAAAATTGATGATATTGAAGCTGTAAGAAGGGATACCAGTGAAATACCAATAAACATAATGAATACCGCAAATAATCTACCTTCAGGCGTTTTTGGAGAAAAATCACCATAACCTACTGTAGTCATTGTTACAATCGCCCACCAAAAAGGGGTATTCCCCTCTGAAATTTCTCCTGGCTCAAGCCAACGCAAAATCAATCCTCCAAGAATCATTGTAACAATAATGCCAGCAATAACCTGGAAAAAAGGGTTTCGAATTAATGTTCTCAACCACAGACTCATGCATATAATTTAGTTATTCTTGTGGAGAATCACTCAATATGAATTGAAAAAACAATAATTTATTATTTTTATAATTATTGTTGACTTATACCACTACTTACGCTTAGTCTCCCAATAGGAGGGTATATCTAAACTTTGCAGTTATAAGCATAACTGTGAATTATTTGAATTATACCTGACATGAGGGGGATTTAACAATTAACCTTAGGAGGCTTAATGAATAAATTTAGCATTCCCAGATTAGTTACGAATTTTCTGCTTATTGCAGGGATGTCTTCATTCCTCATGGCGCAGCAAGGTTCTGTTTCTGGTCGTGTCACTGACGCTGATACTGGGGATCCTCTAGTGGGAGCCAACGTCCTTGTAGTAGGTACCAACTTAGGTGCAGCTACGGATGTAAATGGTGAATTTTCCATTAGTAGGGTACCTGCAGGTGCTCAGAGATTGAATGCCAATTACATTGGTTACGGAAGTCAATCAATGAATGTGGATATTCCAGCTGATGGTTCCGCAAATGCAGATTTTACTCTTTCTGTTGCTGCGCTGAACCTAAATGAAGTCGTCGTAACTGGCGCTGGTACAGCTGTAGAAAAATCTAAGATTGGTAATTCAGTGGGTGTGGTAAACATGGAATCTTTGGAAGATGCTCCGATTACTAACTTTTCGGACATTTTACAAGGTCGTGAAAAAGGCGTTGTTATGCTGCCAAATGGTGGTTTAAACGGTGAAGGTGCGTCAATACGTATCCGAGGAACTTCAACGTTATCACAATCTAATGAACCCGTTGTTTATATCGATGGTGTAAGAGTGGATAACTCTGCTAGTGGCGTAGGTCCTGGTGGAACACCCTCACGCTTAGATGAAATCAACCCAGATGCTATTGAGCGTATTGAAATTCTAAAAGGTGCTGCAGCTGCATCACTTTATGGAACTCAAGCGGCTAATGGTATCATACAAATTTTTACAAAACAAGGTGCAATCTCAAAGCCTGAATTCAATGTTGAAGTCAGCACAATGAGTAGCTCCTACGATGAAGATAGATGGAAGCCAAATTCTGGCTTTGCTCGAGATGCAACTACTGCTGCTCGTATGCAAAAGTTATTCCCTGACTATGTTAGTGGAAGCTTACAGCCTTATCAAGTAATCTCAGTTCCTTTTGTTGGCTGGCTTTACGATAAAGGTAGTAATCAAACCATTTCTGCTTCTGTTCGTGGTGGTGCGCCTGGTGCAACTTATTATGCAGCCGTGCGTTATTTAAATAGTGATGGTCCTTATGATGAATCAGCTATGCTTCTTGGGAAGCCTGTTGGTGCTGCGGACCCAACTAAGCCCGGTGCTAATGATATGCGTGATCAATTTATGGCAAGTGCTACATTGAACTTGTTGCCAACAGATAAGATGCGTATTCGTTTATCAACGAACTATTCTTATACTGACCATAATACGATCCAAAATAATAATAATATCTATGGAACAACTTCCCTAATTCAAATGGGGAAACCTGAGCATTCAACTGAAAATAATGCAACAGGATCTATTGCGTTTGCTACAGCTCGTGAAACAACCTATCGTACTCAGAATAACGAAGGTGATAACACAACGATCTCATTAAATGCAAGCTATAAGGTCATGGATGGATTAAATGTTTCAGGTACATTTGGAATGAACTCAACATTAAATAAGAGTACTGCATTAACACCATTTGGCTACAATGTTGATGGTAAAATGGCCTATGCAACACAGGGTGCTCTTTTTAAGAATAAGACTGACAGAAAAGTCTATACAGTAGATCTTAAAGCTGACTATGCTGCCAATTTTGGTGTCCTTTCTACTGAAAGTGTTGTCGGTTTTCAATCATTCCAAACAGTTGTGAAATTTATGAGTGGTGGTGGCCAACAGTTTCCTGGACCTGGACTTGAAGTTCTAGGTGCACTAGGTTCTCCAAGCAACCCTGGCTCATCATTTTCTGAAACAATTGAAGCTGGAGTATTACTTCAGACGAGAGTTGGTTATCAAGATTGGCTTTATACAACATTTGGTATTCGCCAAGATGCAAATAGTGCATTTGGAGCTGATTTCTCAACAATTACTTATCCACGTGTGAATGTTTCTTACATTCCAACAACACAGCTTGGTCAATTAGGCCCTGTCTCTACGGCACGCTTACGTTTTGCTTGGGGACAAGCTGGGCAACAGCCTGGCGCATTTGACCAGTTTACAACCTACTTGCCTTGGGCTTCTGAATTTGGCCCTGGCCTTTCCCCTGGAAACGTG
>MDTA01103490.1_pt1 | contig 14206 bp, 11 predicted proteins | sample 811151 | NCBI WGS metagenome assembly MDTA01 (sample SAMN05326648, study PRJNA326480) | marine metagenome | isolation source: seawater | place: Indian Ocean: South | collected 2010 | reverse complement strand
GAAGATCGTGAAACCGTACCACTACTGGCCTGAATGCAACTCAGGGATGCTTGGCATCGACGGAACCATGAATGACAGGGCTTTGTTCAGGGCCGACTAAGTGGGTTACCTATGGGTAAGGTATATACACCGGAAAGCGCGGCGGCGGATGTGGCGGCGGCACTGAGCGTTCTGGAGGGACGCTGGAAGCTTATTCTGCTTTTTCACCTTTTTGGCGGGCAGGTACGGCGCTATTCCGAGCTGGAAAAACGTATTCCGGGTATCTCGCCAAAGATGCTAGCTCAGCAGCTGCGCAAGCTGGAAGCGGATGGGCTGGTGGCGCGTAAGGTCTATCCGGAGGTGCCACCCAAGGTGGAATATCGGCTGACGGAATGGGGGCAGGCGCTTTGCCCGGTTCTGGACGGGCTGCTCACCTGGCACGAGAACAGAGCCCCGGATTAGCCGGTTAGCGCTCGTTTTTGAGCGGTAAAAGGCCTCTCCAACCGCCCCCGGAAGCTGTTCCTGGAGGCAAAAATTTTAAGGAAAAGCTCGTTACCGTGGTCCGACCCCGGGCGATGATGACGTATATATAGAATGTGGAGCAGTTTTGACCATGCTTTCAATGATCATAAGTGGTGGGCAAACCGGCGCGGATCGGGCGGCTCTGGATGCCGCTCTCGAGGCGGCCTTTCCGATGGGTGGAAGCTGTCCCGTCGGACGGATGGCGGAAGATGGGCCTATCGATGACGTCTACACCTTGACCGAAATCGGAGGAGGTTACCGGCAGCGCACCAAGCAGAATGTCATGGATTCTGACGGCACCGTCATTTTCTATGAATCCTATGTCCGGGGAGGCACGGAAGCGACGGTTCTTTTCTGCATTCGGCAAAAGAAACCCTACAAGCTCATTGATATCGATCTGGTGGAGGTTCCGCGCTCGGCCGAGCTTCTGGATGAATTTGTCCGTGAGTTCAAAGTAAGTATTCTGAACGTTGCGGGTCCTGGATTGTCGGGGTGCCCTGGAATATACGACTACGTAAAGCAGGTGATGGGTCTGACCTTGCGGAAATCGATGACATGACCCGTGAAATCGCCTCGCCGAGCCGAGGGTGAGTGAGAGCGCCCCCGGCTCATTTGAGCTGGCCCGCTTTCATGGCGCGAAGGGAGGTATTCTCAATCGCCGGTTGTTTGATCTCGCAAGTAATCTCCCGCGGACATGGCGATCCCGGGAAAGGCACGAATCAGCTTCTTATCCCCTGTGATCAGCTTCAGATTCAGCGATTTTGCCAGCGATACGAATTCGCAGTCGTAGGCGGAGCAGCCTGTCCGCTGGGACAGTGCCAGAACGTCCATGGTGCTGACCGTGTACTCGTTGTCCGCCAACTGGCTTTCCGCCTGAGCCTGCATCGCTATGGCTGTGTCCAGGTCGATAATCTTCTTTCTGACATACAGCGACAGTACGTTTCGGAATTCACTTCGCCACAGCAAAGGGGCTACCCACTGCGGATCCTTATGCAGCAGCGAGACCACGTTGTCAGTCTGATCGGTTGGCAGGTACAGGTACGCGATGGTGTTGGTGTCCGCGACGATCACCCTCTGCCCTCGTTCCTGGCCACATCGATTTCATCGGTATCCAGGCGGGCGACGGCTACGCGGCTGCGAAGTTTCTGTGCCTTGTCGGCGAGCTCACTGGCGGACACCGGGGTTGGCCTGAACGTCTTCTCCAGGCAGTAGATCAGTTCGCTGTTCACGCTTCTGTGGTGCGCGTTGGCCGCTTGCTTGAGTTGCTCGTACAGGTCGTCCGGAATGTTTTTGAAGGTCACAGTGGCCATGGCGGACTCTCGCTAGGTTTCGGGATGGTTCCATTTTGGTTTCGCCCGATTGGCTTGTCAATTCAGCCCGCGCCTATTGGCTTCAGGCCATAGGGGGTGTTCTTGCTGAGCCGATGAGCGAGTTCACGATTTATCCTCCGCCGAAAGTTCTTTAAACCGTCAGATACTTTTTCACCAGGGCGTCATCCAGCTCGGTGACTTCCCCTTCCGCCACCTTGCTGCCCCGGTCCAGAATCGCGAAGTGGTCCGCCACGGCGCGGGTGAAGGGCAGCTTCTGTTCCACCAGCAAAATGGTGAGGCCTTCTTCCCGGTTCAGGGTTTTGATCACCCGGGCGATCATGTCGACGATGTTGGGCTGAATGCCTTCGGTGGGTTCGTCCAGGATCAGCAGCTTGGGGTCCAGGGCCAGGGCGCGTCCGATGGCGAGCTGCTGTTGCTGGCCGCCGGAGAGGTCGCCGCCGCGGCGGTGGCGCATGTCGTGGAGCACCGGGAACAGCTCGTGGATGCGCTCGGGGATTTTGCGGCTGCGGTCGGCGCGGGCCTGGAGGCCGGTTTCCAGGTTTTCTTCCACGGTGAGCAGGGGGAAGATTTCGCGGCCCTGGGGAACATAGCCGATGCCGGCGCGGGCCCGTTCCTCGGCGGGTTTTCTGGCCAGGTCGCGGCCTTGGAATTCAATGCTGCCGGAGGCCACGGGGAGCAGCCCCATGATGGCCTTGAGCAGGGTGGTCTTGCCGACACCGTTGCGGCCCATGACGCACAGGCATTCACCTTCGGGGACGGTGAGGTCCAGGTCCCAGAGGGTGTGGGATTCGCCGTAGTACTGGTTGAGGCCTTTTATGTTAAGCACGATCATTCTCCCAGGCGACCCCCGGCCGCCCGCTGTTCACTGTTAACTGTTCATTGTTAACTGGTTTGGCTTCATGCCGATTCGCCCAGATAGACCTCGATCACCCTGGGGTCGTTTTGCACCTGCTGCATGCTGCCTTCGGCGAGGACGCTGCCCTGGTGCAGTACGGTGACGGTGTTGGCGATGGAGCGGATGAACTCCATGTCGTGCTCCACCACCATCACCGAATGTTCGCCGGCCAGGCCTTGTAGGAGTTCGGCGGTGCGTTCCACTTCCTGGCGGGTCATGCCGGCGATGGGTTCGTCCACCAGCAGCAGTTCCGGCTTCTGCATCAGCACCATGGCGATTTCCAACCATTGTTTCTGGCCGTGGGAGAGGGCGCCGGCGAGCCGGTCGCGCTCGCCCAGCAGGCCCACGGTGTCCAGGGTGCTCGCCATCCAGTCGCGCTGTTCGCCGGTGACCGGTTTGAGCAGGGCGTGCCAGGTGCCCTTGGGGCCGGCCATGGCCAGCTCCAGGTTTTCCAGGGCGGTGTGTTCCGGGAACACGGTGGGTTTCTGGAACTTGCGGCCGATGCCGGCGGTGGCGATGTCGGTTTCGCTCATGGCGGTGAGGTCCAGGGTCTGGCCGAAGTAGCAGACGCCGGTGTCCGGGCGGGTCTTGCCGGTGATCACGTCCATCATGGTGGACTTGCCGGCGCCGTTGGGGCCGATGATGCAGCGCAGTTCGCCCGGCTCGATGTACAGCGTCAGGTCGTTGAGCGCCTTGAAGCCGTCGAAACTGACGGTGACGTCTTCCATGTAAAGGATGTGCTTGCCGCCGGTGTCCAGGTGCCCCGGTGACACCGGGCGGGTGCCCGGGCGCAGCGGGCCGAACACCTGGTCGCGGCGGAAGGTTTCGCGGAGGTTGGCGGCGAAGGAATCAGGCCGGCTCATGGTGGGCCTCCTCGTCCTTTTCGGTTTTCTTCTTGCGGGCCAGGTTTTTCGCCAGGCCCACCAGACCCCGGGGCAGGAACACGGTGACCGCCACGAACAGGCCGCCCAGGGCGAACAGCCAGGCTTCCGGCATGACGCCGGTGAACACGGTCTTGCCGTAGTTCACCAGGATGGCGCCGATCACCGCGCCGTACAGAGTGGCGCGGCCGCCCACGGCCACCCAGACCACCAGCTCGATGGAGTTGAGCGGCGAGAACTCCCCCGGGTTGATGATGCCCACCTGGGGCACGTACAGGGCGCCGGCGATGCCGGCCAGCACCGCGCTCAGGGTGAACACCCACAGCTTGTAGTGCTCGGTGCGGTAGCCCAGGAAGCGGGCGCGGGATTCCGCGTCGCGCACAGCCATCACGGTGCGGCCCAGGCGGGTGCCGGTGATCCAGCGGCACAGCACGAAGGCGCCGCCCAGGGCGGCCGCCGAGGCGAGCAGCAGGGCCACCCGGGTGCCGTCCGCCTGCAGCGAAAAGCCGAGGATGTCCTTGAAGTCGGTGAGGCCGTTGTTGCCGCCGAAGCCGAGCTCGTTGCGGAAGAACGCCAGCATCAGCGCGTAGGTGAGCGCCTGGGTGATGATCGACAGGTAAACGCCGGTGACCCGGGAGCGGAACGCCAGCCAGCCGAACACGAAAGCCAGCACGCTGGGCACCAGGCCCACCATCAGCAGGGCGAAGCCGAAGTGGTCGAAGCCGTGCCAGTACCAGGGCAGCTCTTCCCAGTTCAGGAACACCATGAAGTCCGGCAGGGTGGGGTGGCCGTAGACGCCCCGGTCGCCGATCTGGCGCATCAGGTACATGCCCATGGCGTAGCCGCCCAGGGCGAAGAAAGCGCCGTGGCCCAGGCTGAGGATGCCGCAGTAGCCCCACACCAGATCCAGGGCCAGGGCGAGCAGGGCGTAGCACAGGTACTTGCCCAGCAGGGTGACGGTGTAGCTGCTCACGTGCAGGGCGGAGTCCGCCGGTACCAGCAGGTTGAGCAGGGCGACGATGATCACCGCGCCGAACAGCACGCCCAGGAACAGCTTGGCGGCGTGGTCGGTGAGCGCGGTCTTGAAGTCGGAATGTCTCATGAATCCTCCGCGGCCCGACCGCGCTGCGGGAACAGCCCGCGCGGCTTGCGCTGAATGAACAGGATGATGAACACCAGCACCATGATCTTGGCGAGCACGGCGCCGGCCAGCGGTTCGATGAACTTGTTGGCGATGCCCAGGCCGAAGGCGGCGGTGAGCGTGCCCCACAGGTTTCCGACGCCGCCGAACACCACCACCATGAAGGAGTCGATGATGTAGGTCTGGCCCAGGTTGGGGCCCACGTTGGTGAGCTGGGCCAGGGCCACGCCGGCGATACCGGCGATGCCGGAGCCGAGCCCGAAGGTGAGCGCGTTGACCCGTTCGCTGCGGATGCCCATGGCCCGGGCGGTGACCCGGTTCTGGCTCACGGCCCGCACCTGCAGGCCGAGGCGGGTTTTCTTGAGCACCGTGAGCAGGGTGACGAACACCGCCAGGGCGAAGAAGATGATGTAGAGACGGTTGTAGGTGAGCGAGAACACCGGGTTGATTTGCAGGGCGCCGCTCATCCAGTCCGGGGTGACCACGCTGCGGTTCAGCGGCGAGAAGATCAGCCGCACCGCCTGCTGCAGGATCAGGCTGACGCCGAAAGTGGCGAGCAGGGTCTCCAGGGGGCGGCCGTAGAGAAAGCGGATCACGCAGCGCTCGATGACGATGCCGACCAGGGCGGAGACAAGAAAGGCGGCGGGGATCGCTATCAGCAAGGACCATTCATGGCCCTGGGGAAAAATCTGCTGGACCACATAGGTGGTGTAGGCGCCCAGCATGATCAGCTCACCGTGGGCCATGTTGATCACGCCCATGACGCCGAAGGTGATGGCCAGGCCGATGGCCGCCAGCAGCAGCACCGAGCCCAGGCTCAGGCCGAAGAAGACGGTGTCGGCGGTTTCATAGCGGGCGGTGCGGGCGTCGATGGCCTTGAGCGCTTTTTCCGCCGCGTTGCGTTCGGCGGCGGCGTCGGTTTGCGCGGCGCGGTCGCGCAGCACGTTCTTCACCGTGGGTTCCAGGCTGCCAGCCACCGCGTCGATGGCGGCCAACCGGGCGTGCAGGTCGCTGTCCGGGTCGCGCAGCACGGCGATGCTCAGGGCGGTGTCGATGGCGTCGGCCACGGCGGCATTCTCTTCCTTGGCCTGGCGTTCGCGCAGGGCCTGGATCACCGCCGGGTCGGCGCTGCCGATCAGCCGTTGCACCGCCTGGCGGCGGCGGCCGCTGTCCGGGTTGGCGAGCGCGGCCACCGCCTGCAGGTTGCGAATCTGTTCGCGCAGCCGGTTGTTGATGATCACCGGGCGGGCGGCGCGGGCGTCCACCTGGCCCAGGGATTCACCGGTGAGCGGGTCGGTGAGGGCCCAGCCGCCGTCGGCCTGCTCGCCCAGGGCGATGCGGTCGTGGGCACGGTCGTGGACCAGCCCGCGATCCAGCAGTGCCTGCAGCAGGGCCTCGGCCCGTTCGTGGCCGGAGCGCGCGATGGTTTCAATGGCCGCGCCCTTGATGTCGAAGTCGCGGCTTTTCAGGTCGGCGAGCGCGTCGCTCACCGAGGGCGGGTCCGCCGCCGCCGGATCGTCGGTGGGCGCATGCGCGCCCGCCACGCCGGTGGCGCCGAGCCACAGCAATACAATCAGCAGAACCCTTTGCATCGTGGTTCCTCGAAATCCGTCCGTTAAAAGGCGGGCCGGCCTGCGCCGGCCCGCGGGTCGCGAATCGTTGGCGTTCGCTTATTGGGCGGTCTGGCCGCCGCAGGTTTTGGTCTTGGTGTTGTAGTTGCCGCAGTTGATCGGGGCGGTCCAGTCGGCGATCAGGTTCTTGGAGTCCGGCAGGTAGTCGGACCAGGCGTCGCCGGCCACCAGGCCGTCGGTTTCCCAGACCACGGCGAACTGGCCGTTGTCCTGGATCTCGCCGATCAGCACCGGCTTGGAGAGGTGGTGGTTTTTGTTCATCACCGCGGTGCCGCCGGTGAGGTTGGGGGTTTCGATGCCGATCATCGCCTTGGCCACGTCATCGGTGTCGGTGGACTTGGCTTTCTCCACCGCTTTCACCCACATGTTGAAGCCGATGTAGGTGGCTTCCATCGGATCGTTGGTGACACGGCCGTCGTCGCCGATGTAGTCGTGCCACTGGTCGATGAACTTATTGTTCTCCGGCGTGTAAACGCTCTCGAAGTAGTTCCAGGCGGCCAGGTGGCCGACCAGCGGGCCGGTGTCGATGCCGGACAGTTCCTGTTCGCCCACGGAGAAGGCCACCACCGGGATGTCGGCGGCGTCGATGCCCTGGTTGCCCAGCTCTTTATAGAACGGCACGTTGGCGTCGCCGTTAATGGTGGAAACCACGGCGGTTTTCTTGCCTTCGCTGCCGAATTCCTTGATGCGGGAGACAATGGACTGCCAGTCGGAATGGCCGAACGGCGTGTAGTTGATCATGATGTCCTCATCGCCGATGCCCTTGGATTTCAGGTAGGCCTCGAGGATCTTGTTGGTGGTGCGCGGGTACACATAGTCGGTGCCGGCCAGCACGAAGCGCTCCACGCCCAGGTCGTTGAGCAGGTAGTCCACCGCCGGAATCGCCTGCTGGTTGGGCGCGGCGCCGGTGTAGAAGACGTTCTTGGAGGATTCCTCGCCTTCATACTGCACCGGGTAGAACAGCAGGCCGTTGAGCTCTTCCACCACCGGCAGCACGGACTTGCGCGACACCGAGGTCCAGCAGCCGAAGATCACGTCCACCTTGTCCTGGGTGAGAAGCTGGCGGGCTTTCTCGGCGAACAGCGGCCAGTCCGAGGCCGGGTCCACCACCACGGGTTCGAGCTTTTTGCCCATCACGCCGCCTTTTTCGTTCTGCTGCTCGATCATCATCAGGACGGTGTCCTTGAGCGTGGATTCGCTGATCGCCATGGTGCCGGAGAGTGAATGCAGCACGCCCACCTTGATGGTGTCGGCGGCGCTCACCAGGCCACTGTAGGAGATGGCGCCGGCGGCGATCCCCACCTGGGCGATGCGTTTCAGGTTCCGTTTCATGCTCATGATGTTCCCCTTGTTGAAGTTACCGATCCGTACCGAACTCCCGGGCGTCGCCTTGGGCGCGCGCTTCGTGGAGCATATGCAGGGTGATTTTTCTTACTTCATTGCGGCTGGCCTCGATGTGGGCCTTGAGCATCATCTGTGCCTGTTCCCCCCGCCGGTGGGCGATCGCCTCGAGAATCGCGGCGTGCTCCTGGTAGGTGGCGTCGATGCGCGGCGGCTTGGTGAAATCCAGCCGGCGGATGATGCGTAGCCGTTCCGTGAGGTCATGATGGATGCGCGCCATTTCCTGATTGCCGGCGGCTTCCACCAGAACCTCGTGGAATCGTTCGTCCAGCGCCGACACCGGTCCCACCTGGGTCGGTCGCTGGTCCGGGGGCGTGGTCCACAGCCGGGTCAGCTCCTCGAGCTGCGGCGATGGACCTTCCTGTTCGCAGAGGCGACGCACGGCGGCGCATTCCAGCACCGTGCGCACGTCGTAGAGTTCCTCGAAGTATTTGAAGTCGAAGGGTTTGACCTGCCAGCCGCTGCGCGCCAGCACTTCCACGTATCCTTCCCGTTCCAGGCGGAACAGGGCTTCGCGCACCGGCGTGCGGGACGCGCCCATGCGTTCGGCGATCTCGTTCTCGCTGAAGCGGTCGGCGGGCAGCAGGCGGAAATCGAAGATGTCCTGCTTGAGCTGGCGGTAGATGCGCTCGGCCAGGTTCTCGCGCGGGTTCGGTTTGAGGACCATCTTCATGGGGCGCTCCTTCAGGCCACGTCCGTGTCGATCACCGCCACCGGATCACCGGCGTTGATGATCGCACCGGGTTGGCAGTGCAGGCCGGTGATGGTGCCGGCGGCGCTGGCGGTGATCTCGAATTCCATCTTCATGGCTTCCACGATCACCAGGGTCTGGCCTTCCGTCACGGTGGCGCCTTCCTCCACCAGCAGCTTCCAGACGTTGCCGCTGATTTCGGCGCTCACCAGGTGGCCGTCCACCTCGCCGATGTCGGCGCCGGCGCCGCCCAGGATGGCGGACTCGATTTGCGCGTCCTCGTCCTGCCAGCGGGCCACTTCCTTCTGGTAGGCGGCCTGCTGGTTTTCGCGGAAGGCGACCATCTCCGGTTCGATGTCGTCCAGGAAGCGGTGGTAATCCGCCAGGGAAAATTGTTCCTCGGTAACCTCCACTTCCAGGTGGCCTTCGCGGAAGGCGTCGCGCATGCCCGCCAGCTCGTCTTCGCTGACCGGGTAGTAGCGCACCTGGTCGAAGAAGCGCAGCAGCCAGGGTTCGCCGGTTTTGAACTGGCGGTTCTTCAGGTGCTTGTTCCAGATCGGCACGGTGCGGCCCACCAGCTGATAGCCGCCGGGGGAGTCCATGCCGTAGATGCACATATAGACGCCGCCGATGCCCACGGTGCCCTCGGCGGTGTAGGTGCGCGCCGGGTTGTACTTGGAAGTCATCAGCCGGTGGCGCGGGTCCACCGGCACGGCGCAGGGGGCACCCAGGTAAACGTCGCCTAGGCCCAGCACCATGTAGCTGGCCTGGTAGACGATCTCCTTGACGCGCTCGATGGAATCCAGCCCGTTGATGCGGCGGATGAACTCCGCGTTATTGGGCAGCCAGGGGGCGTCGCCGCGAATGGTTTCCTGGTAGCGCTTCACCGCGTCCAGGGTGGCGCTGTCCTCGAACGCCAGGGGCAGGTGCAGCACCCGGGAGGTGACCACCATGTCGGCCACGGAGCCGATGGCGGCTTCCCGGGCCAGCAGGGTGTTCACCAGGTCGGTCTGGTGGATCACCCGGGAATCGTAGTGCACTTGCAGGCTGCGTACGCCCGGGGACAGTTCCAGAATGCCCTCCACCCGGTCGCCCTTGAGGTTTTCCATCAGGGCGTGGACGCGGAAGCGCAGGTCCAGATCCAGCACGTTGTCGCCGTACTCGATCAGAATGTATTTGTCGCCGGCTTGCCGGTAGGTGATGCGCGGTGCCTGCTCGGTGGCGTCCAGCTCGGCGAGCATGGTGGGCGATGTGAACGCGGTTTCCGGTTTCTGCAAGTCGGGCGCATCGGGGGTGGCCGGTTGCAGGGTATCGATGGCGTGATCGCGGGCTTTCTCCAATGCCAGCGCCTCATCGAACGCCATCGGCACGAACCGGATGCTGTCGCCGGGTTTCAACTGCCCCACCTTCCACAGCTCAGCTTTGGCGATGGTCACCGGGCACACGAAGCCGCCCAGGCTGGGGCCGTCCTTGGTGAGGATCACCGGGAAGTCGCCGGTGAAGTTGACGCTGCCCACGGCGTATTCGCAGTCGTGGATGTTGGACGGGTGCAGGCCGGCCTCGCCGCCGTCGGTGCGGGTCCAGCTCGGCTTCGGGCCCACCAGGCGAATGCCCAGGCGGTTGGAGTTGTAGTGCCCCTGCCAGTCCGCGCTGAAGAATTCCTCGATGGCCTCCTCGGTGAAAAAGTCCGGCGCGCCATGGGGGCCGTACAGCACCTTGATCTCCCACTGCTGCGGGTAATCCGGAATCAGCGCGGCGTCCGGCGCCGCCGGTTCATGCTCCGGGGCCGGGGTGGGGCAGCCGGCCAGGCTCGGCTGGCAGATCGACAGCACGTCGCCCTTGCGCAGGGTGCGCCCGCCGTGGCCGCCGAACTGGCCGAGCACGAAGGTGGACTTGCTGCCCAGGTAGTCGGGCACGTCGATGCCGTTGCGCACGGCGATGTAGGTGCGGCAGCCACTGGTGGCCTTGCCGGTGACCAGGGTCTGGCCGGCCTTCACCGCCACCGGTTGCCAGAGCGCCACCGGTTCGCCGTCCAGGGTGGCGTCGCAGCCGGCGCCGGTGATTGCGATCACGGTGTCGCTGTGGAAACGCAGGGAGGGGCCGACCAGGGTGGCTTCCAGGCCGGCGGCGCTGGCGTGGTTGCCGACGATGCGGTTACCGATCCGGAACGCGTAGTCGTCCATGGGGCCGGACGGCGGCACGCCGATGTCCCAGTAGCCGGCGCGGCCCGGGTAGTCCTGCACCGTGGTGTAGGTGCCCGGGTCGACGATCTCGAAGGCGGTGGGCGTGTACTGGAAGCTTTCCAGATAGCGGGTGGAAACCTTGCCCTCCGCCACCGCCGGGTCGCGCAGAATCTGGCGCAGGTAATCCAGGTTGGTGGCGATGCCGGACAGGCGGGTGGCGGCCAGGGCGTCGCGCATGTTGTCGAGGGCGGCGGCGCGGTCGGCGCCGTGCACGATCACCTTGGCCAGCATCGGGTCGTAGTGCGGGCTCACCTCGGTGCCGGTATCCACCCAGCCGTCCAGGCGGATATTTTCAGGAAACGATACTTCGGTGAGCTCGCCCGGACTGGGCTGGAAATCCTTGAGCGCGTCCTCGGCGTAGATGCGCACTTCCATGGCGTGGCCATCGGGCCGGTAGTCCTGGTCCAGGGGCACGCTTTCGCCACCGGCCAGCTTCAGCATCCAGGCCACCAGGTCCACGCCGAACACGGCTTCGGTGACGCCGTGCTCCACCTGAAGGCGGGTGTTCACCTCCAGGAAATAGAATTCGTCGCGCTCGTCGTCGTAGATGTATTCCACCGTGCCGGCGGATTGGTAGTTCACCGATTCGCCCAGGCGCACGGCGCTGTCATGCAGTTTTTCCCGGGTGGCCTGGGGCAGGTTGGGGGCCGGGGTTTCCTCCACCACTTTCTGGTTGCGCCGTTGCAGGGAACATTCCCGTTCGCCGAGCGCCAGCACCTTGCCCTGGCCGTCGCCGAAGATTTGTACTTCCACATGGCGGGCGCGGGCCACGAAGCGTTCAATAAAGACGCCGGAGTCGGAGAAGAAACTTTCGCCCAGGCGCTTCACGGATTCGAACGCGGCCACCAGCTCCGCTTCATCGTCGCAGCGGCTCAGGCCGATGCCGCCGCCGCCGGCGGTGCTCTTCAGCATCACCGGGTAGCCGATGTCGTCGGCGGCTTGCTTGGCGTCATCCAGGCTTTGCAGAAGGTCGGTGCCGGGTGCCAGGGGCACGCCGGCGGCTTCCGCCAGGGCGCGGGCTTCGTGCTTGAGGCCGAAGCGGCGCAGCTGGTCAGGCGTCGGCCCCACGAACACCACGCCCTGGGCGGCGCAGGCCTCGGCGAAGTCGGCGTTCTCGGAGAGAAAACCGTAGCCGGGGATCACCGCGTCGGCGCCGGTGTCCTTCACCGCTTGCAGAATCAGGTCGGTACGCAGGTAGCTTTCCGCCGCGGTCTGGCCGCCCAGCGCCACCGCCTCGTCGGCGGCGGCCACGTGCTGGCTGTTGCGGTCGGCGTCGGAGTACACCGCCACCGAGGCGATGCCCATGCTCTTGAGCGTGCGGCAGATGCGCACCGCGATCTCGCCGCGGTTGGCGATCAGGACCTTCTTCAAAGCCATTTCATAACCCCTTTATGTAGTTTCTCCAGCCCCCCAGGGCGGTGATGTCCTTGGCGTCGGGAATCGCCCAGCCTTCGCAGATGAAGCCTTTCACCTGGCGGCCGTCCTCGGTTTCCAGGGTGCCCATGCCGAGCGGGCCGGGGATCAGCGCCACGAAACTTCCGAACTCGGTGACCGGCAGCTTCCACAGCTCGATCTCGATGGCGGCGCCGTCGTCGGCGCGGATCAGGCCGGGCTTGGGCGGCGTGGTGTTGGCCAGGGCGTACAGGCGATAGCAGGGCGCGGTGCGGGTGGTTTCCAGCAACACGCCGTTGCGTTCGGTGAGTTGGTAATTCAGCGGCATGCCGGACAGGTGCGCGCCCACCACCGCCACGGTGACGGTGCCGTCGTCCCGGTCCTTGTCGTCCTCCGCCTGCGGCAGCGGCGGCTGCTGGTCGGTGACGCCGGCCCGCCACGGACGGTGGCGCTGCCAGCGGCGGCCGAACTCCGCCAGGGCGGCGTCGTACCAGGCCGGGCCGATCAGGGTGATGCCGGTGGGCAGGCGGTCCTCGTCGCGCAGCCCGCCGGGCAGCGACAGGGCGCACATGTCGAGCAGATTGACGAAGTTGGTCCAGGTGCCGAGCTGGCTGTTGAGCGTGACCGGGTCGGCGTTCACCGCCGCCCGGGTGTAGATGCCCGGCGTGCTGGGCACCACCAGGGCGTCGATGTCCGCCATCAGCTGGTCCGCCTGGCGGCGCAGGTCAGCCAGTTTGTACTGGGCGCGGAAACCGTCGGCGGCGCTCATGTCCCGGGCCGGCAGAATAATGTCGCGGATCACCGGCAGCAGGGCGTCGGGCTGATCCAGCAACGGCTCCGCCACGGTATAGCGCTCCGCCACCCAGGGGCCCTGGTAGAGCAGGCGGGCGGCCTCGTGGAGCACCTCCAGATCCATGGGCACCAGCTCGGCGATGGCGTCCAGTTCCTCCAGTTGCCGTTGCCAGGCGGCGGCGGCCTGGTCATCGCCGAACCAGGGTGTCTCCTTGGGCACGCCCAGGCGCGGTTTTTCCGGCAAGGCGGTGGGCACGCCGGACGGCGCGTGGCGGGCGTAGCCGTCCCGTTCGTCGTAGCCCTTATAGATATCGAACACGGTTTCCGCGTCGTCCACGCTCACCGCGAACACGCTGATGCAATCCAGGGTGCGGCAGGCCGGCACCACGCCCCGGGTGCTCATGCTGCCCTTGGTGGGCTTCAGGCCGACGATGTTGGTGAGCGCCGCCGGCACCCGGCCGGAACCGGCGGTGTCGGTGCCCAGCGCGAAGGGCACCAGCCCCAGGCTGACCACGGCGGCGGAACCGGAACTGGAACCGCCGGTGACATAGTCGCCGTTGAACGGGTTGGGCACCTCGCCGTAGGGCGAACGCACCCCCACCAGGCCGGTGGCGAGCTGATCCAGGTTGGTCTTGCCCACCAGAATGGCGCCGGCGTCCAGCAGCGCCTGCACCGCCGGCGCGGTTTCCTTGGCGGTGTAGGCGTAGGCCGGGCAGGCGGCGGTGGTGGGCAGGCTGCCCACGTCGATGTTGTCCTTCACCGCGAAGGGCACGCCGTACAGAGGTAGGGACGGATCGCTGAGGCGCTCCGCCTGGGCGAGCAGACTGGATTCGTCGAGCAGATGAATCCAGAGAGCCCGTTCGCTGTCCTGCAGTTGCGCGGACAGCGCCTTCATGGCGGCAACCGGCGTCAGCTTTTTACGCCGGTAGGCGGAGCGCCATTGATCGATGGTCCAGCCAAGCACGTTCGCATACCTCGTTGTATACCAGTAGGTATGCCGAACGGTGCAAGGCCGGTGCCAGCTTGCCAGTGAACGTCCCGGGGCCAGCGTTCACGGGCGCTGGCGGCGGCAAGCCCGACCCGCCCGCGCGGACCCGCTCCCCGCTTCCTGCTTCATCACGGGGCGCCCGGCACCGTTTTTGTGCGGCCGTGGAGCGCTGTGCTCTGATTGGATATTCAGCTCCATCGGGGGCGCGAGTCTGGGTTATGCCCTTCCGGGAACTGAAGTGGTCAAGTGATCTTGGACAGTTTCTTAGGTTCGTATCACGCGACCACTGTCTCCCTTGCCCCGGGTGTTTGATACTGGT
>MDTA01066991.1_pt1 | contig 14209 bp, 25 predicted proteins | sample 811151 | NCBI WGS metagenome assembly MDTA01 (sample SAMN05326648, study PRJNA326480) | marine metagenome | isolation source: seawater | place: Indian Ocean: South | collected 2010 | reverse complement strand
TTTACTTTCCCTTCTACTTCTATTGAGTCTTTTTTTGACATAATTAACTTGTTAAAACCTCCGGCTTTGAATCAGTAATCAAGACTGTATTTTCAAAATGAGCAGATTTTGCACCATCAGATGTTACTACAGTCCACCCGTCATCGCATAATTTTGTTCCATCACCACCCAAATTAACCATCGGCTCAATTGCTAAAGTCATTCCAGGAACAAGTTTCGGGCCAGAGCCTGGGACACCAAAATTTGGAACTTGAGGAGGTTCATGTAATGACCGCCCAATTCCATGGCCAGTATAATTTCTTACTAGACCATACCCTTTTGGAATAATAAATTTCTCAACTGCGTTACCAATGTCACCAACAAAATTACCACTTACACACTCATTAATTGCTAACTTCAACGATTCCGAAGTATCTGATAATAGATCAATTTCTTTTTGAGTGCAATCTCCTACTGCAAAAGTTTTTGCATGGTCACTATTAAATCCAGATACAATAACTCCAGCATCAATGCTTATGATATCTCCATTTTTCAATTTTCTTGATGAAGGGATTCCATGAACTATTTCTTCATTTATGGACACGCAAATAGTGTTCGGAAAATCATATAGACCTAAAAAGGCGGACTTTACTTTGTTTTTTTTAATTTCTTTTTTTGAAATATTATCCAATTCTAATGTTGTAATACCAGGCTCGATTGCATCTCCCATCTTATTCATTATGTCAGCAATAATATTACCTGCTTCTCTCATGTAAGAAATTTCTTTTTCAGTTTTAATTAAAATGTTAGTTTTGTTATTTAACATTAAGCTACCTCAGCCTTCAAAACATTGATTATTGCTTTAGAAACATCTTCCTCTGCTTGATCGCCATTAATTGAATCTAGAAGGGATCTATCATTATAAAATTTGAGAAGCGGTTCAGTTTGATTCCTGTATACTTTTAATCTATTGTTTATTAGTTCAGGTTTATCATCAGCTCGTCCTCTTCCTGCCAATCTATTCAAAATTTTTTGATCTGAAATGTCTAAATTCAAAACAGTTTTAATACTTACATCCAATTGTTTTATTTTATTTTCGAGTGCTATTGCTTGATTTATTGTCCTTGGAAAACCATCAAGTATAATACCTGAAATTTCACTATTATTTTTGACATTTGTTATATAAGAATCCATTAAGTCAATTATGAGTTCGTCAGGTACCAACTCACCTGATTTAACATAACTTGAAGCTAATTTTCCTAATTCGGTATTATTAGAGATATTTTCTCTGAGCAAATCACCTATGGATATGTGACTAAGATTTAACTTTTCAGTTAGCAGTTCAGCTTGAGTGCCTTTTCCTGATCCTGGTGGCCCCAAAAAAATTAAAACCTCTAATGACTTCATTCTTTCATAAATCCTTCATAATTTCTCATTAACAACTGTGATTCAAGCTGACGCATTGTATCAAGTGCTACCCCAACCATAATTAGTAAGCTTGTACTACTCATAATTGTGGATGCAGCACCTACATTTGTTATAACTCCGGCAATGAAAGGCATTACTGCAACCATTGCTAAGAAAATTGCTCCGCCCCAAGTGATTCTGACCATAACTTGACTTAGATATGATTGAGTAGGCGACCCAGGTCTAATTCCAGGAATGAAACCACCATTCTTTTGTAAATTCTCTGCAATATTTTGTTGATTAAATGTTACTAATGCATAAAAAAAAGTGAATAACATTACCATTATAAATACTAATATCCAATATGCGACATTTGCTGGACTTAATAGATTGGTTATGAATTCAGCAATTTGAGACCCTATTGAATTTGTTGAAGGGTCAACAAAGTATCCACTTACACTGGCAGGCAATATTAAAAGTGAAAATGCAAATATTAAAGGTATCATACCTGCGGAATTAACCCTTAAAGGGATAAATGAGCCTCCTGTTTGCCTGTACATTCTGCCTCCCCTAAAAACACTTCTACCATATTGAACAGGAATCCTTCTCTGAGCCTCGGTAAAAACAACTATTAGGTATACAATTAGTAGGGCAATAGCAACAAGTAATATAAGCTGAAATAACTGTCCAGAAAGCAAAGCTCCTTGCCCGATAATTGAAGGAAGAGAAGAAACTATTCCTGCAAAAATAATTAATGAAATTCCATTTCCAATGCCTTTTTCAGTTACTAATTCTCCTAACCAAACCAAAAAAGCTGTACCAGCTGTCATAGTAAGCAGTATTGAAGTAAATGAAATAAAGTTACCTTGACCAAATCCAGAGCCCTCAATGACCTGTCCTCCAAAAGAACTTTGCAATATGCTTATTTGCCCCCAACCTTGCAAGAATGCAATTGGTATCATCAAATAGTGAGTATATTGATTTATTTTTTGTCTACCAAATTGTCCTTCTTGAGACAATTCCTTAAGTGATGGGATTACAGGAGTAATTACCTGCATAATGATTGAAGCAGTAATGTAAGGATAAACTCCTAAAGCTGCAATACTTAAGTTTCTAAGTGCACCTCCTGAAAATAAATCTAAAAATCCAAGTAACGGTGCGCTATCAAAAGCCGCGGCTAATGCGTCTCTGTCAACTCCAGGAACTGGTACATGTGCTAAAAATCGAAAAACAACTAAGATTCCGAAAGTAAATAAAATCTTATTCCTTAAATCCGGAATTCTCATTGCATCCATAACAGCTACTATCAATGCAGGCATATTTGATTTATTATCTGTGCTAGTAGTCATTAATCCTTGTTATCAGTAAATTGTTCATTAATCAGCTCTATAGTGCTTCCAGATTTTTTTATCTTAGCTTCAGCAGATTTAGTTACTGAGTGAACACTTATTTTTAAACTTTTCTTTAAATTACCGTTTCCAAGAATTTTTACATTTGAAGTTTTATTTCTGATTAAGTTAAGGTTAAAAAGAGTCTCAGCGTCCACATGATCACCTTCATTAAATTTATCTTCAATATCAGAAAGATTAACTATACTAAAATTCTTTTTAAATCTATTTTTAAATCCTCTTAGAAAAGGTAACCTCTTAACAAGAGGCAGTTGGCCACCTTCAAAGAATAAAGGGACTCCACCACCAGATCTAGACTTTTGCCCTTTTAAACCTCTACCAGAATAAGTTCCTTTGCTTCCGTTGCCTCTTCCAACCCTGGTTCTTGACTTTCTTTTAGCAGGCAATTTAAAACTGTTTAACTTGGACATTTATTTTACCTCCGATACTTCAACAAGGTGTTTTACCTTATTTATCATACCTTCAATCGATGGATTAATTGTTTTTTCAACTGTTTTTCCAATCTTTGTTAATCCAAGAGCCTTTATAGTGTCCCTCTGATTTTTCTTAGCACCAATTGAACTTTTAATTTGTTTTATCTTTACTTTCATCTTTAATTTTTGAATTGTTTAAATTTTCCATACTTTTAAGAGCTTTCATTGTTGCTTTGACAACATTAAAGACATTGTTAGAGCCATGAGTTTTTGATATTACGTCCTTAACACCTACAGCTTCCATTACTGCCCTTACTCCACCACCAGCGATAATACCTGTACCTTGAGCAGCAGGCCTAATCATTACCTTTGAAGCACCAAATTTTGCAATTACTTCATGAGGGACTGTTGTACCTTTTAAATTAATATTCTCTAATTCTTTCTTTGCTGTAGTAACTGCTTTTCTTACTGCGTCAGGAACAGCTGCTGCTTTTCCTGAAGAAAAACCAACTTTTCCTTTTTCATCTCCAATTACAACAAATGCAGCAAATGATAGGTTTCTTCCACCTTTAACAACTTTAGAAACTCTTCTTACACTTACAACTTTTTCAATATATGGGTTTTTTTCCTCATCATTTCTTCCTCTTCTATCTCTGCCTCTTCCTCTGTTTTGATTTGAATTTGTTTTAGATACCATTAAAACTCCAATCCATTCTCTCTTGCGCCATCAGCTAGTGCCTTTACCCTGCCATGGTATTTATAACCACCTCTGTCAAAAACAACCTTAGTAATGCCTGACTTTTTACACTTGTTTGAAATAGTTAAACCAACTTTGTATGCATCAAAAGTTTTTTGTGATAATCCAGACTTATTTTCAGTCTTATCAGAAGAAACATCTTTATCTCTACTGCTAGAAGAAACAATTGTTTTGTTGGTATCATCATCAATAATTTGTGCATAAATAAACTTATTACTCCTAAAGACAGATAACCTTGGATAATCAGATGTGCCGGAAATTTTTTTCCTTACTCTGATATGTCTAATTTTTCTTTTATTTAATTTAATTGCGCTCATTATGCTTCACCACCTACAGCTGTTTTTCCTGCTTTTCTCCTAATTATTTCGTCACGATATTTAACTCCATTTCCAGTGTAAGGATTTGGTTTTCTCAATTTTCTTATTCTTGCTGCTTGTTCCCCTACTGTCTGCTTGTTCGAGCCCCTAACAAACACAATATTTTGATTTTCTTCTGAAAGTTCGTTGGTTCCAATTGGATTTACTAAAACTGAATGACTAAAACCTAAACTAAATTCTAAGTCTTTGCCTTTCTTTGTAACACGATATCCAGTTCCAATTACATCTAATATAATTTCAAATCCAGTACTTACTCCAATAACACAATTATTTAACAAGCTTCTTGTTAGGCCATGATATGCCTTTATTTCAGAGTCCTCACTATTTCTATGACAAATAATTTGGTTTTCTTTGTTCTCTATATTTATTGAATCGTGAACAGTAACTTTTTCTTCACCTTTTGGCCCCTTAAAGGAAACTTCTTTTCCATTAATAGTTACAGTTACTTCATTTGGTATTTGTATTGGTAATTTTCCTATTCTAGACATAATAATAACTCCATCTACCATATGTAGCAGATTATTTCTCCTCCAAGATTACTTTTATAGGCTTCTTTTCCTGTCATAACACCTTTAGATGTTGATATAACTGATATTGCGAGACCACCCATATACATAGGTATCTCATCTTTTCTTGAATATGATCTCAATCCCGGAGTGCTCACTCTTGTAAGTCCTTTGAGTGCAGAATTTCTTTCCGAATCGTATTTTAGGTCAACTTTTGTTGAAGATTTATTATCATTCATTGTCGAAGTAAAATTTGAAATGTAACCCTCTTTTTTCATTACAGATAATACTGATGATTTCATCTTTGATGAAGGAAACTCAACAAATTCCTTTTTCATTGCAACAGCATTTCGAATTCTAGTTAACATGTCTGCAATTGGATCACTCATTTATAAACTTGCCTTTCTTATACCTGGAAACTCACCTTGAAGGGCTTTTTCCCTAAATTTTATTCTTGATAAACCAACAAATCCTACGTAGCCTCTAGATCTTCCAGTTAAACTGCATCTATTCCTGTGCCTATTGGGATTAGAATTTTTTGGCAATTTACTAATAGCTATCCTAGCTTCTCTTCTTTTCTCAATAGGGAGTGATGCATCATTCCAAACTGATAAAAGCTCAGCTCTTTTTACTGCATACTTTTTAATTATTCTCTCTACTCTTAATTCTCGTGCTATTTTTGCTTTTCTAGCCATTTTTTCCCTCCATAAAAGGCATCCCTAAAAGTTGTAAAAGCTTAAAACCTTCTTGGTCAGTTTTTGCCGAAGTTGCAACAGTCAATTGAAAACTTCTGATTTTATCAACTTTACCATAATCAATTTCAGGAAAAATTATATGCTCTTTAATGCCTAAATTATAATTACCATTCCCATCAAAACTGTTTGCTGAAATACCTCTAAAATCCCTAATCCTTGGAAGAGATAGATTAACTAGTCTATCCCAAAAATCCCACATTCTTTTTGACCTTAAGGTTACTTTAATACCAACTCTCATACCTTCTCTTAAGTTAAAGTTAGCAATTGATAATTTTGCTTTTGTTATCACAGGCTTTTGGCCAGTAATTAAAGTTAAGTCACCAAGCATAGATTCAATAGCATTTTTATTGGTTAATGATTCACCCATACCTACATTAACGGCGATTTTTAGCATTTTAGGTATTTCCATTTGATTTTTGTACCCAAACTCCTCCATTAACTTATCCTTAACTTCATTAAGATAAATAGATTGCATTCTAGGCATTGTAATTGAATTAGTAGCTTTCATTTATTTGCCCTCACCTTTTTTTGATTCAACAACAACTCTTGATGAAGCTCCGTCGCTTAACTTTTCAATTTTTACTCTTCCGCTTTTTCCTGAGTCAGGATCTTTATAAATTAAATTTGAAATATGAATTGGCAATTCTTTCTGAACAAATCCGGTTTCTTTGGCACCTGTTCCTGCTTTCACGTGCCTGGTAGCAATATTAATCCCTTCAACTATAACCATATTTTTGGAAACAAATATTACCTTGCCTTCTTTTCCTTTATCTTTTCCAGACCTGACCACAACAGTGTCGTTTTTTTTAATTCTTGTTGCCATTATAGTACCTCCGGAGCTAAAGAAATGATTCTCATAAATTCTTTATCCCTTAGCTCTCTTGCGACAGGACCAAATATTCTTGTTCCTCTTGGATTTTTACCTTCTCCAATTATCACAGCAGCATTGTCATCAAATCTTATATATGAACCATCAACACGCCTAACTTCTTTCTTGGTTCTTACAATCACAGCTTTTACAACTTCATGCATTTTTACATTTCCACCTGGTGTTGCATCTTTAACAGCTGCAGTTATTACATCTCCAACAGAAGCAAATCTTCTATAACTGCCCCCATCAACATGGATGCACATAATTTCCTTTGCACCTGAATTATCAGTAACTATTAATCTTGTCTGTGGTTGTATCATTTACTATTATCCTCATTTGAAGAAAGTGGAATATTATCATTATTCTTATCAATTTTAAATAATCTCCACCTTTTCATTTTTGATACTGGACGAGAAGTGGTTATTTGAACATTATCACCTTCTTTTGCAGAATTATCTGGATCGTGAACTAGATATTTCTGAGATCTTTTAACAGTTTTACCTTTATATCGGGTTTTTGATCTTGTTGAAATAGAAACAACAATAGTTTTATCAGCTTTATCACTTACAACAACACCTTCTAAAATTCTTTCAACTTTAGTCATTGCTTTCTCCTTTCAAAAATCTTAACTCTGTTAATCTTGTTTCTAACCTTGCAATGTCTTTTTTAATTTTTTTGATTTCAGTAGTATCTGACAATTGCATGCTAGCCTTTTTAAATCGTAAATCCATGTGATCTCTTCTTGTCTCTTTTAATTTTGATAATAATTCATCAATATTAAATTTTCTTATATCTGCCATATCCATTAGAACTGCTCGCTTCTTGAAACGATTTTTGTTTTGAGTGCTAATTTATGGGAAGCAAGTCTTAAAGCTTCTCTCGATAATTCATCTGGAAGGTCACCCAGTTCGAATAATATCTTTCCTGCATTGACAGGGGCTACCCAATATTCTACGGCTCCTTTACCCTTACCCATTCTGGTTTCAGCTGGCCTTGCAGATACCGGCTTATCTGGAAAAACCCTTATCCACATTTGACCACCTCTTTTTACGTGACCTACAATTGCTTTTCTTGCAGCCTCAATTTGCCTTGCAGTTATCCAACCTGATTCAAGAGTTTTCAGTCCATAATCTCCAAAGTTAATCTTGCTACCTTTTATTCTAGCGCCTTTTACAACACCTCGAAATTGTTTTCTAAATTTTGGTCTTTTGGGTTGAAGCATTATTAAATATCCTTAACTTTTTGGTTCGCTTTCTTTCTTGGCAGTTTTCTTGGCTGTAGTCTTTTTTGCCGTAGTCTTTTTTACAGTGGTTTTTTTAGCTGTTGTTTTCTTGGCTGTAGTTTTCTTAGCTGTAGTTTTCTTAGCTGTAGTTTTCTTAGCTGTAGTTTTCTTAGCTGTTGTTTTATTAGCTGTAGTTTTCTTAGCTGTAGTTTTCTTTGTTTCTGGCTCATTATTTTCAGATGCACCATTGTTTGGTGTTTCTAAAATTTCTCTGATAGGAGCTGACTGAGTTTTTTCATTTACTTTAGAATTAGATTGTTTTTCATCATTTTCTGTAATTTCAAGTATTTCTTTATTTTGCGAAATACTTTCTTCTACTCTTTGAACTGCTCTATCAGATAAACCTTTATCAATTGCTCCAACTTCACCGTTATAAATCCAAACTTTTACACCAATTATTCCATATGTAGTTTTTGCTTCAGCAATTGCGTAGTCTATTTCAGCTCTTAAAGTATGCAATGGAACTCGCCCTTCAATCATTTTATCTGATCTAGCAATATCAGCACCTCCCAGCCTTCCAGAAATCAATATTTTGATCCCTTTAGCACCATTTTGAATACATCTATTTCCAACTTGTCGCATAGCTCTTTTGATTGCAACTCTTCTTTCAATCTGTTCAGCAATATTCTGAGCAACAAGTTTAGCATTTAGATCAGGTTGTCTAATTTCGGTAATAGAAATATTTGCTTTTTTTGAAGTTATTTTTTCAATAGAATTTCTTAATTTATCTACGTTTGATCCACCTCTACCAATAACAATACCTGGTCTTGATGTGTGAATATTTAAAGCTAAATCTTCTGAATTTCTTTGAATTTGAATATGGGATATACCTGAAGAATCACCCAATTCACTATTAATATGATCTCTTATCTTGTGATCTTCTAACACTTGAACTCTGTAATCCCTTGGGTTAACACCAAACCAATGGGAAACCCAATCTCTCGTTGTTCCTAACCTAAATCCAATTGGATGAGTTTTTTGACCCATTATTCTTCTCCCTCATTAAAATTTAAATCTTTCAACTCAACATAAATGTGCGATTGAGGCCTGTTAAAAGTTCCTGCCCTTCCTCTAGCTCTTGCTCGCCATCTTCTAATTGTTGTGGATTTATCTGCATAAATAGTTGAAATTACTAATTCATCTTTATCGCCATATTGTGAACTTTCAGCATTCGCAATTGCAGATTTTATAAGCTCAATTAAAGTTTCAGAAGAACTAGAATTCATATATGCCAAAATATTTAAAGCATCAACAGCCTTTTTTCCTCTGACTAGATTTACATAAGGCCTAAGTTTCTTTACAGAAATTCCAACGTTTTTTGTTTTTGCTTTTACTGCCATTTATCCTAACCTGTCTGATTTTGAAGAATGCCCTTTAAATACTCTTGTTGGTGAAAATTCACCCAATTTGTGCCCAATCATATTTTCAGTTATGAAAATAGGAATATGTTTTCGACCGTTATGAACACCAATTGTCAAATTTAACATTTCTTCAATGATTGTTGAAGACCTTGACCAAGTGTTAATGACTTGGTTTGATCTAGATTCATTTTTTGCTTTCAAAACTTTTTTTAATAGCTTTGGGTCAACAAAAGGTCCTTTTTTTATTGATCTTGACATTTTATTTTTGATATCTCCTTCTTAAAATCAACTTATCACTTTGCTTCGTTTTTCTTGTTCTTTTGCCTAATGCAGGCTTACCCCAAGGTGTCTTTGGGTGCTTCATTCCTACACCAGTTTTTCCTTCACCACCGCCGTGTGGATGATCATTTGGATTCATAACAAGACCTCTAACTGTTGGTCTTCTACCTCTGTGCACACTTCTCCCCGCTTTACCCAATTTCTGGTTTTTATGATCTAAATTTCCTACTTGACCAATAGTTGCTTTACAATTTTCAAGTATTCTTCTCACTTCACCTGATGGCATTCTTAATAACACGTACCCGAATTCATGTGCCATAACTTGAACAACTGTTCCGGCACTTCTTGCGATTACCGCGCCTTTGCCTGGAGATGATTCTACATTATGAACCAAATATCCTACAGGTATAGATTTTAGAGGGAGAGAATTTCCAACTTTTACATCCGATTCTTCACCACTCATGACTTTCTCTCCAACTTTTAATCCATCAGGAGCGATCATATAAAATTTTCTTCCATCATTGGATTTAACTAGTGCAATTCTTGCGCTTCTATTAGGATCATATTCTATTGAAAAAACAGTGCCTTCAGTGCCTTCGATTGATCTTTTGAAATCAATTATTCTATATCTTTTCTTATGTCCACCACCTCTATGTCTTACAGTTATTCTTCCAGTATTATTTCTACCAGCTTTTTGCTTCATTGGTGCCAATAATGATTTTTCAGGCTTTGATCTTGTAATCTCATCAAAATCCGCAGAAATTCTTGAACGCTGTCCTTCAGATGTTGGTTTATAAGTTTTCATTATGTTCCCTCAGAAATATTAATAGTTTCGCCTGACATTAATGTAACTATTGCTTTTTTATAACTTGGTGTAATTATTCTATTTCTTCCAAAAGTTTTAGGTTTTCCTTTTTTCAAAATTATATTTATTGCCTCAACTTTAACTTCAAAAAGTTCTTCGATTGCTTTTTTCACAGAAGATTTATTAGCATCGTTTGAAACTTTAAAAGTATACTTTCCTGACTCTTGAAGAATTGTGCTTTTCTCAGTTATAACTGGAGATATTATAATGTCACTTAAAGTTTTGGCTTTCATTTTTTAACCTCTTTATTGCCCCAGATTTCTTCGATTTTTTTAAAACCTTCTTGAGTTATAAGCAGATGATTTGAATTTAAAAGATCATAAGTATTTATTAGATCTGCCTGAACAGTTTTAACTCTTGGAATATTTGATGAAGATTTTAGTATGTTTTCATTAATTTCAGACTTTTCAAGTAACATATGACTTTTTTTTGGAAGATCTAGATCATTTATAATTTTATTTAATTTCTTTGTACTTATCTCTTTTACATTTAATTTATCAATAATTGTTACTGTGCCTTCTCTCATTTTTTCTGATAGAGCCATTTTAATTGATGCATTTTTTACTTTCTTTAATATTTTTTTATTATAAGAACGAGGATGTGGTCCGTGAGCAACACTATTTCCTAGAACATGAGAAGATCTACTTCCAACCCTTGCTCTTCCTCCGCCTTTTTGATTTCTTAGTTTTGCGGTTGAGTAACTTGCATCTTTTCTTCTAAGAGTGTTGCTAGTACCTTGTCTCTTATTACTTAATTGAGCTACAACAACTTGGTGCACAAGAACGTCATTAAAAGGCTGCTTCCAGATGTCATCTGAAGCAGTAATTTTCTTTATCACTTCACCTTTTGAGCTTTTCAATTCAATTTGCATAATTTTCCTTTAAAACTATTACTGCATTTGTATTTGCACCAGGAACAGAACCCTTAACCTCTATTAGATTATTTTCTTTATCAATTTTCGTAATTTTTAATCCTTTTTGAGTTACTTTTTCTGAACCCATGTGACCTGACATCTTTGTACCTTTCCATACTCTTCCAGGAGAACTTCCAGCACCAATTGATCCAGGAGCTCTGTGTCTGTCGGATTGACCATGAGTCTTAGGCCCTCCTTTGAAATTATACCTTTTGACAGTTCCAGCAAAACCTTTACCTTTCGAAATGCCTTGTATAGAAACTTTTTCTCCTACCTCAAAAATACTGCAATCAAATGATTGTCCAACCTCAACAGAATCAACACCATTTGTAGTAACTTCTTTCAATATTTTATATGATGTATTGCTCCTTTTTTGGTGACCAATTTGAGGGCTATTTAGACTCTTATTTTCATCAAATCCAATTTGTACAGATTCATAACCATCTCGTTTTGTAGTTTTAACTTGTGTTACTTTGCAAGGACCAAGCCTAATAATAGTTGTAGGTATAGCAAGGCCGTTATCATCATCATAAGATGTGGTCATTTTAAGCTTTTTTCCAATTAATCCGTTAATCATTTCAATCGAGCCTCATTTTTATATCTACACCAGCTGGTACATTTAATCTTGTTAAAGAGTCAATTGTTTTTGATCCTGGATCAACAATATCAATAATTCTTTTATGAATTCTAAGTTCGAAATGCTCCCTAGATTTCTTATTGACATGAGGTGACCTTAAAACACAAAATCTTCTTATGTTAGTAGGCATTGGAATTGGCCCAGCAACAGCAGCTCCAGTTCTTTCAGCTGCTTCCAGTATTTGCTGAGCTGATAAGTCTAGGACTCTGTGGTCGTAAGCTTTTAAGGTTATTCTGATAGCTTGGTTTGACATTCTTATTTATCCTTAACTGGTGCTGGTGCATAATGATCTAATTCTTGGGTAAAACTAGCTCTACCGGTAGTATTAGATCTTAATATCGTTGCATATTGGAAAGTTTCTGCAAGAGGAACGTGTGCTTTTACAATTTGTAGTCCTGCCTGAGGCTCCATGGATTGTACTTGAGCACGTCTACTTTGAAGGTCTCCTAAAACATCTCCTAAAAATTCTTCAGGAGTTACAACTTCCATTAGCATTACAGGTTCTAAAATAAAAGGATTAGCCTTTTGGCACGCCTCTTTAAAGGCCATAGATGCTGCAATTTTAAAGGCAACCTCAGAAGAATCAACTTCATGATGAGAGCCATCAATTAATATAGCCTTAATATCGACGACAGGGTGACCTGCTACAACTCCAGATTGAGCTGCTTCTTTAAAACCTTGTTCTACTGGCCCATAATATTCTGTAGGCAAAGTGGCACCAGTAATTTCAGATTCAAATAATAGACCAGAACCTGCTTCAAGAGGTTCTATTCTCAAAGTTACATCACCAAATTGACCTCTACCACCTGACTGACGTATAAATTTTCCTTGAGCAGAAGCTGTTTTCCTTACCGTTTCTCTGTAAGCAACTTTTGGTGCACCCACATTAGCTTCCACTTTAAATTCTCTCTTAATTCTTTCAACTATGACATCAAGGTGAAGTTCGCCCATTCCAGCTAATACCATTTGACCACTTTCTTGGTCAGTATTAAATTTTAACGTTGGGTCTTCATCAACTAACTTAGTAACAGCTATATCCATCTTATCTTGATCTGCTTTACTTTTAGCTTCAATTGCAACAGATAAAACAGGGTCAGGGAATGACATTGATTCCAGTAAAATCCTGTCGCTTGGATCACTAAGAGTATGTGCTGTGGAAATTTCTTTTAAACCTACTACAGCAACAATGTCACCAGATTTCGCGGTCTGAATTTCTTCTCTATCTTCTGCATGCATTTTGAGAAGTCTTCCAATTCTTTGCTGTTTATTTATAGTTGTATTAAATACTTTATCTCCTGCATTTACTTTCCCTGAATATACTCTCATGTAACACAACCTTCCCACATGCTCATCAGTTACAACTTTAAACACAAGTCCTGCAAATGGCTCATTATCATTAAGCTCTCTTTTCATAACATTACTACCTTCAATATCTGTTCCTTCAACAGCCGGCAAATCATTTGGGGATGGAAGGTAATCGCATACTGCGTCAAGTAGATGATGAACACCTTTATGTTTTAAAGCGGAGCCCACAAAAACAGGGAATATTTTTAAATCAAGCGTTGCTTTTCTTGTTGCTCTTTTTATTTCTTCAATACTAATTTCTTGATCTTCAAGAAATTTCTCCATTACATCGTCATCAGTCTCAGCGATCTTTTCAATCATATCTTGCCTGGCTTGCTGTGCTTTAGCTAACATATCTTGTGGAATTTCAACCTCTTTTGGTTCAGTAGGGTTATTCCCTTCGTCATATACGAAGGCTTTCATCTCAAGTAAATCAATTAAGCCTCTAAATTCAGCTTCTGCTCCAATTGGAAGCTGCATAATTACAGGATTTGCATTTAACTTATCAACGATTGTACCTACAGCAAATTCAAAATCTGCACCAAGTCTGTCCATTTTGTTTATGAAACATAACCTTGGAACATTATGTTTATCAGCTTGCCTCCATACAGTTTCAGATTGAGGCTGAACACCTGATACCGATTCAAATACTACAACAGCTCCATCCAAAACCCTTAAACTTCTTTCAACTTCTGCTGTAAAGTCAACGTGACCTGGGGTATCAATAATATTAATGTCATAATCTTTCCAAGATGCAGCCGTTGCTGCAGAACCGATGGTTATGCCCCTTTCTTTTTCGAGCTCCATAAAATCCATTACAGCTGTGCCGTCATCAATAGAACCAATTTTGTAGGTAGCTCCAGTGAAAAAAAGAACTCTCTCTGTAACAGTTGTCTTTCCTGCATCAATGTGAGCAATAAAACCTATATTTCTTAACTTTTGTAAATCAGCCATACTCTTACCACCTGTAATGAGCAAAAGCTCTATTAGCTTCTGCCATCCTATGTGTATCTTCTTTCTTTTTTACTGCAGTTCCTTCACCATTAGATGCATC
>MDTA01199397.1_pt1 | contig 14210 bp, 17 predicted proteins | sample 811151 | NCBI WGS metagenome assembly MDTA01 (sample SAMN05326648, study PRJNA326480) | marine metagenome | isolation source: seawater | place: Indian Ocean: South | collected 2010 | reverse complement strand
TTCAATTTATTACCTCTTATTTAGAAACATTGTGATAATTAGATGATATTCTCACCAAAGGAAAAGATTTTACTAACTCACTAATTCCGTCCTTTAATGAAACTTTTGTATCGAATCCTAATTTATTTAGTTTTTCGTAACTTACAACATAATTTCTCTTATCAGGATCTTCATTTACATCCGCATAGTTAAAGTAAGTTTTAGGTAGATTTTCTTGTATCAATTCACAAACTTCCTTTTTTGAATGATTCATTGTGTTAGATCCTACATTGTAGACTTCTCCAATCATCTTATTTTGATTATTGATAGCAAAGCAAAATGCTCTTGCCATATCTTTTACGTGTATAAAAGTTCTCATAAAATGAGACTCATATACCACAGCGTATCCCTCTGTAAACGCCCTATAGGACATATCGTTTACCAGCAAATCAAGTCTTAGTCTTGGAGATACACCGAAAGCAGTTGCAAATCGGAATGCTGTACTATTAGGTCTATCCATTACAAGCTTTTCAGCCTCAGTTTTAGTAACTCCATAAGCAGTAAGAGGGTTCAGAGGGGTATCCTCTGTACATAAATCTTCTACAGCACCATAATTTGAGCCTGTAGATCCAAAAAGAAGATATTGATCGTTATTCATACATTCTATAACAGTTTTTGTACCATCGACATTGATTGAGTATGACTCAACATCACCATACTGCCTACATATTGGCCAACCAACTAATGCAGCTAAATGTATAACCGTATCATAATCTTGGAGTGCAATAGACTCTGATAATAGTTTTTTATCTCTTACATCTCCTTTTATAAAGTTAAAGTTTTTATTTGTTATGTAAGGTAACATTTTATCTCCATTATTAAATATAAGAGAGTCATATACTGTTACATAACAACCACTTTCAAGCAAAGCAGGTATTAGAGTTGTACCTACATATCCTGCCCCACCAGTCATAAACACTTTTTTCATAATTTAATTTCTCCTGTTAATATTTCCCACAACATAACCCAATCACAAGCTTTTGCCCATAGTGGCTTCGACCATGCAGCTGGTTTATTTTTTTCAAAAAAGTAATGTCCAGACCATGCAAAAGGGTAAACTACAAATGGAATCAATGGGATAAGTATCCAAGTTTGTGTTCCAATTACATAAGCTGTAAAAATTATCGTAGCAAATTGTCCTAAGATATGAAGTATCTTAGTTTCTTTTCGAGTATGTAATGTTAAATAGTAATTGTAATAATCTCTAAAGCTTTCGTTCACTACAAAACTCCTTTGTAATACTTTATAGTTTCTTTTATTCCCTCTTCATAAGATGTGAAATCGAAAGTAAATGTTTTCTCAAACAACCTTTTTCCGAGAATCTTTATTGGTGCACCATCTTGCTTTGTTGTATCCTGTACTATTTCCCCTTCAAAATTAAGTAGCTCTGAAACTTTTTTTACTGAATCGATTATTGATATACCACTTTCTTGTCCAATATTTATTGGATTCGGAATGTTTTTCAACAAACGATTATCAATAATCATCTTTATAAATCTAGCCATATCAGGCATATAAATCCACTCTCTAATTGGTGATCCAGTACCCCATACAATAAATTCGGAGTCTCCATTATTTTGTGCTTTTATCATCCTCATTATGATACCGTTCATCGCATGCGTTTTTTCTTCATCCAAATAATCATTTGGTCCGTAAGCATTTGGAATAATCAAATTAACTGTATTGATATCATATTGTTTTTTATAACATTCAGATATTATAAATCCTAATTTTTTAGGTGTTCCATAAGACTCAACCGATTGATGTATCGGGCCATCCCACCACATATCCTCATGTTGTATATCAATTATACCTGGATAGGAACAATTAGATATTGAATTTATTATCGTTATATCTTTGTTAAAATTAGCTACGGATTTGTATAAATTTAAATACATTTCACTATTATCGTGCACAACATTTGCGGCATTTTCATTTACATATTTTATACTACCGACATGAGCTGCTGCAAATATGATTATATCAGGATTTATTTCCTTCAATTTTCTCAAAGAACACTCATAATCACTCAAATCAAAATTAGTTCTTCTACTTTCATAAAACATTTCATAATCAGAATTTTCAAAGGCTTTTTGTATATTTTTACCCATAAATCCATTACCGCCTAATACTAATATTTTTTCTTTCACTTAAAAACCTCCATTTGTTTTGTTAAGTCTGGCCAATCTTCATAAACCCATTTTTTAGGAGTAGTTTCTATAGCCTTTTGTAGCTTATCTAAACCTAGTTGAGCAGTTTCCGGAGTCATATAATAATGATATCCCATTGTATCAATATTCTGAGTTGACCAAGACTCATCGGGATCTCTACCATCATAACTCATCTTTTTGAGCATTACAGCATCTTGTTCGTCATCTAACAGTATCATACCGCCTCTACCCAAGCTTAAATGTTTTCTAAATTGAAATGAAATACACATAAAGGTATTAGGTTGATATGAATTATCTTTCCAAAGGACTGCAGCGTCTATTATACTTTTACTTTCATAGTTAAGAGTATAATAGTCTTGCCACCTTTCATTTCTCCAACTAAGCTTAATACCTAACTTATCAGCGAGCATAGGAACTGATAAATAGGTTCTGACTGGCACATTTATTTCACTCGCATTTGTTAAACGTAAACACAACTCAATACCGTGAGTGCAACAATCTGTAGCTACTGCATAGGGTGAACCAAAAAAGTCTGCAATTTCACCTTCAAAATCTTTAACTACCTGAAAGCTCATTATACTTCTCCTTTATAATATTTGAATCTATTTTCTTCACTAATATAGCAGGATTACCTTTGTAAACACCCCAAGATTCTGTGTCACCCATAAGAAGGCTTCCAGCGGTTAGTAAAACTCCTTCTCGTAGTATCGATCCAGGTAATACAATTGAATTAGTTCCTATATTGGAAAGTCTTTCCATAATAACTGGCTTTGTTATTTGAGTTCCTTTATACTCATTTGGTATCATAGAGCCAAAAAGGCCAGAATGATCGAATCTATCAGATGAACAGATTACTCTTGCACCAGCCATTATATTATTAAATCCATCACATCTAAAAACACCATCTTTTCCTCCGATTATACTTACAAAAGGGGATATATGAACATAGTCACCAATATCTGCAGCTGTCGTAATTACACTCATATCTATTGCTACATGACTCCCTACTCTACACAAATCTGGCCTTTTAATTACAGCGTTTTCATCTATTAAGACATCATCTCCGACGTGATCAAACTTACTAATATCTACCATTAGAATCCCTTTTAAGCTTTACCCACTTTTTAGGAAACGCATCACTCAGATCGAAATGAGAGTAGCCAGGCCCTAACCATTCTGATTCTGGTACAACAACCACTTTTTCACTATTTTGATTCATATATGCAGCCCACCAACTAAATGTAGAATTACCTAATATATTATGATTACACATTGACATAAGAGTAAAGTCTAAAACATTATTATTAGAGTTATCTACAAGTGTATATTCTACATTAATATTTTTCAATAGTTCTGTACATAAGTTTTGACTATCAGTAAATACAAGAATATTGTAACTGTCATCATAACCAATTACTTCTAAGGCTTTTTTGTAAAATTCTAATGAAACATTTTTATGATAATGTTGAATATGTTCAAACTTTCTATCGCCTCCTAATCTATAATGTAATGATATTGTTTTTTTATCAAATAAATAACCATACTTATTCATTACTAAACTTTTGTTCTCTTTTTTGAGTAAAAATTCTTTAGACATATCCACCCCAAGAAAATACTTTTCAGATTGAAAGTAACCATCATAGCATAAATTATCGTACAGAGGGACCTCTACATATTCTTTTACAGCATTTATTCCTTTATCTACATGCTCATATGTCTCTATTTCTTCTATAGGTTTATCGATGTAATTAAATACATTTTCAAAAAGATTTTTAATTTCTAAATTTATCTCTTGATCTAAATTCATTTGATTTATTACTTGACGATTAGTGTAAGAAGGTAAAAGCAATTCAATTCCATAAAGTTTATGTATCGCATAAACATTAGCTAGTTGAAAAAGATTATTACCCAAACCACCAGAAAATATACACGTTATCATTTTTTTATAGCCTCACTCTGAGTTTTGATGTACTCCTTTAGCTGTGATAATGTCTCCTCTTTTGAGTATAGATAATCACCATTCTTACCCCAATGTTTAGAATGTTTGCTTTTCATATTCTCATTTACTATATGACTATTCGGGGAATCTATCGAAAATAAATCTAATATCTTTTTAAATACTATAGGTTCAGTACCTATATTTAAAATTTTTAGATTATGTTTTAGTGCACATTCTATGTCTGCCCATATATTATCTAAACAATAATACTGAAGAACGCTAGTTTCGTCAGGTAAATACTGATAATCTTTATTAATTAGATCATAGATAGTATTTTTCTTCAAATTTTTACCAAATAATCCAGGTAACCTTACAATAAGATAATCATTAAAATTATTTCTAACATAGTTTTCTAAATATAATCTGTTTCTACCGTAGGCATTATCCGCAGGATTATCGTAAACAGAAAGTGTAGATATCAGTACAAACTTATTAAAAAAGCATTTATCTATTTTTTCTATTAGACTAATTATATCATCATAATCTTTTTTAGGATTTTCATTAGCAAAAAACTTAACTCCGCTTACTCCTGCACAAACTAGTGTATTAAATGACTTATCTACTATTTCATCAATGTTTTTTGTATTGTAATAATAATCAAAATCTTTTTGATTTTTTATGTTTGAACCAACAAAGCCTGTGTAACCTATTAAAGCATCCATCACATCTGTTTCCGTTTTAAAATATTTTCAAATTTGTCTCTATGAGCTATGTATAAATACTCTACATCATTTATATACTTTTTACTAATTTCTAAATTTTCTTGAACGGCATCTATTTTACTCTCATATAACTCTTTAGATAAACCATTAATTATTTTACCTAATTCTGGAAGTGAATTGAATTGAATAATACCTTCAGAATTAAAGTAATTTCCTACTTCATTATCACCATAGAAGATCGGTATTGTTCCTGTTGCTATACAATCAGTTAGAACTTCTGTGAAATATCCTGTTTGTTTTGAATTCATTATAGCGAGAGAAAAGTAGTACGGAGCTAAAGAATATATTTTTCCTAACTTACCATGCCTATCTATTAGGTCATTGTATCCGTTACCATAAATATCCATCCTATCTCCAAATTGTTTAATTACCCAATGTCTTAGTCTGTGTCCTACTGTCCAATCTTTAGCAGAAGCTACAATAGACAGCATTTTACTTTTCTCATATATTCCGTATTTGTCTCTTTCTATTCTTGATCCTAATACTGGACAATATATAAACTTATCTGTTCCCACTACATTTTCCAAATGTCTAAATGCTGATATTACATAATCAAAATCTTTGTGATTTTCAATCAAATACTCATAAGGGTTGTAACCATCTTCACTAAATGCTGTGCTATACTCATATATGTCTGGGTTTTCTTTATAAAATGCAATTTTAACATAGTCTTTTTTACTGAAGTTTACATGCTCTTTTAAGTATTGATCTTCAAAAATTTGTATTTTGCTATTTTCATCTCCACTAAAAAAATAATTCCAATATTCCAATTTTGGAGGTATCATATTGTCGTATCTACTTAGATTCATACTTGAATGTGAGTTTATCGTATCCTTCATCACAACTTTTATTTCTTAATTTTATTCTTTAGCTCTGTAGTAGAATAGCTATGACTCCTATCCACCCACACTATTTTCAAATCTAATTCTTTACCGGTATAATCTTTACCTTTGTAATCATCACCCAAAAATCTTACATCAAATTTACCAACTTTTAGGTATTGATCTAAACCATACTCATTCCAATAAACTCTAACATCATCAACATCCTTCATAGCCATCAATATCTCTTCTCTTTCTTCAACAGAATGTACCGGCTTTGGTTTGTTATTTTCTACAGATGGATCTTCGTGTAAGGCTACAGTTAGATGTGTACAATGATTTTTAGCCTCTTTGAACATCTTTACATAGCCAGGATGAATCAAATCAAATGCCCCAGCGATAACACCTCTGACTTCTTTCTTTGGTAAAATAGTATGTAACATAATAAGATGAGCAGATTCTACAACACCGTAATCGTGAGACTTAGTGTGATATCGGAAATGATGTTTGCCTAAGCTGTTTAGCTTATTGTCTTTATCAAAACCTGATAAAGCCATATACGGATAATCATTATCAATACAATATTGTGCAGCATTTACTATATTCATTGAGTTACCTGAAGATGATATTAAAATTACCATCGTATCACTTTCCCAAAAATGTTTAATGAATTCTACATAAGCTTCATCCCTACCAAAGTCATTAATATAACAGGTTAATCTAGAAGAATCTGAAAAACTAATAGCTTTTTTACCTAACATCTTTGTATAGTCTTGTGCTATATGTGAAGCAACTGAGTTACTACCACCATTGCCAATTATGATAACTCTGTTATATGGTTGTATAATATCCTTAAATTCGTTAGATTTTCTTTTGATAACCTCTAATTCTTTTTGTAAAGTTCCTATTTGCATAACCTTTTACTCTTTTAATTACTTAAATAAATAGTTAAAAAAAATGTTAAAATCCACATTATTTATTGGTTAGGTTTTACTTTCTTAACTTTTTTTATAAATTTAAATACTGGTTGCATCAACATATAAATCCACTTTAATCTAATTGAATTTACTTTTCTAATATGAGATGTATTTTTAAATTTACCTTTTTTGACAAGTATTTTTATATTTCCCCAATACTTGCTTTCCTTAATCTTAACAATTTCAAATCCACAGCTTTCAAAAAGCTGAGTCAAACTGTTTTTTGTGAAGTACAGTAAGTGTTCGGGATGATAGGTTGTCACTCCATTAACTTCAGTCCAATAAAAGCTGGGAACTTCAAAAAAGGCTAATCCATTTTTATTCATTAATGATTTTATATTTTTAACCGCTAAAACTGGATCAATAAAGTGTTCCAAAGTGTGTCTACAGAATATAAAATCATATTTTTGCTTAAATAATTTGCTAATGTATTCCTCATCTTTACTATCAATACAATTATTTTTAATAATTTTTATTCCATCTATGTTCTCTACTTTGTTTTCACCATCTGGTAAATCTAAACCACATAAAACATCTGCATGTTTGTAGTGATTTTTCATATTAAGCAATGATAAATTAGAAAAAGCCCCCACCTCTAATATTGATTTTATTTTATCACTCTTAATGTTAACAAATTCGTATATGTATGAAGCAACATTTTTAGCATGAGTTTCATAATCTTTTTGTGTTCTACATTCTAACTCATAGTAATTTATATCTTTATCTACCTTCTGATAAATCATATAACAATTTCCACATACATTTATGTTTAAATTGTAGTTTTTTTCTACAAAAGATTTATAAATCTTATTAGAACCACAAACAGGACATTTTACAAAACCCATTGCACCATCCCTCTTTTATCTATGTTTATTTTTATATTAAATGTATCGAATTTTATTCTTTTCTCAGAGATAACCATCATATATCCCCCATTTCCCGCACCACAAAGTCTATAGCTTAAAACACCATCGATGTTTTTTATAACATTTTCCATCTCATAAATATTGCTGTTTAAAATAAGAGGAGATGTTTGCTTTTTATCTTCCCAAGATTTTAAAATTAAAGAATTCAAGCTTTTGAAATCATTTTTTTGTATGTCTAAATCTCCATTTTTAACTGATCTATATAGATTCATTCTTTCTTTTAAATTTAAAGATTTCAAAACATTAGTAGAACTTCTTCCCTGACCTACAGAGACTAAGTAAAAGTTATGACTGTTAAAGTATTCATTGCTATAAAATTTTATAGTTGGAGTAGCCTCTCCCTTTGAAAATTTTAAATGCTTAAATCCTTTTATACCACAACCAATAGTGTCTTGTCTACCTGTAAGTGGATTGAACTTTCTCTCTAACTCTAATCCTAAGAGACATATTTCCATATCGCTCAAATTTATTTTCTTAAAAGTTGAAATTGCTTTTATCATAGACAATGTAAAAGATGAGGATGCTGCCATACCTGAACCATAGGAAGGAATGTCTGCGGTTAAAGTTATTGTTAGTGGATTTCTAACATTGAAATATTCTAAAACAACTCTTACGACATCATTTTTTATTTCTGAAACTGACTTAACATATTCTTTTTTTGAGTATTGAATTAAAAACCTATCATCGTATCTTTCATTTACGGCGATATATGTGTATAAGTTAACAGGAAAACTAATTACTTTACCATTGCCATTGTATTCTATAAAATCTTCTAAGTCTGTAGATCCACCTAACAATGATATTCTGAGAGGTGTCGAAGCTATTATCATATACCTAATTGTTCCTTATACTTTGGAAGCCAATCTTCTAATTCCATTGTGGGATTCCAATTGAGAAGTTCCTTTGCTAAAGTGTTATCTGCTAATGTTACTCTTGGTTCTTTTACCGCGTCTAAATAAACCCTATCTCCACCTATCATATCAGCTAACTGATTTACGCTTTTGCAATCACCTCTTCCTATGTTTATTCCCTCTCCACTACCTACATTTTTTGACATTGATGCTTTTATGTTAGCTTGAACCACATCACCAACATATGTAAAATCTCTTTGCTGCTCACCATCTCCAAAAATAGTCATAGGTTTTCGATTCCTTATTTGATTAGCAAAAATACCCATAACTAAACAATAAGCTCCTTCTAATAATTGCCTCTCCCCATAAACATTAAAGTACCTCAAACACACAGTCTCTATATCATACAATTCGCTGTACAATCTACAATATTGTTCACCAATAAGTTTATGAAGAGCATATGGACTTATAGGATTGTACTCAGCTTTTTCTGTTGTAGGCAATTGCTTTGTATCACCATAAATGGATGATGATGAGCTAAACACAAATCTACGAACTTTAGCTAATCTTGAAAGTTCTAAAACATTAAGTGTTCCATTTACATTTTTATCATGAAATGGAATAGGATTTTCTATTGACATCTGAACTCTAGCTAAAGCCGACATATGAAAAACCAATTCAACATTTTCAAAGTATTCTATGTTAATATCATTTTTATCTGATATATCGCATTTAATAAAATTAACATTAGTATTTATGTTTTCTTTTTTTCCTGTGGAAAGATCATCCAATACAGTAACTTCGTGTTTGAGTTCAACTAACTTATCCACTAAATTACTACCTATAAATCCAGCACCACCTGTAACTAAAACTTTCATTCTAACTCCAAAATATATCTTCTGTTATTCGAGGTGTATCTCTAATTTTCATATCATTTTTCAACCATAAATTTTGATACTTATCTTTTATTCTCGGAGAGTACAGAGTAACTCTATCATCTCCATTATCCTTGGCTATTTTACTGTGAGAGTAAGAACTTTGCATGTAATACCAAATAGGTAAACCTAAGTATTTAAATTTGTAACCATTAAAAACAGCTCTTGCCCAATATTCAAAATCGCCAGATCCACCAAAATTTTTGAAATCAGGAGATCCTATTTTATCATATAGCTCTTTTCTAAATATAGTTCCTGGAAAGTATATGAAATTATTATTTCTTGTTAAACGATCACCATCAATACCAAACATCCAATCAAACATAAAATTTGGATCAGACCAAGCTTTATTCATTTCAACTTCTTCAGTAGGTAATGGTATACTTTCTATTTCAAATTCTTCATTAATATGATAGCAGTTTGAACACACAGCAGCGTATGAACTGTCTAATGACATTAAATGCTTTAAAGATAAACTATAAAATATTGGTGTGTAGAAATCATCTTGATTTGAGGAATGTACAAATGGAAATTTGATTAAGTCTTTAGCACCAACAAATCCTCCAGGCGCTGTTTTGTATCCATAGTTAAAATTTGAATAGTGATATTCAAAGTACTTATGGTTTCTAATCCATACTGGTATATCTTCTATAATACTCTCATCTCCGTTATCATTGTACAATATAAATTGAAATTCTATATCAAGAACATCTAATGAGTTTATTTGATTTATGGTGGATTTTGATATCAAAGGATTTTTATTGTATACACTTTGTATTACTGTTAGCATTACTTCCTCACATTCATCTCTTTACTGAAATTTTGATTGTAAAACATATTCTGTTTCTCTTGCTTTTCAATTGTTTTTGGATGATACAAACTCAATTCCTCATGCGGTGGCAAATGTGCATAAGTTTTACAACCCGTAATGTATTCGTGAAGCGGGCGTGTCCATCTGATTTCGCTACCACGCCTAAATACCCTCGCCTGATAGTCTGGATAATTAACCCAATTCTTTTCTGAAACTCTCCATCCCCACCTTTGTATGTGACGCTGTTCCATACCCTCAATAGTATTGACTCTTGGTATCCAAATCAAATCTACATCATTTATCTCTAATATCTGCTTTAACTGCTTGAGTAATATTTCATTTGGATATTCATCAGCATCTATATGAAAAATATAATTACCTGTAGAATTTTCTATAACTGAGTTCTTATGAGCCGCAAAGTCTTTACCTAACTTTCTCTGATAAACCTTCATAGATTTATATGAATCAGAAAATCTTTTAGAATATACATCTAATTCAAATCTAACGGCGTCATCTTCACCATCGACACAAATCACAACCTCATCTGTATCATCGATAGTCTTATATAGTATTTCTAATAACCTTTTTAACTCTTTAGCTTCATTATGAACTGTAATTCCGTAGCTAATTTTCATTTAATAATTCCTTGACAAAATCCTGAGGTAGTCTCAAATCCTCTAAAAATACCTGACTCTTCTTTACTTTTTCGTAGTTATAGGTTCTGTATACACCATATCTCTCTATCAAATTTCTTAGCTTTCTGTAAATCGTCTTAGTGTTAGAATCTAACCTGACATTGTAAATCTTTTTATCAGCATCAACAATTCCAACCTCACCCGCAGTTTCTAATATTCTTTTAATTTCAGTAGTTACAGGTTGATTAGAAACCTCTAATTGTATTCCGTGAAGTAGATAATCGCTAGATGGATTTTTAGCTTTGTTCCTTAACTTAGGCTCTAAAACTAAAATAGTTCTTCTAAGGATCCTACCTTCCTTATTTTTGTATCTGAATGATATTATATCACCACGAATTACTTTGTTCCAATTGTAAGTTATCTTAGCCATCTAAATCTTTTATTATACCCATAGCTTGACATGCATCTGTAAACTCATACTGACCAAAAACTTCAGGATTCTCTATGTCTAATCTCTTATCGTGTCCTTCATATTGATCTCTTTCTTCTTCAGGTACATCGATAACCTTTGCATAATTCCAATACCAATCATTTTGCTTTCCATCGGGATATATTATTCCTTTTTCTCCCATATTTAATACAGAGGGAAACCAGATTAATCCTCTTTCTTCATCCATTATTTTTAAATCATTCATCAACTGAGTGTTGTTTTTAGTCAACTCTTCTAGCTTATCACTATCGATAGCCATATAAGAATTAGAAGTCATACCACAACCAAAACACATGTAAGATTCAAATGGTTTTCCTTCTATTTCTGTTTGTTCAACAAAGCAGTTTTTTGAATTTAAATCGCACGGGCATTTAGTTTTCTGTTCCATTATTCAGCTCTTTTTAGTTTAGGTAATTTTATCTTTGGCAACTTTTTATCATCACCTACTTTTTTTAACTTAGGTAACTTCAAATCAACAGCCTGTGGTTGTTCCTCAAAATTAGGAAGGTATTTATCTAATATATTTGAAAATTTAGAAGTCATCATATCTAAAGAAAAAATCTTATTACCCATAGCCAATCTTCTCGCAGCCATTGTGTGATTTCTATATTCTTTGAAAACTTTGAACATCATCTGTGCGGCATATTGATAATTTATGGTAAACCATTGAGCCTTATCAACTCTCATTTCTTCTGGCAGAGCTGATGGATGTACATCAGTTAGTGTGCCGGGTAATAGTATAGCATTATTTTTATTCAAAAAGTCTAATTGTCCGCTCCAATTAGAAACCATGATAGGTTTTTCAGATAGTGACGCTTCTAACAATGGACGACCAAAGCCCTCACCTTTTGTGAAACTGATATGTACCTTAACCTTTGGATGATTATAAAGTTCATTCATCTCTTCATCATCTAAATCACCGTGTATTACATAGATGTTTGGATATGATTTAGCTTCAACTGAATTTCTAATATCATTAATCTTTTTTAGTATCTCTCTTCTATCAATGACAGAAAAACTAGAATGGCTTGTTTTCATAATCAGAGCTGGTGGTTTTTTCATATTCTTAAACTTCTCTAAGAATGTCTTAACCAACATACCTGTATCCTTTCTATCTTGTCCTAAATCACCTTGCAACCAATGTCCAACATACAGAAAACAAAACTTCTCCTCTATCTGATTCATCTGTTCTACAAACTCTTCTGAAAATTCATTAGTCTTTTTGTAAATATTAGTGTCCACACCCTCAAACAGAACTTCCATTGGCTTCTCTAATTTAAGTTCACCAACTTTTTTCTGTGTTTTGTCATCTATCCTATCATACGATACACCTGTAAATACTTGCTTCGTAAAATTTGATGGCACTATATTCATATCCATTTTGTTTAATCCATCAATCCACTCTGCTCTTGGTAAAGTACACTCTATACCAGCAGTAATACCGATATTATACTTAGCTAATGGTGTGAATTCATTTGGAACACTAAGTTGAATGTGAATTTCAGGTTGTCTCGGTAATTGATTTCCAGTTAGGATTCTATCTATGATTAACTTATCCTTTGGATTCTGATCATTAAGTGCGTTCATCGGAGTATTACCCCATCTCAATGAATTAATCTTAATATCAAACCTATCCATCTCAATCAAAGAGTGTAATAAGTCTCTGGCATGAGCTCCGTAACCACTTCTGGTTGCTGGAGGACCTGTAAATAATAGTAAAGGTTTCATCAATACTCCTAAGCTTTATAAATTGTATAACGTTTTCTTGGTGACCACTTATCGAAAGCCCTATCCATATGTTCTATGAATAAGTTAGACATAGCCTCAGCACTCATCATAGCATCATCACTCATAACAAACTCATGCCCTAATTGTCCACATCGGGTTCTTTCTTCATCTCCCATATCGTACCATTCTTTAATAGCATCAGCAAAATCTTCAAAAGAAGGTCTATCATCAAATATAAATGGTGTCGGTATTGAACCCTGTAAACTACGATTAGATGGCCAAACTGGCTTAGCCCACTCACCCCAAGTTAAATCGGAATTATTCTTCCACTTTTTAGCATCATGTAGTGAATGTACCCAACTGTAATCCTCATAGGTCAATAACTTATCCTTATACTTAAACCCACACTGGTCTTGTAATCCACCTGTAACCGTAACTGATATTGGTGTACCACACATTAGAGCCTCACAGGTTCCTAAACCAAATCCTTCATTACTAGCCATATTAATTTGTATATCTGCAATGTTATACAGAAAACATAACTTCTCATCGTCTAATTTTTTAGCAGAAAATATCACATCATATTCAGGACAAACAGCAGCAACAACAGCAGGTAAATCTGTCCCATTAGGATCCTGAGGTTGAGTATGCATTACTAAAGCACATCTTTTAGCTTTATTAGTTGGTAACATATCACAGAATGTTTTGTATGCCATAATAACATCACCAGGTAATTTTCTACGAATATTTCTGTTGTTCCAAAATACTATAAAATCGTATTCTCTTCCGCCTGTCAACATTTTTCTAAACTTAATCAAATCGTCATATTTCTCATGTCCTTTGTTGATTGGATAGAAATTCTTATGATTGATTCCATGTGGTATGTAAGTATTATTCCATTCATTAGTCGGAACATCTTTGCGAACATTATCAACTATATTTACAGTTTGTTTGCTGATATTCATAATCAAATCACAGCTTTCGTAAAATGGTTCATTCCAAATTGGATATGGTAAGTCATCCCAAATGTTGTAGTAAAAAATAGGAATATGTTGTCTTATCTCATGCTCCATCTGATACAACCACTCCCAAAACCTAGGATCTG
>MDTA01060214.1_pt1 | contig 14212 bp, 13 predicted proteins | sample 811151 | NCBI WGS metagenome assembly MDTA01 (sample SAMN05326648, study PRJNA326480) | marine metagenome | isolation source: seawater | place: Indian Ocean: South | collected 2010 | reverse complement strand
TTAGGGAAAGTAATAATATTAAATTTTCTAAAAGGTAAGAAATTATATCTTTTTCGCAAGTATAACTTTAATTTTTAATATTATAAAAATTACTTTAATCCTTTTAAAAATATTTTATACAATAAATTAAAAATATATAGATAAGAATCCAAAAATTTTCAAATTAGATAAGTTGTAATGGAGATTAGTTGCTTGAACTACTACCTGATCCACCACCTGAAGCAGCTCCTATGGCAATCCCTGTAAGGATTACTATAGGTAAAATTCCTATATTACAATTCCCATCTACAATAACTTTTCCCTCAGACAAAAGATTGTTTGTATTAATGTTATCACCTTTTGTTTTAGTTAAATTTGTATCTTTCCAAACTATCTTTTTATCATTAGCAACATCAGCACTTGATACCATAAACTTTTTATTTTCAACTTCTACAAATCCAGAATAATCATCTAAATTACTACAAAATTTTACTACTAGATTACCTTTACTATTAACACTTTTTTTTACTTTGATTTCTTCTAATTCCGAAGCAAAAATTGAAATTTGTTGGAACGGTAAAAATGAAAGCAAGGAAGCAAATAGGAATTTATTAAATTTCATATTTTATAAAATTTTTTCTAATTATATCAGAGAATTATAAAATAAATGTAAATGTCTTTCTTTTAACACACTAAATTTAAATATTTTAATTTACTGAATACTTTTGACTAAAAAGTAATTTTCTTTATAAGGTATACGAAAATCTTCAATTAAAGACGCATTAAAATGTGTTGGCATAACCACTATAGATTTATTATTTTTTAACCTTGCAATATAAGCTGCCCACCAAGAAAAAGTGCTATTAGAAATTATAAAATGGTCACATTTTGACATCAAATAAAAATCATTTGCATAAGTGCGGTATTTTTCATCAAACAAAACAAAGTTTTTTATTTGATCTTTCAGATTTTTTTCAAACCATTCTTTATCATCTGTAAAAATTATGATTTTTAAATCACCAACTTTACTTCTAAGTAAAGATATCGATTTTAAAAAATATTGAATGGAAACTATTCCATGAGTTTTTCGCCCTTTTTTTGTATTTATAAAGTCTCCTTTTCTTACATGCATACCTATGCTTTTATGTTGATAATAAGTTGCTAATTTATTTGGAATTTTTAAATATTTTCTAAATTTGAAATTATTAACATAATTAAGAGCTTTATATTCAGCAAATATTTGTTGCCAATAACCATGAAAAATTAAAAAAGAATTTGATTCTATTTTTTTTTCTAAATCACATAATTTTAAATTTTTATCATGGACAATAATACTTGATAATCCAAAGCCTTCTCTATTGTGAATAAAAAGAGATAATCTCAATAAGATTGAAAATATAAAGGAATTAAGGGGGAATCTGATATTTTTAGGATCTATATATGAAATATTGAAATCAAATATTTTCTTTAAATCAATACCATGAAAAACCTTACTTCCAATTAAATTATCAACTTTATAACTCTTTGAGCTATCAAAATAATATAATTTTTTTTTATACTTTTCTTCAATATATTTACTAAATGTATATTGGTATAATTGATTTCCAACTCCTCCATACAAAATAAATATATAGGAATTTTTTTCCAGATTAAAAAAATGTCTTAGGAATTTCAAGATTTCTAATTTTGCTAGAAATGTTTATTTTTAATGTTACTTAATATAAGTCACTTAGTTCAACTTAATTAAGATTTTTATTAATAATAAATTTGAAGTTTTTAAAGAAAATATTTTTATTTTGCATTAATTGAGAAATGGGTTGATATTTATCTAGTTATCAAGAGATAAATATTTAAATCAATAATAAAATATAAAATTATTATTTTTAACTATAAGATATTGGATTATTCTAATAATTTTTTTCTCTCCTCTACAGCTTTTGACCTTTGGGAAACAAAATCTAAAATTTCACTTTTTAATTTTATTGAATTTATTTCTTTTACCTTTAATTTTTGGTTTTGAAGATATACAACATTATTGAAATTATATTTTTCTTCTAATTTTTTAAAGTCGCTTCTTTGATGGGCACCTCTACTTTCCTTTCTATTGAATGCAGACTTTATTGTAGCTTCCGCACTTATTAGAGAGCTTTGTAAATTAAGGGTATCTATAAGTTCTTGTTGATTATTTTCTTCTAATTTGATATCAATTTCCATGGATAAACCTTTAAGATCGTTTAATTTATTTAAACCCTCTTTAAGATTCTTTTCATCTTTTATCACCCCACAATAGTTCCACATAATATCACTCAATTGATTTTGAAGTGTAATTGCTTTTTGGCTGCCTCTTTTAATAATTTTTTCTATATTTTCAATGGCAAGATAGATCATCTTTTTAGATCTCATTTGAAAATTTAAATTCCTTGAGTATCTTGAAGAATTTTCACCTACAATTTTCCCAAATATTAGAATCTCTGCCAAAGAGTTTCCCCCCAAGCGATTTGCACCGTGTAAACCCCCTGCAACTTCTCCCGCAGCAAATAAACCTTTTATATTTGTACTAGGATTAAAAGGATTAACTCTAAATCCTCCCATAGAGTAATGAGCAGTTGGCGCAACTTCCATTGGATCTTTTTAAATATCCAATAAATGTGATTCAAGGAACTGCTTATAAATATTAGGAATCTTTGAAATTATAAAATCCTTATCTTTATGGCTGATATCTAAAAATACTCCCCCATTTGGACTGGACCTGCCCTCTTTAATTTCTGTATAATTTGCTATTGCAACAATATCTCTTGTTGAAAGTTCCATTCTTTTTCTATCATAATTAATCATAAATCTTTCTCCCTTTCCATTATAAAGTTTTCCTCCTTCGCCTCTAACAGCTTCCGTTACAAGAGTGCCTGACATTTTCTCTGGCAATATCATTCCTGTGGGGTGAAACTGAACCATTTCCATATCAACTAGTTCACATCCAACCTTTAAACCTAATAATAATCCATCACCAGTATTCTCTTGATTTCTAGAAGAACTTCTTTTCCATATTTTTGTATGTCCTCCATTACATAGAATAACTGAATCTGCAAAATGAATTGTTTTCTCGCCTGAAATTATATTTATAGATATTGCACCAAAGCATATTTCATCTTTAACTAGTAATTCACTTACATATTCATTGTCATAAATAGGTATGCCCATGGTTTTTGATTTGTTTAATAAAGTATTTATTATTGATCGGCCTGTATAGTCTCCACTGAAACAAGTTCTACGAAAACTATGAGCCCCAAAATATCTTTGATTAAATTTTCCATTTTTTAACTTTTCAAAATTTGCACCCCAGCTATCAATTTCACTTACTGCATCAGTAGCTTCTTTTGCCATTATTTCTATTGAATATGGATCACCGATTTTATAACCTTCAAGATAAGTATCTGCAAAATGTTCTTCCCAGCTATCATCATGATCAAGATTTCCAAAAGATGCATTGATACCTCCTGCAGCTAGCACAGTATGTGAATCATTTTTTGGCCTTTTACCTAAAACTTTTACAGACAAATTGTTTTTTTTCACTTCAATTGAAGCTCTTAACCCAACTCCACAACCAATAACCAACAAATTTGATATGTCTGTTAAATAATCATTTATACTAGCTGTATTATTTTTTAATTGATAATTAATCTACTATATTTTAAATTGATTTTTAAATTTGTTATTAATTAAGTATTCATTAAAAATTTTTATAAAAATGGATAAGAAAGATTTTTTCTGTTTTAATTTAAGATACTGAATCTTAGTAGATTTTAAGATAGTAGTAATTAGTCTTTTTTTTATAAGATATGATGTTATTGAAAAATGATTTAAAAACCTTTAAACTTATCTCTTTTTAAAAGTATAAATCCCGCAACCGTAAACTAAATGACTATAGTCATCTTCCAAGTTGGCATTTAAGATTAAATCTCCATCATCATTTAAATAATCAAATCTAACGAGATCCATATATCTTCTGATACTAGGATTTTTAAAAATACTTTTTGGATGAAAAATCCTATGGGCATTAAAATAAATCTCATCTTTAGATCCAATTGGAAAACTTAAATATAAAGTACCTTTACTTTCCAATATAGATACCATATTTTTTATTCCTTTAATATGTCCATGAATATCAACTGGATCGGTATAACGACCTAATCCAAAGTGTTCTAATGCATGTAGACAAGATAAGGAGTCTGTTTTTCCTATATCATTGGCAATTATCAAATCAGCTCTAACAAATTTTATATTTTTGTGGATTGATTTATTCAACGATCTAATATCTAAAACTTCTATTTCTCTATATGAAGCAACATGTGCGATAAAACCATCGAATCTAGATCCAATATCTATATTTCTTTTAGGATTAGATTCAAAAATCATTTTTGCAACTAGCAAATATTGATGAAAATAATGACCTCCTGCTGATCCCGCGTTGTCATCATAATCCTGCAATCGCATTGTATATTTTGTAATTTCACCCCCTTGTCTTATCCATTCTTTTTTTTGCTTTTTAAATCTGAAATAATTTTTATATGAATAAATTACTTTTAAATCAATACCTAAATAAACACAAATACTATTTTTTTTTGTTAGTACTTTTTTAGTAAATAAAAAATTAATTTAATTTTAAATAATAAATCGAGCCTACTAGTAATTCTTAAATCAGTTATTAAAATCCCTTATGCTTAAATCTATAATCAACATAAATGTGAAATCAGCAAATCATTTTCAGAGAATAAATAATTGTATTAATCTTGATTTAAGGCCTATTTCTTAAGAATTTCTCAAAAATGAATTCAACTAGTTTTAGTGGCATAAGTGCAAAAATTATTCTTATTAAAAAGGAAGGAATAAAAAAAATACCATGTAAAAATGAATTATTAAAAAATGTAAATAGCAATCTAAATTCAGAAAAGATTAATTTAAACCCCCTTCTTCTAGCTCTTTGATTAGATATTCTTAAGCCGACTAGCTCTTCTTCAATATTTTTAAATTTTAAACCGCTGAATAAAGCTCTTATCCATAAATCATAATCTTCATAAAAAGGAAAATTACGATATCCTCCTTGCAATTTTAAAATTGATTTTTTAAAAAAACCTACACTTGGATGATTTATCGGATTTCTATAAAGTATTGTCCTGCATATAGACTCATGAGTTAAAGGCATCTTTTTTCTTGATACCAAAATACTTGGATTATCTAAAAATTCATAAATATTTGAACCAACTATATCTACATTGCCCTTATCTAATTCAGCTACTATTAGTTCAGCTCTTTTTTCTAGATTAATATCATCAGTATCAAATCTCAAAACAATTTCGGATTCGCATTTTTTCAGGCCCTTTCTTAATGCTATTCCTAATCCCAAATTTTTTTTAAGAGGAATTAATACTAGTGGCAATAAAAAAGAATATTTTTCTACTATTTCTAAAACGTTTTTTTCTACATATCCATCAATTACTAAAAAGATATTTTTTGGTTTATGTGTTTGATTTTTAATAGATTCAAATGTTTCTTGTAACTCTGAGGCTTTTGAATTTTTATATATAGAACCAAGGAAATCATAATCAGATAGTTTTTTCATGGATTATTAAAATTTAATAAAATCAATAAAAATTTTATACATAATTTAGTTTATAAATAAATAATATTTTTCTTAACTTAATTTTGCAAGATTTTTAAATAATAAATTATTTGAGAAATTCTTAGATAAGTCATAAAGGTTAAAAATATTTACATTATTATTTTATTTCTGAAACATTAATGAAACTACATCCTGCTTTAAATGCTGCAATTTCATCATTAATCGTATCACCAATAAGTAGGCTTTTACTAAGGTCAATATTTCTTCTAAATGATTCCGCAAGGATTAAACCTGGTTCTGGTTTTCTGCAAAAGCAATTAAACTTTAAATTTTTATTCTCTCCCTTATAACCTGAATGAGGGTGATGAGGGCAAATACTAGCTAAGTCAATTTTGATTCCTAATTTAAATAAATCATTAATAATTTTCCCATTTATTTCTGAAACTTCTTCAAAAGTTGCCAGACCCATTGCTATCTGAGGTTGATTGCTGACTATAATGCAGATTGAATATTCATCTATTATATTTTTTATAAACTTTAAATTTTTGAAGTTATATTTTATTTCCTCTTTTTTGAGAATATATTTTTTTTCTTTGCACTCTATAAGTGTTCCATCTCTGTCCAAAAACAAGGCTTTCTGTTTTTTTTGATAAGATAATCTACTGATGGATGATCTTTGCAAAAATTTTTCAGTATTATGAAATCTTTCAGCAGTTCCTATATCTTTAATAAACTCACTAGTATTATAGCTATATATTCTGGTGCAATTATTTTTTTTTAATTGAGATAAATATTTAAAAAAAGAAATAGGTTCAGATGGAGGAGGATTATTTTCTAAAAATATTTTTTTTATAATACTTATTCCAGCGTTTCCTAAGTACGCAGAACTTAATTCATTATTTTGATGCGGTTTGCATAAAAATTTTTTAATTTCTTTTGTTTGAGATTCAATTATTAAATCTGAATCGTGGGGATGTGATGAAATATGTGTAAGCAAAGTTATTGTACTCCCATTAATTTTATGGAATTCATTTGCTTTTTTTATATCAAAATCCCAAACTAAGTCTCCACCCAAAAATAAGAAATCATCTTCTAGAAATTGTTTAATATTCCATAAACCTCCACATTCCCCTAATGGAAGTTCTTCTTGAATAACAAATAATTCGATATCATATTTTTTTGTAAAATGATTCTTTTTTGATATGAAATATTCTTTTTCGTATGAAGTTAATAAAAAAACTTTTTTAATCCCAAATTTTATGAGATTTATAATTGCTCTTTCTAAACATGAAATATCGGCAATAGGATAAAGAGGTTTAGGGATTTTTCCTGTAATTGATTTTAATCTTGTACCCTTACCTCCTGCTGTAATTACAGCGCTTTTTATATTTTTGAATCTCATTATAATTTGAAATCTTTAAGTAAATAATATCTTATAAGAAGTTTAAAGATAATAAATCTGTTATACTTACAAAAATTTTAAGATTAATTTTATTAATAGTCTTGATTATATGCATTCTGAAAAAATAACAATATTGCTTCCTATCTATAAGCCTAAAATGAGATTTTTAAAAGAAACTTTGCTTTCAATTCTTAATCAAACTTTGGAAAAAAGATTTTTTAAGTTGTTTATAATAAATGATTCTTTAAACGATAAAGAAAGAATGACTATTAATCAATTTTTAGACGATAGGATAAAATTTTCATATATCGATGTTGAAAGAGGTAATATTGCAAAGTCATTGCAAAAAGGTTTATCTCAAGTTAACACAAAATATTTTGCAAGAATTGATGCAGATGACATTATGGAGAATGTAAGACTTAAAGAACAATTAGAGTATATAGAAAAAGATAATCAAATAGCAGTACTAGGAAGTAGGATTTGTTTTATTGATGAAGAATCAAAACAAATTAATAATTTATTTTCTAATTTATTATTCCCCACAAATAATTTGTTATTTTTAATGGTTGGATCTTTTTATAATAATCCAGTTGCTCATCCTTCAGTTATTTGTAGAACAGATTACATTAAAGAATGTGGAGGTTTTTTTCAGCAACCTCCTTCAGAGGATTACTGGCTATGGAGTTTAGTTATCAAAAATAAAAAGATTATAAATTTATCATCTGTACTGACTAGATATAGAATTCACAAATCCCAATTAACAAGAAAAGAATCTTTAAGTTATAAAAATAGAATTCGAATAAGATTAAGGTTTTGGAAAGCTTTATTCGTATCTAGCTTTATTGGACAAATCTTTGCAATTCTTCTATTGCCTCTTATATTTATACCTTTAAAATTAAGTCATAATTTTATAAAATCTTTAATGCTTATATTTAAAAAATTATAATGATTTATATTTTTATCAATATCTATAATTCTTTATTGGAAACAAAAATTTTAATTATTTAGTAATTATCAATTATCCTCCTGTATTATTATTAGAAAGATTGTTTCAATTTTAAAATGATATCAAAAACAGACAAGATTTTAATTACTGGAGCTTCTGGCTTGGTTGGAACTAATCTATTAAAAGAATTAGTTAAAAATGGTTATGAAGTAATGGGTTTAGATAGTAAAAATGACCTTAGGAGTTTTGATTTAACAGCAAGAATTTTCTCAAACTTTAAACCATCAATAGTTTTTCATTTAGCAGCAAAAGTTGGAGGTATTCATGCTAATTCAAACTATAAGGCTGATTTTTATTCTGATAATGTTTTGATAAATACTAATATTGTTAATGCCTGTTTGAAATATGGTACTAATTATATTTTTGCCATGGGCACAGGATGTGCTTATCCAAAAAGATTGGAGAATCATATCCTTTATGAAAAAGACTTTTTAGACGGTATTCCCGAATTCACGAATGATGCTTATGCATATGCAAAAAGGGGTTTGTTGGTACATTTGAATTCTTTAGCTGAATCTCAAAGTTTATGTTTCACATATTGTATACCGGCCAATATTTATGGGCCTTACGATAATTTTCATCAATTGAATTCTCATGTAGTTCCAGGTTTGATACGACGTTTTTGTGATTCAGTAATAGATAAAAAGGAGGAAATTTTTATTTGGGGTGATGGGTCTGCAAAAAGAGATTTTCTTTATATTGATGATTGTGTTGACGCAATTATAAAATTAGCTAATTTAAAATATCAAGGTGCGGTAAACGTTTCATCAAAAAATTTAACTTCAATTAAAGATCTTGCTAATTTAATAAATCTCGAATCAGGATTTAAAGGTTTAATCAAGTATGATACTTCTAAATTAACTGGTCAAAAACAGCGAATTATGGACTCATCTATAATGGACAAATTATGTTGGTCCCCAAAATTTGAATTAAAAAATGGAATAAAGAGAACAGTAAAATGGTTTATTGAAAATAGATCGCATATTAGAGAGAGGTAATAAAATTAAAAAATTAGTTATTAAAAAATTATGTCATAATAGCCTTTTTTTAATTAAATAATAAATAAAAAAAGATTAAATGACTTATTGGAGCTAAAATATATATTCAATAGGCTGCATTAAATGGAAGTTGCATTAATTACAGGATTCACTGGTATGGTGGGGTCACACTTATGTGACTATCTCTTAGAAAATACAGATTGGAAAATATATGGTTTATGTAGATGGAGGAGTCCTTTACATAATATTGAACATTTAATACCCAGAATAGAAATTAAAGATAGAGTAGATATAATTTATGGAGATATAAATGACTATATCTCTTTAACTAATGCCTTAGAAATTGCTCAGCCAAATTTTGTTTTTCATCTTGCGGCGCAAAGTTATCCAAAGACTAGTTTTGATTCACCCTTGGATACATTAAATACAAATATATTGGGCACTGCTAAGTTATTAGAGGCTGTAAAAAAACAATCCCCTGAAACTATTGTTCATATATGCGCCTCATCAGAAGTATTTGGTCGTGTTGATAAAGAGAAACTGCCAATTAAAGAAGAATGTACTTTTCATCCTGCATCTCCTTATGCTATCTCAAAAGTCGGTACTGACTTAATTGGAAGGTTTTATGGAGAAGCTTATGGATTGAGATCCTTAACTACAAGAATGTTTACTCATACGGGACCCAGAAGGGGAGATGTTTTCGCAGAATCTTCATTTGCAAAGCAAATAGCTATGATAGAAGCTAATCAGATTGATCCAGTAGTAAAGACAGGAAATCTTGATTCTTTAAGAACTTTTGCAGATGTTAGAGATGCTGTAGATGCATATTATAAATTAGTAACTGTTAATCCAATAGCGGGAGAATATTATAATATTGGAGGAACATACACTTGTTCAATAGGTGAAATGTTAGATAAATTATTATCATTATCCAATTTAAAATCTATAAAAGTTCAAACAGATCCGATTAGGTTAAGGCCAATTGACGCAGACTTACAAGTACCAGATACAGAAAAATTTAAAAAACATACTGGGTGGGAACCTAAAATTTCCTTTCATAATACAATGCTTGATCTTTTAAATTACTGGCGAAAAAGAGTTAATGCAGGAGAATCTTTTCTTAGTAGATAATTTTTATATTTATTCAATTAATTCTTTATTCTAAGACATTTTTAATATATCTCTTATTAATAATTAATTTCATAAAAATAAAAAATTAATTTAGATTATTTTTAATTAATAATTCTATAAATATTTTTTAAGAGCTAAATAACTATATTTAAAATGAAAAATTGATGCTGCCATAATATCTTGCAGAACATTCATTATTAAAACAGCCTTCCTCTATATAGGATGGAAATTTTTTAAGATAATCTGTTGCATAAAGTGAAAAGCTAATTGGTTTTAATTTAAATGGTTTAAAAGATATACCACTTCCATAACCATATCCAAACCATTCATTAACAAAGGATAGTTTATCATTGAAGGCAATTGCTACTGAACCAATAGGCCCCCAATTGCATTTATTCGTGCCTTCTCCAGTAAGAGTATTTGGACCAAAACAATTACTTCTTGCTAGGTAACCATTCCCTTTATAACCATAGAAATCAGATCCGATCCCTGCATTTATAAAGATAAAAGATCTATTTTTTTTATCATTATTTAATGGATAATAAGTACTGCCAACCAAATAAAAGTTTCTACCTAAATCAATTTTTGAATCAGTATGTATTATATTTTCACCTCCAAATGCTAATGACCATTTTGGAGAAATTTCCTTTGCAGCTTTAAAACCAAAACTTATACCTTCACCAATATTAGTTCCTCCCTTATCACTCTCAAGGCTTTGGATATTGATTTTGGGATTCAAACTAAATTTTTCTCTATTAATAAGATTAAAGTCAATATCTAATACTCCATCTATACAATTTTTATCGAAATTTTTATTAATACAGGAACGAGTTTTACTAATACCACGAATACTTACCGTAAAATTTTTTTGCCAATCTTCAACAAAGGCATTAGGAACATAATTCGAAATTTCAGGGTATGGAATTCCATTAACTGTAACAGCTCTTCCTAATCCTTTAACTTGTGAATCCAACGCTTTAATAACGTTATAATTTTTAAAAGATTCCCGATTATTTTTTGACTCCCATTTGATTTTTGATTTAGATTTTTCTTTTATAGTCCACTTTAATTTGCTTTCTTTTAGAGATTTAATTTGGCTATTTTTATTAATTGGAATTGCATATACATAATTTAATAATGCAGAAAATAAAAAAGTAAAAACAAAAAATTTTTTTTTAAACATAAGAATAATTTATTTAATCAATTGAGCTTTGCTATATTCTAAAACTTTTTTTATTGTTTCATAATATATTCCATTATATTTATTATTAAATGACCCATCATTATAAAAATATTCCCAAAAGTATTGACTTGACCCCTTACTCATTTCAGATAAAAGTTTTTGATTCTCTAATACTTTTTTAATTATTTGAAACAAAGCAAATGGGTCAATATCGACTGGGAATAACTCAAATATTTGACTCTCATTAATTATTTCTCTTATGCCATAAAAGTTTGGCGCTATTATCGGTAGGCCAGCCCATAATGATTCTTTAAGAGATAAAGGGGATATTTCATATTTTGAAGTCATTAAAAAAAGACTAGCATCAGATAATTCTTTTAATACATCCTTTTTGGATAATTTACCTAAAAATTTTACTGGAATATTTTTTTCATTATTTTTTTTCATAAGTTCATTTTTGAGAATGCCATCACCAATCCAAATTGATTCAAATTTGAAATTAGATTTTTTCAGAAAATAAAGGGAATCAATAAAAAGTTCTATCCTTTTTACTGGAACCAATGATCCAATGCCAACTATCTTTGGGATGTGATTTTCGTTTAAAGTATTTTTGCAAGAACAATACAGAGGTAATTTTATTTTAGTTTTTACGTAAGCTAATTTAGTTTTATTTTTTTGATTAAATAATTTATTCGCCATTAATTCTTTAATTGATTCATAATCAATTTTTCTTATATAAATATATTTTTGAGAATAATTTATTAATATTATTTCAAGAATTTTAAAAATAAATTTTTTAAAAGGAGTTTCTTTTTGTTTAAATCTTAAACCATGATTTGTATGAATGAATTTTATCTTAAAAAAGATGCTATAAATAGCGCATAATATTCCTGCTCTTAAAGCATGAGAATGAACTAAATCAATATTATATTTCTTAATAAGTTTTCTTAATGTCGCAATTTTTTTGAAAAAATTAATGAAATTATAAGTCTTAAAATCTGAACTAATTAATTGACAATTTGGATAAAAATTTAAACTTTTTTGACAAAGCTTTTTATTATTTACATTGACAAAAAAAATTAATTCACTATTTTTGTTATTAGAGGTTATTTCTTTAATATATTCTGATATTCCCCCACTTAAACCATCGCCACTTTGTAAATGTAAAATTTTTATTTTCATTTTAAACCTAATTTAAATATTTTAAACTGTCAGTATTTTCTTTAATTTTATTGAAATCAATTAAAACTAACGCAAGAAAATACCAAAAAATTGCCAAATCAATATAATGGTTAGTCAAAGTAAGTATAAAAAGAAAAACACTCTCCATTCCAATTAATCTGTATTCTAAGGATATATTTATTCTTTTAATAATATAAAATAACTTTTTAATAAAATTAATAATCAATGGTATAGAAAAAATTCCAGTTGAAATTAATAAATCAAAATATAGATTTTCAGAATTTAGTTTATTTTCAATATAATTTATTGAGAAATCTATTCCTCTTCCAAAAGGGAATTTTATGAAATCAAAAATACTATTAATATATAGAGAGATTCTTTCTTGGTTACTATAAATTAATTGTTGACCATCTATTGAAAGGTTATTTGGATTAAATATAGATAATATGGCATTAAAAGTCAGCCCTAAGAAATAATTAGAGCCAGGTAAAATAAAAGATAATAAAAAAACAATTCCAAATCCTGTAGAAACAAAAAAAAGTATTTTAAAAAAATTTATTATATTAAATCTTTTTGAGTTTTTAAAAGCAATATAAATCGTTAACAAACAAGCAAAAATATATGCTCTTGATAAATTTAATAAAGATGAGAAGAATCCTAAAATAGATAAAAAAGAAAAAATTAACTTCTCTAAAGGTAATTTACTTTTTAAGTAAAATCTTAAAGATGATATAAAGAAAACTCCAAAATATAAAGCATCTGAATTCCTTGTTGCGATTCCATAATCTATACCTAAATATGTAGCTCTTGATGATCTGTAAAGATATCCATATGCATTTTCTGAATAGGGCACATTATAACCAAATATAAATCTATAAAAACCAATCATAACTAAAAATAATGAGACCAGAAAAGTAATCTTCCATAAATTATTTATAGTACTTTCTTTGAATTTGCTTTTAAAAATAAAAAATATAAAAGTTAAGTAAATAGATACAATAAAACCTCTATCAGTAAGAGAATTTATCAAGTTAAAGTATATAAGACATATAATAGGTGGAAAAAATAAAAATATTTCATCTAAGTAATATGTTTTTTTAATTGTTATGCTTACAAGTATAAAAAAAATAATTAAAAGGACAGTAATTGATAATCCTTGAATTTTTATATTTAGAGGTTGAAAAAAAATAGAGATGCCTATTAGATATAAAGTTAAATCTCTTATTCCTAAATTATTCATAGACTTGTTTTAGGATCTTATTTTTATTAAACCTTTTTTATTTGAAGTTGACTTTAAAATATAAAAAGAGTATACAACATTTAAAAATTCGCCAGATAAAATCCCCATTCCAACCCCTTTTAATCCATACAATAATGAAAAAATAATAATTATTGATGATTTACAAATTGAATTTATTATTTTTTTTGAAGTAAGTAAATTATGATTCAATCTTGCTATTGATACAAAATCATAAAGTTCAGATATGGCTGCAATAAAAGAAGCCATACAAAAAAGAGAAATTATTTTAATATTAGACATGTATTGTTCGCTTAAAATTAATGAAAATATTTTTTCGCCATTAATATGAGCAAATAATGTTATTATAAATCCAAAAATTAATAAAATGATTGAGAGAGAAATAAAAATCATTTCTGTACGCGAATTATTATTCGTTTTATTCTCTAATTCATATATCTTAGGCTTTAAAAATGC
>MDTA01207278.1_pt1 | contig 14217 bp, 12 predicted proteins | sample 811151 | NCBI WGS metagenome assembly MDTA01 (sample SAMN05326648, study PRJNA326480) | marine metagenome | isolation source: seawater | place: Indian Ocean: South | collected 2010 | reverse complement strand
TTTACTGAATCAAGAATTATATGCAAATCACTATCTAAAATTGATTTAAGTAATCCTCCCCACATGAATATATTTGGTTGCATTATTGAAACTTTCAATTTATTTAATTACACCTAAAAAAAATAATTAGAAACCTTATAAATCTTATCAGAAATAATCAATAAAAAGAGGAAAAATAATTATTGGATTTTTTGCTTTTCTATACAATCCCATTTGACAGGATCCCCAGCTTCTACATCCTTTATTAATTTAGAACCAATTATTTCTTCAAAAAATTTTGGAGGCAGTCCATATGCAGGACGAATAGTTTTAATATCTTCATATGTAATTAGTTGACCTGCTTTAATATCTCTTATGAAGTAAATTGACCTTCTAAATTTTCTATTTTCTAACTCTGATGTTTCTCTATCATTTTTACCATTGCCCAAAGATAACCATGCAATATTAGAGGTCTTAACTAAATCTTTTAATTCCTCTAAATTTAATGAAAATTCACTATCTGGACCAGTAGCTTTATCAACGGTGAAATGCTTTTCAATAGCAGATGCTCCTAGTGATATTGCTGAAATTGTGGCAGTATTGCTAAGTGTATGATCAGATAAACCAACTTCAACATTAAACTTTTCTCTGAGTCTTTTTAAATAACTAATATTAGATTTTTCTGTGGTAGCGGGATAAGAACTTATACAATGAAATAATAAAAGTGATTCGCATCCATTATCTCTGGCAGTTGCAACAGCTTCTTCGATTTCAATTTCGTTAGCCATTCCGGTAGACATCAGTAATGGCTTTCTTGTTTGAGAAACAAGTTTTATTAAAGGGATATCTGTAAGTTCAAATGAGGCTATTTTATAAGCTGGTGTTTCTAATGACTCTAATAATTCTACAGCTGTTTTATCGAATGGGGTGGAAAATATAGTTATGCCTATTTCTTTTGCATATGCAAAAAGGTCTTTATGCCACTCATATGGAGTATGTGCTTCTTCATAAAGTTTATAAAGATTTAAACCGTCCCATATTCCACCTTTAATAAGAAAATCTTTTTTATCACTATTAATAGTCATAGTATCAGGAGTGTAAGTTTGTATTTTCACAGCGTTTGCTCCAGCTTCTTTCGCGCCTTTTATTGATTTAAGTGCTCTTTCTAAGGATCCATTATGGTTAGCCGATAATTCGGCAATTATATATGGCGAGTTTCTAATTGATATTTGTGTGCCATTTATTATTAGAGTCATTTTTTATTTTTAATTAAAAAAAATTGTATAAATTCAGTATGATTTTAATCATATGTTATATTTTCTTTAAATTATTTGTTGAATATTAAATTTTTAATAATTAAAAAATTTTTTTTGAAATTTGAATCGATGATTTTTTAGTTATAATGATTTGTACTTAAATTTTAGTTTTTAAAAATTAAGGTGCTTTACAAATTTATATCTTAATTCTATTTTTTTATTTTTTGCAACTAAATAGTCTCTTAATTAAAAAAAATAGAATTAGTTCAAATTATTTTCTTTAAAAAATTAATAATGATTTTAAAAAAATTAGTAAAGAAATTTATTCCCAAAAAAATTAGAAAATTAATTATAGATAATAAACTTAAGCTTTTAGCTTTTTCATTATTGCATTTCAAGATCTTTAGAGATTTTTATATTCGGAAGTCTATAAAAAATTTTGAACCAAATAAAAAATATTTAGTAAAAAATATATCTCCAAGATGGAAATTAGCAGCTTTCTGGGATAGTGATGGAAGATTTAAATGGTTGAAAAATATTTGTATAAAAGAAAATGTTGATATGGTTCATATACCTCGAATTATTTATAGAAATGTTTTTCATTATTTATTTTATTCTCGTGGATATATGCAGGATTGGACAAAGGGTGAGTTACCTCTAACTTTGTTTTATGAAAAAAAATTCTCATCTCAAAGAAAAAGGTATCTACAATTTTGTAAGGAAGTTGCAAAATCAATATCAAATCAGTTTGAAATTGATATTTTTTTGTTATTCAAGTTAAATGATGATTGGATTATTGATGTTATTAAAGGTATTAAAGCATCTAATTTACCAGTTGTTGTACATGATAGAGAACATGGAATATCTCCAAAAAGAATGGATGAGTATCCTCCTTATCTACACAGGATAAAAGATGATTTAAACGTAGATAAAATTTGTGCCTCCAACCAAACCCATTATGATTTTTTTCTAAAATGTGGAATTAATTCAGAAAAAATAGTGTTAACCGGCAAGCCTGATACTGACGCTTGGTTTTTTAATGATTTAAAGTTATCAAAAAAAGAACTTAATAATAAAATTAATCCTAAATTACCTTTATTAACTTATTTCTCTTTTAGTAAGTTTAATTATCTTAATTTCTTTTATGAGGGAGAACAAAGGAATTGGTTAAACCTTGCCGATGATTACCATAGAATATTTATAGAAGTACTTAAGAAATTTAAAGGTCAGTTTCAGATAGTTTATAAACTTGGAGGTAAACCAGTAAGAGATGCATATCCTGGATTTTTATCTTTCATGGATGAAATAAACCAGTTAAATTTTAATAATTCAATTATCTTATTAGATAGCAGTATATCAACAATTGATTTACTAAAGGTTTCAGATTGCGTTGTGGGATTTCATACTTTAGGAATTGTAGAGGCAATGTTTACTGACAAACCTATATTTTTTGGTGCTTGGGGAGATTTATTTAATGATATTAAAGAAACATTGATCCCATTTCATAAAATGAAGGGTCTAAATTATTGCGATAATCCAAAATTACTAAGAGAATCACTAATATCCTTTTTTGAAAAAAAAGATATAGGACTTTGCGATAGAAAAATTCGAGATAATGAAATTAAAAGTTTCTTTTACAAAGCAGATGGTCAAACCTCAAGAAGATTATTTGATGTTTTAGAAGAAGTATATGAAGAATTTCATAATAAAAAAATTTAAAAAATAAGATATTTAAAAAATTCTCTTATTAAATAAGAAATAATATTTAAATATATTTTATTAAAATTAAAATTTAGTTTTAAATTGCTTAACTTTACATATAAATTTTTTCTGAATCAAATTTTTTTAGATCCCATTTAAGTTATTCTTTGCTATCCATTAAATTACTGCAACTTACTAATTTTGAGTTTTTTCTTGGATAAAAATCAGATTTAAAATAATAACATTCTTATTCTTATTTTATTCAGATAAAATCTTAAATTTTGTAAGCTAAATTTTTTTTTAGAAACTTTAAAATTATTAATTATATTAATCTAAAATTGAAAGTAATTATTTTTGCTTGTATGAGCTTTCTGAAGATCTTCTAAAATAAATAATCAATACTAAAAAGATTCTTCTATGTGCAGAAATTACTTTTTAATACATTAAAGTTAGCTTGATTAGTCTTAAGTAGATTTAAGTAAATCATTACTTAATTTAAATGAAATTTTAAAATAATTAAATATCGGTAAATTAAAAATATATTAATTTCAAAATTAATTCATAGTCTTAAAACTTAAAAAATGATATTTATTTTGAAATTATTTCACTTTCCTCAGTAGTTGGTAATCCATGAAAGTCAGCAGGGTTTAAACCAAAACTTTCTTCGACTCTAACTCGATCATTAAAAATTGGGGTTGATACTTCTATTAGTTCTACATCAGTCAATGCAGTTTCTTGATGTACTGATCCTTTTGGGAAGTGAAACCAATTTCCAGGTTTAAGAATTTTTTTTTCTAATTTACCTTTTAGATTTTCAAATGTGACTTGCAATTCTCCTGATATAACATATGCTGCTTCTTCCTTTCTTCTATGATACTGAAGACCGCCTGAAAAACCTTTTTTTATTAATAGTTTTTTCATTGTAAAATTGCCTTCAGATAAAACCAATAGAATTTCTTCTCCCCATTCTCTTTGCCCTACTGAGCTTGATTTAGGAAATTGAGCAGTTGGACGTTCTTTTTTCATCTAGCAGATTGAAAATGTTTTCTTAATTTTAATTTAATTTTTTATAGGTTTAGTATCAATTTTTTATTTAGTTAATATTAATAAATTAATAAAAAATGCCTGAAAGTATTATTTTTCTTTTTGAAGGCGGAGTAAATATTCACATATTCCAAAATCAATTTCATTATCTATATCAATAGCTCGTTCTTGAGGAATTTCATGATACCTAACAACATCTCCTGTTAAAGAGTTTGTTTTATAAATTACAGGTAATTTACAGGCTATTATATTTGCTCTAAAGTATGCCTTTTCATAAGTTTGTCTGGCAATTGGAGTTACTTCTCTTCCTGATTCAGAAAAATATGTTACTAGTTTTTTAGTACCATCAATTTCATTGATAATTTTTAATGCCTTTTGGGGATGTTGTCTTGCTTCTGATATTACAACAGCAGAATCTGCCTTCTTATCATTTATTAAAATTTCTATTATTGAATCAATATCATCTGTATTTTGTAGAGGTATTGTGGCCATCATCCTAACAACTATATCTGGAACATAATTTTCTTTTTGTTTTAAAATTTCTAGCATGTGCTTAACAAAGTCTATTTCAGGTGAAAAGTTTTCAGCTAATTTTTTAGGTCTTAAACAAGGTACTTCAGCATCGAATTTTTTTGCAATTTTGGCATATTCTTCTGAGTCTGTAGAAACAACCAATTTATTAATATATTTTGAATCTTTAGCTTTTTCAAGAATCCAGCCAATAAGTGGCTTCCCTAGTAATTGCCTAATGTTTTTGTCTGGAACACCTTTAGATCCTGAGCGAATTCCAATAATGCCTAGAACCTTCTTTGGAGAACAATTAATCATAGATTTTTTTGTTATCACTATTGTTTATTATATTTTTTAAAAATTTATAGCAATAATTCATATTAGGCAATTCTAACCCTAATTTATTTCCATAAATTAGAGGTGCTTTCAAAATATATTCTATTTCTGAAGGCTTGCCAGAATAAATATCCTTTTGCATAGATGTTTTTAAATCGTAAGGTAAATTTTCAATTTCTTCAAACAAATCTCTTTGATTTGTTTTAATACCAGCTTTGATGGTTATAGAACAAATCTCATTAATCAATTTAATCATAATTTTCCTTAAGTCTTTATCATCTCGAACATGCCCTATAGTTGTATTTTGCATAGATGTAATTGTTGAAATTACACATAATCTTCTTAATTTACGCCAAATTACATTATTCTCATCCTCTAAAATTTCAGTATGAATAGAAATGCTGTTAAGTAAATTTTTTAAAAATATCATAGTCTTGTACAAATTCTTATCATTAGAGTACATTTCTACAAAAGGTTTGATTTTTGTTTTGTGTATTGCAATCCTTTTTGAATTTAGACTTACTTCTAATGATCCAATAGATGCAACAATTAGTTTTATATTAAATTCTTTTCTTATGAGTTCCTTATGACCTAATCCATTTAGTAATGAGATTGCCACGGTGTTTTCATTAAAATGATTTCTGTATTTTTTAAGTGCAGAAATGAGATACGTCCCCTTGACTGTGATAAATAAAATATCTAATTTATCTTTGAGATTAATATTATTATTCGGGAAAACTTTTGTATTCCCGTAAAAACTGCTTTCCATTAAAATTCCATTACTTTTTATAAAAAGATTTGATTTTTCTGAGCCAAAGCAAAATATTTCGTTATCACTTAAACATAATCTTGAAGCAACAAGACTACCAACTCCTCCAACACCAAGAATTCCAATTTTCATTTATCCAAGCCATTTATATTTTTCGAGTGCATTTTCATTTAAATCGCAACCCCATCCAGGTTTATTGTTAAATTCGAATTTTCCATTACTAATTATAGGTTGATCACTAAAAAGTTCTTCTCTCCAAGGAACATCGTCTACGTCAAATTCTCCGATCTGAAAATTATTAATTATTGAACAAAAATGCATACTAATGAATGTTGATAAATGACCATTGAAATTATGAGAAGTTACATTCATCTCGTTAAGCTCTGCAGTATTAGCAATTTTTATAGATTCTTGAAATCCGTTCCAAATTACATCTACAGAAACTATATCCATACTCCTATTTTCAAAATAAGGTTTATATTGCCTAATTCCATATAAGTTCTCACAAGATGTAATAGGTATATTTATTTTATTCTTAATCTCTTTTAGAGATAGAGGATCATAGGAGTCTATTTCAAGCCAGGCTAGATTGTACTTTTCAAGTGCTCTAGCTATCTTAATAAATCCAGTTGTTTTGAAATTGAAATTAAGGTCTAAAGCAATATTTATATCTTCACCCAAAAAGTTTCTAAAATTTGATATCCATAAATTTATACTTTCTATGAGTTCATCAGGACAATTTAAATCCGGCCATCCAATACTTTTAGCAAAACCTGGCATATATATGTAAGGGCTTTCTTTTAAAATCGCAATATTAGTTTTGATATTCTTAAATCCCGAACTAATTATTTCGTTTGAAAAATTCTTTAAATCCTGAAAATTACTTATCTTGTCTTTTTTTATTAATTCATAAGCTCTTACTCTGGAAGTTCCGCAATGGGACCAATAAAGATCTATCTTTTCCCTTTGAGGACCTCCAAATAATTGATTTACTGGGACATTCAAAGATTTTGCCTTGATATCCCATAAAGCGTTTTCAATACCTGCAATTGATTTCTGAATTATAGAACCTGGGCTTTGTCTAGTTCTCGAGTGTAGAAGAGATAATATTTTATTTATGAGAAGAGGATTTTCTCCAATCAACAATTTTCTGAAATCATTTATAACAGCCTCTATACCCTTAGGTGATCCATGCGAATCACTGCATTCACTCCAGCCAATAATACCTTCTTCGGTTGATATCTTTACAAATGTCCAAGGCCTCCAGCCTGCATTAACATGGAAAACATTGATTTCACTAATTTTCATTTAAACATGTTTGTCAGGTAATTATTCTGACATATAGCAATATTAAAAATAATTTTTATCATTTGCATTTATTTATTTGAATTATAAATAAGATCGCAAACTTCCCTTACTGCGCCTTTCCCTCCTTTCGTTTTCGTTTTGTAACTAACATAGCTTTCTATTTCAGGAAATGAATCTGCAACTGCCATAGGAAATCCTACTATTCTTAATGCTGGGATATCATTAATATCATTCCCTAAGAATAGAGTGTTTTTAAGATCAATATTATATTCTTTACAAATATCAAGTACTGCAATTTCTTTGTCTAAAACATTTTGTATTAGGGGAATGTTTAATTTTTTGCATCTTTTTTCAACGACTGCATTTTTTTCTGAAGAAATTACAAAACATTTGATACCAATTTTTTGTATTCTAGATATGCCTATACCATCGCTCCTGTTACATCTAACGATTTCAGTACCATTTTCAGAAACATAAACATAATTATCAGTTATTACTCCATCAAAATCAAATAATGCAAGTTTTACTTCAGCGAATTTGTTATCCATATTGAATTAATTCAAATAACAAGAAAGAATTGGATTCCCTTTTTTAATACTACTATTTGAATATTTACCTATTACTAAATTAGATTCTCTAACTGGTATGTAAGTTTCATTGAAAATTTTTCCAGAAAGATTATCTAAAGTAAATTTTTCACCTTTTGATATATCCTTGTAAGCGACTATAGATTTACCAAGCTTTTTAAATACTTTTTCATTGCCTAAATCATTAACATCTTTTATTGGAAGCATATGCTTAACTCTTCTGATATCTCTAGCAAATTTCCTGAAGCCTAAAGGCTCAAGAGCAAAACTGTGGTCAGTACCTTTCCATCCTCTATTTAAAGTTACGTGTTTTTCAAAAACTCTTGCGCCCATAAGATAGGCAATTGGCCCTGATAGGATGCCATTAAAATGATCTGAGGAACCTATTGTGCAACTTGGGAACTCCTTAATTAAGGTTCTTATATTTTCTAATCCCAGTTTGTTGAATTCACAAGGATACTCTGAAACGCAATGTAGAATAGCGATCTCAGCTTTCTTTCTTTTTAAAATTTTGATACTTTCCCGTATTTGTTCGTATTTACCACCTCCAATACTCATTACTACAGGTTTATCTAATTTGGCAATTCGATTTATAAAAGATAAATTACCTAGATCAAAAGAAGCTATTTTAATTATATCTACGTCTATTCTTTCTAAAAGTTCTAAACTTGGTTCATCGAAAGGGGTTGACATAAATTTAACGCCAAATTCTTTGCAATCTTTTTTTAAAATTCGCAAAGATTCTTCCGATAATTCTAATTTTTCTCGATGTTCACCGTATGTTTTAGCAAAAGCATTCTCACTATTATAATCAGTTTGATAAGCATCTTCTGAAAATAAAAATTTGTTATTCCTTGTCTGGAATTTAATTGCATCAGCTCCTTCATAAGCAAATGTTCGAACATATTCTCGTGCTTTATCAAGATCTCCCTGATGGTTCTGACCAACTTCTGCAATTAAAAATGTCTCGTCGCCTTTAAAAATATTCATTATTTTTTTACAATAAGTTTAAGTTTGTATTTGAGAATTCTACCTCAATATTTTTATAAGTCATTATTCTTTCTTAAAAGAAATCTTTTAATTTATTCCCTAAATATTTTTTTAAAATTAATGTTGCTTATTTTTCTAAAAATAAGTTTTTCGCATCATCGTTATTTGATTGCAATTTGTGTGAAATAAACATTGTCATTTTCCCTGATTTTGAAAACATTCTTAGCGAATTCAAAATTAAGTCTTCGTTTTTTTTATCAAGCGCACTAGTGGCCTCATCAAAGATAATGACATCTCCATTTTTTATAAATGCTCTCGCAATGCAAATCCTTTGAAGTTGTCCTCCAGACAAACTAAATCCTCTTTCTCCCACTAGAGTTTGGAAACTATTTGGCAAATCCATTATAAAATCATAGGCGCCAGCATATTTACAGCATTTTATAATCCATTCCATATTAATATTCTCTTCCCTTAAAGTGAGATTGTTGAGTATAGAATCATTAAACAAGAAATTGTCTTGACTTACATAACTTATTTTTGATCTGTAGTGCTTTAAATCAATTTCTTCAATTGGATGATCATTAATAAAAATCTGCCCTTTCTTTTTGTCAATTAGCCCACTTGCTAAATTAACAATCGTAGATTTACCACAACCGGATTCTCCGTAAATAAACATTAAATCACCTGATTGCAAACTAAAATTAACTTCTTTTAAAGGAGATATATTTTCAGAATAGTTAAAAGAAACATTTTTAAACTTTAAAGAACTAATAGTATTCAATTTGATTTTATTTTTAGGAAGATCTTTTTTAATAAATTTGGATTCTTGATTATTTATTTTAATTAGTTTTTGTACTAAATCAAAAGATGCTTTTTGCATTCTTAAACTTGAATATGATTGTAGTAAATTTGCAATATATATTTGAAGTTTCTGAGAAATTAATATGAATGTAGCTATTTGAGTTATATTTATATTTTGATCACTCCACGAACTCAATAAAACAATAACCAAAATTAATACCAATGCAAACGACCCAATTAAACTTGGAATTTGAGCGATTATGGAACTCTTCTCGGTATAATTGGACTGTAATTTTGAATTAATTAATATTTCTTTTTTAAGTTTATCTTCTAAATTAAAAATTTTAACTTGGAATATACCATTTAAATAGTCATTAAGTGTTTTACTGATTAACTGTCTATATTTTAAATTTTTTCTTCCAATTCTTGAGGAAATTCTTTTAATTTTAAAACTTGATATGTATCCTAAAGTAAAAAATATTAGACTAGTTGTTAATGTAATTTTAAAAGAAGTAATAAATAGGGAAAGAATTAGAGAAAAAGATATAATTACATAACTAATTGTTTTGATAAGAGTCTTGATGAATTTCGCTGCTAATTCTGATTGATTTATAACATTCTCAAGTATTACGCCAGTAGGGATTGAACTTATTAAAGTTAATTCAGAATATATATAATTATTTAGTATTACTAATCTCCAATTGTCTTTTAATAGACATGTAAGTCTCGATATATATTTAGCAGATAAAATTGATAAATAGTTTTTAAATATAAATGCTAATAAAATGAATGTTGAGAAGTATATACCTATTTGCTTAGAACTATAATCATTTAATAAATTTGTTAATACTTTAGGAAGATTATTAATTGCATTATTATCAACAAAAAAAGAAAGTGATAAAGGCAATAAAGCTAGACTTATACTTTCAAAGAAGGCTAATAAGATTAGTATTAATAATACTCTAAAAATTCTAAATTTGTATGTTTTAACTATTGGTAAAATAGATTCGAATATAAATTTATTCATAACTAGCTAATAGTATTAAATACTTCCATATATCTAAGTTAGAATATTTTTTAGAGTATTAATAACATAATCTTGTTCTTCAAAAGATAACGAATAATAAATAGGTAAACTAATCGCCTCTCGATAATATTGTTCTGCTTTTGGAAAATCTCCTTTTTTAAAACCTAATTTTTTATAGAAAGGTTGAAGATGTATAGGAATATAATGCAGATTTACAAGTATATTCTTTTCTCTTAATGTATGAAAGATTTCGTCATGGGATTTTTTACTTAGGTTACTTTTAATACGAATAACATATAAATGCCAAGAGGAAAGAGAGTAATTTTCCTGCTTGGGTGTAATTATTGGAAGTCCATTTAGCAATTCATTGTATCTTCTGGAGATTTCTCTTCTTTTTGATATAAATTCCTTAGTTCTTTTTATTTGGCTCACACCTAAGGCTGCTTGTAGATCAGTTAATCTATAATTAAAACCCAAATATTGCTGTTCATAATACCAATCGCCCTCATTTTTATTAATAAAGCATTCTTTATCTTTAGTGATCCCATGAGATCGCAGCATTCTTACTTTTTGAAAGATATCAATGTTATTTGTAGTTACTGCCCCTCCTTCTCCAGTTGTGATTATTTTTACTGGATGAAAACTAAAAACAGTTATATCTGAATAACGACAATTCCCAATTAATTGATTTTTATAGCTCCCCCCAAATCCATGAGATGCATCTTCAATTATTTTAAATCCATATTTTTTACCTAAATTAAATATTTTTTCCATATCAGCGGATTGACCACACATATGAACAACAACGATTATTTTAGGAAGTTTATTGTTTTTATTTGCTTGAATTAATTTTTCCTCTAGCAAATTTGTATCAATATTAAAGTTATTTTGATCAATATCAATAAAGTCAATATTTGCTCCGCAATAAATGCCACAATTAGCTGAAGCTACGAAGCTTATAGGACTAGTCCATAGATAATCGTTAGTATTTAAACCTAATGCCAAGCATGATAAATGTAAGCCTGAAGTGGCGCTATTAATTGCGACTGAATATTTACTCTTACAAAAATTTGAAATTTCTTTTTCAAAAATTGGTAATACAGGTCCTTGAGTTATAAAGTCTGATTTAAGAACTTTAATTACTTCCTGAATATCATTTGAATTTATATCTTGTTTTCCGTAGGGAATCATTTTCATTTAAGATCGAATTCTATGTTTTCTTTAATCCATTGCCTCAAGTAATCAATAGTCATCCATTCTTTATTATTTTCTGAAGAATAATTAAATTCAGGATCTACTAACTTCCCATTTTTAATTCGATTTGGATCTTTTGACCAATCATGAATCGCGGGGAGAATTTTAAAGTAATTTTCAAATTCATAAGTGAAAGGAGCATCTTCTTTACTGATTAATTGTTCATGAAGCTTTTCTCCTGGTCTACATCCAATGATTTGATGTTTTACTTGTGGATCTATTGCTAATGCTATATCGGTTAATTTAATCGATTTAATTTTTTTAACGTAAATCTCACCGCCAATCATGTCTTCTATTGCATCCCAAACCAGGTTAACCCCTTCTTCTAAGGTAATCATGAATCTTGTCATCTTTTCATCAGTAATAGGAAAAAATCCATTTTTTCTTTGATTAACAAAAAATGGGATAACTGAACCTCGAGAACCCATGACATTACCATATCTAACAACAGAAAAAGATGTTTCATGACTACCTGAATAAGAGTTTCCTGCAATAAATAATTTGTCTGAAACTAATTTCGTGGCGCCATATAAATTAGCAGGGCTGCTTGCTTTATCCGTTGATAAAGCAATAACTTTTTTTACTCCTCTATCTATACAAGTATCGATTAAGTTTGTAGCTCCTATAATGTTTGTTTTTACACATTCAAAAGGATTATATTCGGCAGTAGGAACAATTTTTGTTGCTGCGGCATGTATTACATAATCTATACCGTCTAAAGCTCTTTTAAGTCTTTCTTTATCTCTAACATCGCCTATAAAAAAACGGACTCTACTGTCGGCCCCATATATATTGTTCATTTCCCATTGCTTCATTTCATCTCTAGAAAAAACTACTAGCCTTTTGGGATTGTACTTTTTTAAAGTCATTGGTATGAAAGCTTTACCAAATGAACCAGTGCCGCCTGTAATTAAAATTGATGAATTTTCTAGCACGTATAATTATGTTTTTAATTATTTAATAATAAACCTTTGTACTTAAATAAGGTTAATTGTTGTTCTTTATATTGTTAATTTAATAAATATAGAAATTTGTTATCAAATAATTTTCTTAATTTATTTTTCATCTTTTATTAGGGATTTTAATCAAGTTTAATCGCAACTTATATTAAATCTTTTTGAATTCTTATATTTCTACTTAATTATTGTTAATGAGTTACTATTGATTAATAATTTTAAAATTAACATTGAATGTTTTATTAAATTTTAAAAAACATTTATAAGTACTCTTTATGACAAGTGTCTGTTTAATTCCTGCAAGGGGAGGATCAAAGAGAATACCAAGAAAAAATATAAAACCATTTTTTGGCAAACCTCTCATAGCTTGGTCAATTGACGCTGCAAAATCTTCGGGAATATTCGATGAAATATATGTATCCACTGATGATGAGGAAATAGCGAATGTTGCCATGAGTTATGGAGCAACTATTCCTTTTACTAGGCCTGATTCTCTCTCAAATGATTATGCTATCGATCAAGAAGTGATTGATCATTTCATCGATTGGATGACATCTAACAAGATATTTGCTGATAAATTGTGCTACTTGTATGCAACGGCTCCATTTATAAATAAAGAAATTTTGATTAATGTAAGAAATCTTTTAGACAGTAGTGGAGCTTATTTGGCTCATACAGTAACTTCATATGATTATCCAGTTATGAAAGCTTTAAAACAAGATGAATATGGTTTTGTTCAGTATATGTGGGATGAATTTTCAATTACTAGGACTCAAGATCTTCCAGAATTGATTCATGATGCTGGACAATGTTACTTCTATAATCTTCAAAAAAAAGGAAATAAAAAGGTTGCTGGTTATAATCTACCAAGATTATTCGCTCAAGATATTGATACATTAGATGACTTTAAAAATGCAGAAATTCTTTTTAGCCTTTTTATCAAAAATCAAAAATAATTAAATGTAACTAAAAAAAGAAAAATTCACGATTAAAACTTATTTTTTTGATAATTTTTATGGAATTTTATATTTTCTAAATGTCTTTAACATTTGCCTTTTATATTGGTTATTCATGATATAAGAGATAATGAATTATTTATGATTAGATGAAATTAAATAGAGAAATTTTGAAAAATTCTTTTTTTGCTATTTTTGTTGCCTTACTATCTGTTTCATCTTTACTCGAGATTTCAAACAATAGAAATAAAATAACAAGAAAATTATCAAGTTATTCAAATAATACTTCTAAAAATAATTCAATTAAAGAGTCAAACACTAATATATATGATAACGAACAGATGAATATCGCTTCTGATTGGTCTAAGAAGATCCTTAAGGGTAACTATATTTTGTTTTTTAGGCATGCAGAAAGAGAAAAATGGACAGATGTGCAAATGTATGATGCTTTAGAGTCTGATTTACATAAAAACGGCCCTAATAGTTCAAGATTTGCAGAGAACACTTATTTTTCAAAAGCAGTTTGCTTAAATAGTCGGGGTCAAGTACAAGTAAAAGCTATGAAAGAGGTTGTTGAATTCTCAGGCCTCCCAATAGGTTATGTAGTGACAAGTCCAAGTTGCCGTTCTAGACAAACTGCAGACGTAGTTTTTGGTGGATATGACAAGATTGATAGAATTCTTGTTCATAAAGGCCCTTATTTCGAAAATATGAAATTAAGGAATGAGAAACTTAAAAGTTTT
>MDTA01076337.1_pt1 | contig 14217 bp, 14 predicted proteins | sample 811151 | NCBI WGS metagenome assembly MDTA01 (sample SAMN05326648, study PRJNA326480) | marine metagenome | isolation source: seawater | place: Indian Ocean: South | collected 2010 | reverse complement strand
GGGCCCTTGGTACTCGTCACGTTTTAATTATTGTAATAATTCAATCATCAATAGTGCTTTCTGGAGGGGTTATCACCAATAGAGGTACGTTTGCTTCTATTGATTGACCTTCCTCACAGTGAATTTCAGTAATTGTACCACTCACAGGTGCCTGAATTTCATTTTGCATCTTCATTGCCTCTAGAATCATAACAACTTGTCCTTCTTCTACAACGTCTCCCATAGAAACTTCAACGGTCACAACTTTACCGGGTATGTTAGCACTTACTTTACCTGATTTCTTTGATTTTCCACCACCAGACCGCCTTTTCTTTGGCGCAGGTCCAGCATCTGGTACGACTATCTCGAAGGTTTGGCCTGCAACGGTAGCGGTCCATGTTTCCCCTTCCTGTTCTAATTCAACCTCGAATTCCTCGCCATCAACAATCACCTTGCGTGTTTCAGACATTTTTTCACCTCCATGGGGAGCGAGAGCTCCTTTGATGCATTAATGATGACATTCCCATATTGATTCTCTTGTGGTCTTGCGCCCAAGATTCTCCCGGACCTCTTCCTGCTTGCGATGGATCATCCCTTGTCGAACTTGCGGCTAGTACTGCTGCTATTGCTGCCATGCGGAGGGTTTCGTATTTTGCCATTAAAATCACTCACAGGGGTATATTGCCATGCTTTCTTGCTGGTCGAAGTTCTTCTTTGTCCAGTAGCATTCCAAGTGCTTTGCAGAGCCTTTCACGTGTTTGGTTTGGCTCGATGACATCATCAAGGTAACCCAGTGCAGCGGCTTTGTAAGGATTAGCGAATTTTTCTTCAAAATCTTCAATTAGCCTACTTCTCTCTCCATCGGGGTCTCTAGCATTCTGTAATCTTCTCCTATGGATAATCTGTACAGCGCCTTCAGCACCCATTACTGCAAGTTCCGCACTAGGCCATGCAACGTTGTAGTCGCCACGTATGTGCTTCGAAGACATTACATCGTATGCTCCTCCATACGCTTTGCGGAGGATAACGGTTAATTTTGGAACGGTAGCCTCTGCATAGGCGTAAAGAAGTTTGGCACCGTGCCTGATAATTCCGCCCCATTCCTGATTTGTCCCAGGTAAGAACCCAGGGACATCTTCCAAGGTTATCAATGGGATGTTGAAAGCGTCACAAAATCTAACAAACCTTGCTGCCTTGTCACTGGCATCAATGTCCAGACATCCTGCAAGAATCTTTGGTTGGTTTGCTACAATTCCCACGGTTGCTCCGTTTAAGTGTCCGAAACCTACAACGATATTGCTTGCCCAATTTTCTTGTACCTCTAGGAATCCTCCGTCATCTAATATTTCGACGATTACGTCTTTAACATCGTATGGTTTTGTAGGATCCTCGGGAACGATGTGATCAAGTTTATCACATACTCTGGATGCAGAATCACTAGTTTTCTTGATCGGTGGTTTTTCCATATTGTTTGATGGAAGAAGATCAACTAAATCCCTCGCTAAATCAATTGCACCCTGGTCATCCTCAGCAGTAAAGTGGGACACTCCTGACTTTGAACCATGAGTGCTGGCACCTCCAAGGTCTTCGAAAGATACCTCTTCATTTGTGACGGTCTTGATGACTTCTGGACCAGTGATGAACATGTGAGCAGTTTTGTCTACCATTATCACAAAGTCTGTGATTGCAGGTGAGTACACCGCACCGCCTGCACATGGGCCCATTATTACGCTGATTTGTGGCACTACTCCGCTTGCTCGAACATTTCTGAAGAATATTTCTGCATACGAACCAAGGCTGGCCACTCCTTCCTGTATTCTTGCCCCACCGCTATCATTCAATCCGATAACAGGTCTACCTGTCTTTAATGCCATATCAAGTACCTTGCAAATCTTGAGACCATGCATTTCCCCAAGGCTACCACCGTAGACTGTGAAATCTTGTGCGAAGGCAAAAATTTCTCTTCCGTTAATTGTGCCGTGGCCGGTTACCACCCCATCTCCTGGAATGATATTTTTGTCCATACCGAAGTCTCTACACCTGTGTTCTACCAGAGCATCAATTTCTTGAAAAGACCCGTCATCAAGCAACATTTCTAATCTTTCTCTGGCTGTCATCTTCCCACGGTTATGCTGGGCATCTACCCTTGCTTGACCGCCGCCAGCCTCTACACGAGCCTTTCTCGCTCGCAGGTCCCTCAGTCTTTCCTCGGTACCCGTCATGTCTTTCGCCAAACAGACAAAAGTGTAGCCCGTCTTTATTGGTTTTGTGAGCATTTCTACACCGCAAGCCCTTCATAGACGCTCCTTCACACAACCGAATATGGGGTCTCGACAGCGGGTTGTGATAGCAAAACCTGGTTTGGATGGGCATGACAGAGGTGCAAAAGTGGTTGCACGTGCCCTCAGGGATGGTGGTCACGAGGTTATTTACACTGGCTTAAGGAGAACACCGGAGCAAATCGTCAGGACTGTAATGGATGAAGATGCAAGGTTCGTTGGTTTGTCTTCTTTGTCTGGAGCGCACAGCCATCTTTTCCCTAAAATCTGTAATCTACTGAGGGAGTCAGGTCTTAGTGATGTAGTAGTCTTTGGTGGAGGAATAATACCAGAAACCGACAGGCCAGCGCTTTATTCTGCAGGAGTTAGAGCGATATTTGGACCTGGAACACCTACGACTGAAATCCTAGAATTTGTTGAAGAAGCATCAAAAAAAGCCTGTGGCGTTGGCTCAGATACCTCTTGGTATTGGGGTGAGTGATTGGACCGGCGAACGCTAGCAAGACAACTCTCTGCCATTGAAAATGGTGAACTTGATGTGTCTAGGTGCGATGGGGAAATAATAGCTATAACCGGTCCACCAGGTGTTGGGAAGTCATGTATTGTAGATGCAATTCTCCAACGTCTTGTTCCAAAGAAATCAATTGCTGTTTTAGCAGTTGATCCTACTTCTCCGTTGAGCGGAGGGGCTTTGCTAGGTGATCGCATAAGGCTGAGTGTTTTAGATGATGACAATAAATCTGAATCAATCTATGTCCGTAGCATTGCTACTCGCTCATCCAGTGGTTCAGTACCTTCTATAATTCGGGACCTTGCATACCATCTATTGGCAAATTCATTTGATTTGGTGATTATCGAAACAGTCGGAGCTGGTCAATCTGAAATGCGATGTGCAGCAGTTGCAAACAGGATTGTCGTCATTGAAGGTCCAGCGAGAGGAGATGGAATACAAGCAGAGAAGGCGGGTTTATTGGAACTTGCAGATCTAATTGTGGTCAACAAATCAGACTTAGATGGAACGGATAAGGTTGTGAATGATTTGTCAATGTCTCTTGGCTTGACAGAGGACGCTCCACCAATTCTCAAAACAAGTACAATAACAGGTGATGGTTTAGATGAGCTGGCAGAGACAATAGTTGATTTGAAAGAAAGGGTATCATCACAACGCGCAAGGAATCGACAACAGATTTTGATGGCGCATGAAAATATTCTGACTTCAAACCCACGTTTTGAGATGGTTCTAGACCGCATGTCTGAAGAAGGGTTGGTACTCGAGGACGCAATGAGGGAACTCAATGACCGAACAAGTTGAGTTAACAGACCCAGTAGACCACTCTGTGGGTGGTATGTATGGCCATCTTTTCCGCAGAGTTTTCCACATAGGTATGTCGATTATACCATTTGTATACTTCGAATATGCAGATGATTTATCCGATTATATTTCTATAAATCAAATGCAATTAGTGTCTAGTCTAGTTATTGCTTTGGTCTTGAGTGAGGCTGTAAGATTGAAGTTAGGAATTACAATATTCGGCCAACGTGATTACGAATCAAAACAAGTTAGTGCCTTAGCTTGGGGTGGTCTAGCAGTAGGATTAACCTTCTTGGCTTTGCCTGAATCACCTGAATTAGTTTGGCCGTTGATTCTATCCCTTTCACTTGGTGATCCGTTTTTGGGAGAAGTCAGAAGAAAGGGATATGAATCAAAAACAGTGTTCATATCTGGTTCTTTTTTCATAGCAATGATTTGGATTGCATGTTGGGTTCAATTATCAACACCTATCTGGTTAGTAGCGATAATGGCTCCATTGTGTGTTGCTTCAGAGTGGCCACGCTTACGATACATAGATGATAATGCGACTATGCTTTTGATTCCATTATCAGCGATTATGGTGTTACTTCCTTGGATGTAGACCATTATCTTGAAATGGCTCTATATCCCGCCGTATAATAGGTGAGACACCATGAGTGACGAAGTCCAGTCAAAGGACCCTCCCCAAAGTACCTACTTGTTAGCATTTTTATTCTCATTTGTACTACTAATTATCACAATGTTTGTTTATCCTCTTTGGTGATTTGAAGCAAAGCAAGGTATCTTGAATGAATATCTTCAGGGTTAATCATGTGTGGGATTGCTGGGATGCTTGGTCAACCAGACCGAGCAGTACTTGCTAGAATGACTACACTACTGGAACATAGAGGCCCCGATGGCAGTGGAATTTTTTCGGATGACAACTGTGGATTAGCCCACACACGACTTGCTATACTCGACATAATTGGCTCTCCTCAGCCCCTATATGGCGAGGGTAAAGTGGGTATTGTTAACGGTGAAATTTACAACCATTTAGATTTGAAAGATAGCCAATATCAGTATACTACCAACGGTGACAGTGAGATTGTTTTATCCTTACACAAAGGAAGAGCAGATGCGTCAGAGCATGCGAAGTGGATATCTAAAATTGATGGTATGTTCGCTTTTGCAATTTGGTCGCATGGTCAGTTAATTTTAGCAAGAGATGCTATGGGAATCAAACCACTTATGAGAACACTTACAGGCGACTCACTTCTTTTTGCATCAGAGGCAAAAGCGCTCAGAGCACATGAAGCCCATGTACCTACAATCGATAGCTTAGCGATGAAAGCCAGGATTGCATGGGAATACCCGCTAGATGGAACGACTCTTTTTGCCGGCGTTCACCAAGTGCGTCCTGGCACGGTAGAGGTTTGGGAACTTTTGGAAGGGAAACCGGTAATGACGAGCATTTCTCGATTTGAGCAACAAATCGTCGAACCAACCAAGTCTTGGAATGATGCAGAAGGATTGCTTGAATCGTTTGTTGTTAGTGTCAAAGATCGACTAATGTCTGATGTTCCAGTTGGTATCGTTTTATCTGGAGGACTAGATTCTAGTTTGGTTTGCGCTGTCGCTAGAGAAGCCGCAGAACGAGCAAATCAGCCTGTACCTGCTTGTTGGACGGTTGCTGAAAGTGAGGATAATCCTGATTGGCTCGCCGCTGAATTAGTTGCATCAAGCTTGGACCTCGAGCACCATCAACATATCCTCGAAGAAGACTCTTTCAATTCCCACCTTCCAGATTTAGCTTGGCATGGAGAAGACCTTGATTTGACTGTATTATTTTTCCAACCTCTTTTTGCAAAGATGTCAGAATCTGTTACTGTTGGATTGTGTGGTCAGGGTGCAGACGAATTACATGCTGGATATCCAAGATATCGCGATTTAAATTCTCATGCTGCTCAGATACAATCTCGGTTAGATGATATGTCGGTCGATTTATCTAACCTCCATGGAGAACAGTGGTGGTCTGATAACCATTCACCTGATTATCACTGCAACAGTTTGAAGGATTTTTTACAGTTCGAGTTAGAGCACGGACAGTTATCAAATTTCCAATTACGTTTAGTTGACAGGCATTCTATGGCACACGGTTTAGAAGTTAGAGTACCGTTTTTAGGACAAAGACATAGAAAAGTGTCAAACATGTTACCAATCGAATGGAGACTGCCCCCAAGTTTAGAAGAGAAAGCCGCTTTAAGAAAAGCTGCAGATTTAACAAATCTTCCGTCTGAAATCGTTAGAAGGCCAAAATTACCAGCCGGTAGGGCGACTTCTCCAAAACTAATTGATTCTGTTTTGGATGAACTCCTGCCAAGAGCGAAAGACATCGCCGCTCGTTACCCCGAAATCGAAAAGGCACTATTGAAACAGCCAGACATTGCAATCGGACTCGGTCTTTTCGAAGCAATGCACATCATTGAAGGTGGTAAGGAAAGGAAAAATGGGGACGCTGCATCCATATTAGACGAGGTGATTGTTTGAGTTTTGTTCATGACCTTGCACAGAGATTGGAAGACAATAGAGATAGAATAAGCGAATGGATGGCAAAAAAACGCAGTGAGGTTCCCATCCCAATTTATGGAAGCGTCGATATCAGAGATGCGGGTTGGAAGGTAGCAGTAGTCGATGCCAACCACTTTCCAGCCGGTTTCAACAATACATCTCCAGAAGATGAACCACATCTTTCTGCTTTGTTAAGAAATCATATCAATCGTAAGCACGGAGATTGTACTTGGGTTCATTTGTATCCCGAATCGCACACCAGAAACCCCGGTTATGTTGAGAATCTAGCCACCCTGAAACGGTTAATTGAATCTGCAGGATTTAGATGCACAGTCGGCTCACCGGAATTGGATAGTCACGGCTCTTTAGTCGGCATAACCGGGCCTTTGACCCTAGACTCAGTAGAAGTAGAGGGTGATAATTTATTGGTTGCAGGACAAAAACCATGCCTAGTTCTACTCAATAATGATTTGACTGAGGGAATAGTAGGTGGGCTAGGTGCACACCAAGTATCACCTCCACCCCACATGGGATGGCAGAGAAGAAGAAAAAGTGAACACTACCAATGTTTGGAATCCTATGTTAATGAGATTGCTGAAATTTTGGACATAGATCCTTGGCATCTAATGTCCTCTTGGTTCGTTTCTGAGGACAAGTGTTTGGAAAAAGAATCCTGTAGACAGATGTTAGCTGCAGAGGTTGATGAATTCCTTGGAAGAATCGTAGCAAAATATGAATCACTGGGTATTGAAAAAGAGCCCGTAGCCTTCATTAAAAATGACAGAGGGACATATGGACTTGGAATAATGGCAGTAAGGAGTGGAGATGAGTTGCTAAATTTATCCAACAGAAAATTCAAGAAATTAATGTACTCCAAAGGCGGTGTTGACGTTGAAAATTTCCTAATTCAGGAAGGTGTTCCGACAGCGCTCAAGACCGACGAGGGGTCTCCCGTGGAACCAGTGGTTTACCTTGTTGATGGTGAGGCAGCATCTTGGTTTTACAGAATCAACTCGAAGAAAGGCGATATGGACAACCTCAATTCACCATCAGCCCAGTTCAAGCCTTACAGTGAGGTTGGCAATAAATTTGGAAAGCACGCTCATGGATGGCACGCTTTAGTATCCGAATTATCTATGCTAGCAATGGGTGCAGAATCACAATTACAAGTGGGGAAATAATATGCGAATTCATTGTTTAGGCGGCGGATTAGTAGGCTCCTATGTGACTAATAGGCTTGTAGCTGCTCAATATGAGGTTCATCTTTTTGACGTAATAGAACGGGACACAAGAGCCGTTTTTCATCACTGTGACGCATTTTCAGCCGACCATAGTTCAGCTGACATAATCGTAAATATGCTACCCGGGTCTCTAGGGCATAAGATGACTGAAATGTTGAAAAACACTGGTCAGAAAATAGTAGATCTGTCATTTAGCGAACATACTCCAAATGAACTGACCGATGTCAGCAGCAGCATACTATGGGATGTTGGTATTGCCCCGGGTCTTTCCAATATGTTAGTTGCGTTAGCATTGCGTGAGTACGGAAATTTAGATGATGTAAGCATCAAAGTAGGTGGCAACCCATCACAACCTGATTGTGGTTGGTCCTACATGGCACCATTCTCTCCACACGATGTAATTGCGGAATATACCAGGCCCGCTAGAATAATTCAAAATTCTGAGCGAATAGACGTCCCGGCAATGAGTGAATTGCACAAAATAAACGCAAATGGCAGAAATATGGAGGCGTTTTTGACTGATGGTCTTCGTTCTCTATTGGATGTTCCTGCAAAAAATATGGGTGAATATACAGTCAGATGGCCTGGGCATATAGAGAAATATCAGCAGTCAAATCTGAGTGCTGATGAACTTGTAGAGGCTTGGAAAATGGATGAATCCAAGAGTGAGTTCACGTGGATGCAGGTTTCAATAAAGTCTGGGGAAAAGTCCACAAAATGGATTATAGAGGATTCTGGAAAAGACGGTGATTCTAGTATGGCCCGCACTACTGGTCTGGTAACGGCGTGTTGCGTTTTAGCCTGGATAGAACGTCCACAAATGTTGGCTCCAGGTGTTTTCGCCCCCGAGGATTTGCCTAGTGAAGTCATCTGGTCAGTAATTGATATAATGCGCGCAGAAGGTGTTTTAATCGAGCAGCAATAGGTGGAAAAATGCGTAAAGTTGCCGTTTACGTTTTCACGATAATTATAGGGTTGTATATTAGTGCAAAATATGCAGAATGGCCTGTAAACATCTGGTGTATTGGGCTATTCATTTGGTTATTTAAACAAGCAGAAAGAAAAGAGAGAATTGAGATGATAACCGTTCTAGCCTTCGCGACACCAATGGAAATATTTTTTTCAGAGGTTTGGCTCATTTACACTTACCAGAGAGGGTTTATGCCTCTATTCGTTCCAGTTGGGCATTGGTTCCTATTTGATACAGGACGTATGTTGAGCAAATACTTACCCGCAAACATGGCTTTACTAAGTCTGGTCCCGTTCGTCCCGTTAGTGGCATACGGCGTCTGGACCGGAGGTGATACCTCGGGAGTTTTACTGTTAATACTCGTTTTATCTTTTACAAGATGGGGTCCCCAGCCTGCCCTATATGCAATTATGGCATGGATAGCATTACTCATGGAGTTGTGGGGTACTTACCTTATGAATTGGACTTGGTCAAATGAAGTGCCTTGGACTGGTCTTACAGCCTGGAATCCTCCTTTGTTGGTTGGTGCTTTTTATTGCCTAGGAGACTGGTTAGTGAATATTTCAGTCGAGAGGTTTGAAAATGACCACGTACTGGGGGTAACTAGATGACAACGCGAGAGGAGCTGATAAATCGGCGTGCAGCAGAAGCTGAACGCATAGCGGTTTCTCTCGCCAGACAAAAAGGAGAAAGAAGATCTACAATCAAAGGCGGAGAAGGAACTATTGCATGGGTTACTGAAAATCTGTGCATTGGCTGTGACCAGTGTACAATAGTTTGTGATGATGATGCCATTGAATTATATTACAAAGACATGGTTTCTCCGCTACTAAATGTCCCAAGTAACAGAAAAGCGCAAATTGTACGCGATGCATGTACGGGATGCAGACTTTGCGTCCTCTCGTGCCCAACAGATGCCATCAAAATGATTGACAGGTGAGTAAATGTCCAAACAACCAGAGCATGAAGGTGCGCAGAGATTTGGTGGTGAATTTGGTCCGAAAAGGGGATCAAATACCACGGGAGTGTCACTATCAACGTTCAAAACATTGGTTTGGGTTTCCAATATTGGTGGTTTGTTGTTGGTAGTATTCGCGCTTGAGTTTCTTTTCGTAGAGCAAAAATTTGGCATGGGGTTAGGATTTCTGATTGCTGGAGTGATTGTAGCTTTATTCCCATCAAATTACGAAATTCGAGGTATGGATGAAGAAAATCCCTAATCAATCTGGAATTTCTCTCCGCACGATGGGCATTTCACTTTCCCTTTATATTCGGTTGGAACTTTCAAGGGAGAGTTGCAAATAGCGCAGTTTATCACTATCTTTTTTTCGACTTGATCATTCTTGTCTTCTCCACCAAAATAGAGTGGTATGGGCGACAATGTATCAGCAGTATCTAGGAACGTCCTGAGGTAATTAGGTGTCCCGGCTCTGAAATTAGATTGATCGGCAGTTAAGAGTGGCATCGCCACAATTAGCATACAAAATCCAGAACAGAATAACGATAACTCAATTGGCCAAAATCCTCCCATGCCAATTGACAGTGGACCAAAATCGTCATGATATATCAGAGATAATATACCAGATATAAGAAGAGTAACCAGGGTTAGTTGTAATCCTATTTTGTATCCCTGAACTGAAAGAATACCACCAAAGATGTAAGATAGGCCGATAATCAGTGCGAAAAAAGATTCTTCCGCTTGCCATTCACTAAATACCAAACCGAAAAAAACTCTGAATAATCCATAACCAATAATACCGATACCTGTGATTTGTACTACGCTTGTGGTGTTATTTGTGATGAAGATTTGTGTAGGCTGTTGCCCACCATACATTTGTTGTTGATTCAAGTGCACGTTTGGTTTTGAAATTACAATCGATTGTGGCTCTTTCGACTCATCATCCTCCATCAATCGAATTACAACCTCTGCCTTAGTTCCACTAACTTTCAGGCCCCTATCCTTACACATAGTTTTGAGTTCTAAAAGGGTGTGACTATCGTAATCCATAAACATCACAGGTTGACTGTAGTAATCAACTTTGACCCGATTTTTTGCTCGATGTCTGTGATTATGCTTCGACTGCTATTCTTGGAACGCTGGCTTCCTCTGCGAGTGATTTCTTTGCCTCAACTTGTCTAGCAAGGAATGAAACAACGTCCAGTATTTCGATATCATGTCTTTCGTCACCCTCAAATTTCAGACACTCGAAGTGAGATACACACTTTGGACATGCGGTTATCATCATATCAGCGCCGGTGTTCCTAATCTCTTCCATGCGAGATACTCTTAGTGCCCTAGCATTTTCATTACATGACATCATGCTTGAAACACCACAGCACATCGCATCTTCACCATGATGCTCCATCTCTACCAGTTCCACGCCATCTACACCTGCAACCAACTGTCGTGGCTCCTCATAGATTCCCATCTGTCGGCCAAGTCTGCAAGGATCGTGGTAGGTTACTGTAATGTCATCTTCTGCCTTCATTTGCATGTCGAATCCATTCTCGATCAAGAATTCAGTGGTATGCATTACCTTGACTCCTTCAAGTTCGTAATCTCGAGCGAATGTTCTGAAACATTCAGCACATGAAGAGACGAGTGTATCGATTCCTGATGCCTCAATTTTCTTCTGATTGTAAGCCTTTAATTTTTCAAACACTTCGTCAAGACCTTGCCATTTCTGGTCGTGTCCACAGCACTTTAGGAAGTCTCGTCCAAGATATGAGACGTCTGTTCCCATCTCTTCAAACAAAGTAAATGCGGCTGTGGTGGTTTCTCCTAAGTCCATCGACCCCTCATTCAAGTGGCTGAATACCATTTCTTGGTCAAGATAGTCTACGCATCCAGGGTAGTATCCTACATTTGAATCGATTGGATAATCTTCAACAGATACAAAGTCAGCATCGCTTTCTTCTTCAGCTTCGGCTGCTAATACAGCCTGCAATACAGTGTGAGGAATTTCAGCAGCTGGTCCACCTACAATCAGCGACCTTCGTATGTCCACATATGAGTCATAGTCTACTAATTGTGGACATGCATTTGTACAAGCAGTACATGTTAGACATGAATATAGGGGCACACCATCATCTTCATTATTCCACGAGTTGTAAATAATGTTCAATTTGTCACCAGCATTGAACAATCTCACAGGACAAGCATCATCACACAAGTCACATCCGTAACATTTGTTCATTTCGAATTCATAACCTCGGGCCATGTTTCTTAACACTACAAACGTAACTGCACCTGCTGTGATACATGGTATGAACATTGCATAAGTCAATTTTGCATCTAATGCGAGTGGGTTTGTGTGGTATGTTGGGTTGACGATTACTCCCATATTTTTGCCTTCTAATTCAAGGTCTAGAGAGTTTGAAAGATCCACTGTCATTCCAGCAAGCCCATTACCTGCATCATCATCGTAAAGGAGCAATGGTTGGAAAGCTTGAATTGTAAATAGGGTCTCTACAGTAACGCTATTGTTTGCTTTCAAACCGTCCGTTGATTCTACTCTAAATTCATACTCGTAAATTCCGGCTTCAAGTTCAATTCCAGCCTCTCCTGAATTACAGTCGGTGTCTATGACAACATCGCCACTGTTTTTCTCAGTGATGACAAGACTAGATTGAATCATTCTTGAAGTAGAGTCGCCACCATCAATGAGAACTTCACTAGCCCTTGTTGCACATGTGGCATCAACAGGAACTGTTGTGAAGTCATTGTCTTCTGGCCAGTAATTATCGGTAATCGTGAATGTTCCAGTAGACCAAATTGTCTCGTCTGCGGTATAATTTTCAATACCCGTTGCTCCATTCACTCCCGCATCTAGATTTTGATGTCCGTTATTATCCGAAAAATCGATTAGATAATATCTCGTTGGTTGATATATGTTCCATTCCATCCATGCTGAGGAAGGTACTACATCTCCTTCAAACCCTTGCTGATCCATGAATTCAGTTCGTTCATTTACGGTGACATCAGTTGGTTGTGATCTCATCTCTTCCAACTTCTCATAGTCGGAAATTGTCAGCAGACCTTTGGCGTCCCAGAATCCGTTATCGTAAACCGGATATGATACTACGCTTGCTGCTGTAGCAATTATGAAGGCACCAACGATTAATTTCTTTCCATGAGCAGGAGTAAATCTTGCGCCCCAAGCATTGTTGAATAACCATTTTGCGACGAAATAGATGACAATCCACAACAGAATTCCAGTCATTACCCATGGTATCATATTGAACAAGTCTGCTATCCAGGGGTCTCTCACACCACACAGTAAGTCTCCATGACTGTCTAACTTACAATAATCACTCCTGTTCTTACCGTAAAGCTCTAAGAAAATATTGATGGAAAATACAGAGATAAACCAAATGTGTGCTAGATAAACAACACCTGCACTTGCAAACCATGGATCTTCTACAGGTCTCTTTTCACGTCCGCCTAAGAAAGGTGGCAGGGCCAGTAAACCGATTGGAATGCCTGTTAAGAAAGCACCCCACCAAGCAGCGTTCCATGGGAATGATGGTTGGCCGAAGAAATCTCCGACTGGGCCGAGAGGAACGTCAAATTGAGGTAGATATTCTCCCCACCTTAGATATCCGTAAGAGAATAGTACATACCAATCAGGGAATACGAAACCAGCTTGAGCGAATGGATCTGCTGCACTGTGAAGTGGTGGCGGAATAAGCCAAGCGTAGAATAACAAGACACACAGCATAAATCCGAAGATTAAGGTGTCACGAAGTACTTCGTGGGGCCAGAAACCGTGACCCTCGCGAGTTCTCTTACGCTTTTGCTCTGCAGACTCAAGTTGCTCCTTTTGCTCCATGTAGGAGGATGCTACTGCGCCAAAATTGTCTATTAGTCCCAACCTTATCCCTCCATTATCAGTGCGGCTCCGCAATTCCTTGTACCCATACAATGAATAGATGTATGATGATTAGAGTTGTAACAATAACGGGCAAGATGAATACGTGTATGAAATACATTCTTGTTACGGTTCGATGAGATAGGGAAGAACCCGAGAATAGCAATGTTGCAATATATTTCCCAATCAGAGGGGTTGCGTTTGCTAGATTTATTCCAATAACTGCAGCGCCATAGGCTAGAGTGTCCCATGGTAATAGATAACCTGAGTATCCAAAGACAATAGTCAATGCCATCAATGCAACACCAATTAGCCAATTTAATTCTCTTGGGTTTCTGTATGCGCCTGTGAAATAGACTCTACACATGTGTAGGAATACTGATGCAACCATGAAGTGTGTGCACCAGTGGTGTACTGCACGAATGATGTAACCGAATGGAAGTTGTGTCATTATGAATTGCATGCTGGCATAAGCAGGTGACGGATCACCCTCTCCACCTGGTACGTAGTAGATTCCAAGAACAGTTCCCGTTATGACTAGAATAATGAAAGATAGGAAAGAAATTCCTCCCAAACAATATAGTGGATACCAATACCAAATGATTCTCAGTTTGTATTTCTCAGCATGAGTCAATGGCATCTGCCTGTGCATATTGTAATATGCCCCTTTTGACATATTCCAGTAATCTTGTATTCTGAAACGCGTGTCAAGGAATGAGAACACCCACAGGAATGAGCGCTCTGCGAAACCCATCTTGCCGCTTGATTCAACAGCACGGAGAATTTCTCTTCTTGGTACTTCTTCGTTCTCCTTGCGCAGCGTGAACGCAATTAGTACGATTATGAAGGCTATGAAGAACCAAAGTACCCAAAATATTGTGCTCACATAATCACCTCAATCGCAATAGGTCAACCAGCCCGTATAGTCTGAAGACGCTTCAATTGTGTCTCCGTTCATTATTATGGGAATTATCGGTAAGCCAAGAGGAGCAGGTCCTCCAGCTCTTCTAATTCCTAG
>MDTA01065844.1_pt1 | contig 14219 bp, 13 predicted proteins | sample 811151 | NCBI WGS metagenome assembly MDTA01 (sample SAMN05326648, study PRJNA326480) | marine metagenome | isolation source: seawater | place: Indian Ocean: South | collected 2010 | reverse complement strand
TGCCTTTTTCTGATAGTCTCATTGCGATGCTTGCTTACCATATCTGTATTATAAGTAAGAATTTTAAAAGGAAAACAAAAAAAGGACAAACGGTGATTTAATATGAACTTGATACCCATAATAATAGGATTTTTGGGCTTAGTTGCAGCATATCTTCTTTATTCTCTCGTAAAAAAATACCCTGCAGGAGATCGAAATTTAACAGACATTTCCGATGAAATTCATCTTGGAGCTATGGCATTCATGAAAAAAGAGTACTCTATACTCTTTGTCTTCTCGCTTATTTTAGTATTTGGAATTTATATAGGACTTGGATTGGACAGTACAATAGCATTTATAGTGGGGGCACTGAGTTCTTCCATTACTGGTTTTATAGGAATGTACACCGCAACCAAAGCAAATGTGAGGACAGCAACAGCTGCTCAAAATTCAGGTGTAAGTGATAGTTTATCTGTCGCATTTTTTGGCGGGTCAATCATGGGTCTTACAGTTGCAGCAATGGGGTTATTGGGCTTAGGATTACTCTACATACTATATGGTTCAGATCCTGGCACTGCATCTACCATTCATGGCTTTGGAATGGGAGCATCTACAGTTGCATTATTTTCAAGAGTAGGTGGAGGAATTTTTACAAAATCTGCTGATGTTGGAGCTGATCTTGTTGGTAAAGTTGAAAAAGATATTCCAGAGGATGATCCAAGAAATCCTGGTGTTATTGCTGATAATGTTGGAGATAATGTCGGAGATGTTGCAGGAATGGGATCAGATATATTTGAATCATACTGCGGTGCAATCATCGCAACTATAGCAATTGCAGCAACAATGCTCCAATCAGATATTGTTGTGCTCGGGTCAAGAGAAACGCTGATGTCTCTACCTCTTGCATTAGCATCTTTAGGTTTGTTCTGCTCAATTATTGGTATTCTGATTATCAAAGTTTTAGCTTCTCGTGACTCAAGTGATGAGACAAATATTGCTAACTCACTCCGAGGAGGTACATTTGCAGCTGCTATATCATTCATTGTTTTAGCATATTTCGTAATCATTTCGCTAGGAGTTACGGCTAATGCCTGGTATGCAGTTTTGTCTGGTACAGTTGGTGGAATAATAATCGGACTTGTAACTGAATATTATACAGGTGGTGCTCCAGTTAAGAAAATTGCTGAACAAGGTCAAACTGGTTCTGCGACTGTCATAACTACTGGTCTGTCAATTGGTCTTCAGTCAGTGGTAATTCCCATACTAACATTGGTGATTATTATTTTTTTATCAAATTACTTTGCTGGTCTTTATGGAGTTGGTATTGCTGCAGTTGGAATGCTTGCTACTGTAGGAATAACTATGGCTATTGATGCATACGGTCCAATCGCAGATAATGCTGGTGGTATTGCAGAAATGGGTGCTCTAGGTGAGGAAACTAGAAAGATAACAGATAGCCTTGATGAGGTTGGTAACACAACTGCTGCTATAGGGAAGGGTTTTGCAATAGGCGCTGCCGCTTTGGCTGCTTTGGCCATAATTACAGCTTTCGTTCAAGAAGTGAATCATAGTCGGTCAGAGCCAATTCAATTATTATTGACAGATACAAACGTCTTAATTGGCTTATTTATAGGGGGTATGATTCCTTTTCTAGTAGCTTCATTAACAATTACTGCAGTTGGAGATGCTGCTTACAGTATGATTAATGAAATAAGAAGACAATTCAGAGAAATACCGGGTCTGCTTGAGGGAACGGGTAAACCAGATAATCAAAAGTGTGTGGAAATAGCTACAGGTGCAGCACTCAAAAAAATGGTGTTGCCAGGAGCAATTGCAGTCTTCTCACCGGTCACTGTAGGTTTTCTATTTGGTCCTGAAATGCTAGGTGGTTTGCTAGGAGGCGGGTTAGTCAGTTGTATACTTCTCGCACTAACAATGTCAAATTCAGGGGGTGCTTGGGACAATGCTAAAAAATATGTTGAGAAGGGTAACTTTGGTGGAAAAGGCTCAGATACACACAAAGCAGCTGTTGTCGGAGATACAGTTGGAGATCCACTCAAAGATACATCAGGACCATCCATGAATATTTTAATAAACGTAATGGCAATTGTAAGTCTTGTAATTGCACCGTTGCTTTAATTACATAGGAGATACAATATGAACGTACTTTTTTTGGGCGCGCCAGGTTCAGGCAAGGGAACACAATCAAAAAATATTGAAAAAGAATTTGAGATACCACAAATATCTACTGGGGATCTTCTTAGAGCAGAAACCTCTTCTGGATCAGAAGTAGGTGAGGAATTAAAAAAGATTATGTCATCCGGAAAGTTTGTTAGTGATGATGTAGTGCTCAAATTAGTTTCAAAAAAAATAACATCTGATGAATGTCAAAAAGGATTTATTCTAGATGGTTTCCCAAGAAATTTATCTCAAGCAATGAGCTTAGATAAGCTATTGGATGATCTTAATGTATCAATAGAGTATGTTTTCTTGATAGATGTTCCCTCAGAACTAATAATCAAGAGATGCGTTGGAAGAATAACTTGTAATACCTGCGGCAAAATCGAAAATGAGTATTTCTCAGATTATAGGGAGGGAGACAAGTGTGGTGAGGGTACATTTGTAAAACGAGCAGATGATAATGAAGAGACGGTTACAAATAGATTAAAAGTGTATGCTGAGCAAACTGAGCCAATTATAGACTTCTATAAGAATAAAGGGATATTGCACAGAATAATTGGTGGCGAAGATGGGCCTGAAAGGTTAACAAACGAAATTATTTCCATCATAAAAAACTGATTAGCTAACTGATAAGATCAGAAAATGCTATAATTTTTCTCGATGGTCATCAATAATTTTACAAGGTCATTACTTTTAATGGTCATTGTGCTTAATTCACACTCAGTTTACTCTGGGCCGGGTGATTTTTTTTCTGGAATATCATCAAAGATTCAAAATACCTTATCTGAAAACTATATAAAACCGTACATAATTCCTCTTGAGCAAGGTCAACTAATAAAAGAAGAAAATTTCACTAGATTAGATGTAGGTCTATCAAGAGATCAAGTTAAATATCTTCTTGGACAACCCACATCGAGCCCTTTCAATAATAATGAATGGAATTATTACTACTTTAATAACCTTGAGAGCAAGGAAACCAAACATCTACGTGTTGTTTTCAAAAACGAAAGGGTGTTTGAAATCATCATAGATCAGAAACTTTATAAAAAGTTTGGCGAAAAAGAAAGCTATGAAGTTAATTTAAGTAGTGTCCCCATAGAAATTAACAAAGAAGATGAAGTACAAAATAAAGCAGGAGTCATATTTATTTCATTAGCTGATAGCCCAAAAAATGTTGATGAACTAGGTCAATGCAAATCTAATGAATATAAAACTTTCTCTGAAGTAAAAACATTAACTATCGCTGATGAATCAACCCTTGAAATAAGGGCTGATAATCAAAGTCAAACTGGAAATGAATTTATAGCAGAGGGCAATGCTGAAGCTGAGAGACAGAATGATATGTTAAAGGCCAGCAAGATTATCTATTACCCAGATACGAAAGACGTGACTGCTTCAGGTAATGTAAAATATTTCAATAATGAGATCTCGGTTTACTCAGAGACAGCTGGATACCAGGGTGTTGATGGAGATATCACTTTCTCAAGAGCTAAATATTTTAGATCTGATGATATTGGAGCAGGCATTTCTGATGAAATAGTCTTCAAGAAAAACAAGGATGTCCATCTTAAAAGTGCCACATACACCGCATGTAGCATAGATGACCCAGACTGGGAGATTACCTCAACATCTACTAAACTTTTTAAACAATCAGAAAGGGGTCACTCTTATAATATGATTCTTAAATACAAGGACATCCCTATTTTCTACTCACCTTTTATGAGCTATCCGCTCACTGATAAAAGACAATCTGGTATACTCACACCGTCCTATGGCTCAGAGGGTGACAGCGGAACATCCTTTTCTGTTCCATACTACATTAACCTCGCAGAAAACTATGATGCAACTATTGAGGTAACCTCATTAAGTGATAGAGGAATTTTATTTGACAATGAATTCAGGTATCTAGGTAAAAACGAGACTACGTTGATTAATTTTACACATCTTGATGGAGATGATGAGTTTGGTGAAGATCGTTATTTATACAAATTAGACGACAGAAGAATATTATTCAATTCTCTTACCAATGATTTACAGAGTGGGCTAGTTGGATCTAGAATAGACACTGAAATTAACTACAGTAGAGTATCTGACCGTGATTATTTTGATGACTTTGGTAATTCCCTCAGCACAGTAAGTCAATCCCATGTTAACAGGGAAATAAGATTACGTGGTGATAAGTATACTGATGACGATATAATCAGTTATGAAATATCTACAATGTCTTACCAGCCCTCAAAGCGAGGCATCAATCAACAATATCAGACAATTCCCTCATTGAATCTTACTTATACAAATAAAAACTTCTCAGATTTAAACTATTATATAAAAACTAGAGTCGATAAATTTAAACATAAAGACTCATCAAAAGTTGAGGGAACTAGATATGTAATCTATCCTAGCATTGAAATGCCTATGGTATCTGATAGCTGGGAACTTACTCCGAAACTAGGTGTAAGATATATTGATTATAGTCTAGATAATAATCAAAACTCTGTTTCGAAGACTACACCAATTGCTAGCCTTCGTGGAAAACTATACTTCGAAAAATATATCGGAGATAAATATTATACCCTCGAACCTGAAGCTTACTTGCTATATGTTCCAGTTGGTAATCAAGATGAAAATCCAATTTTTGATACTGGGCTTAAAGCTTTGAAATATTCACTATTTTCCGAAAATAAGTTCTATGGTGAGGATAGGATAAATGACGCAAAACAAATGACTTTAGCTTTGACACACAGGATCATAGACGAAAACTCTGGAAATGAATTATTTACTGGAACTATTGGTCAGATTATTTATTTTGAGGATCGTGATGTTCATTTAACAAGTAATACTAAATCACACTCTGATGCCTCAAATATTATCGGTATGATGACTGCTCAATTAGACAATAGTTCCTCAATATCTGTAGGAACAGTGTTTAATCCTCACTCAGGTTATGGAATGAGAAATAATGTCAGGTATCGATACAACGCAAGCTCTGGTTATAGAAATAAGATACTTAATATGGACTATAGGTTTTTTAGAGGTCGTGAAGAAGAAATTGACCTCTCTGGTGTATATTCTTTCAACAAAGATCTTTCTTTAGTAGGAAAATATAATTATTCGTTTGCAAATAGCAGGAGTAATGATGAAGATTTAATTGATACAATGATCGGGGTAGAATATGAAAGCTGCTGTTATGCGCTGAAGATTGTTGCGAGGGAATATTGGACTGGAGTAAAAAAAGACAATGCCTTCTTTGTAGAGTTTTTACCAAAAGGTATTACTACAACTAATAACAAAACATCGGATTTACTCAGAAGGGGTATTCCTGGTTATATAGATAGGACAACGTATGATTAAACTAAAATATCTTTATCTTCTTATCATACTTTTTCTAATCAATGTTGGACATGCTCTAGAGGATAGTGTTGTTGCCATTGTGAATGATCAAGTAATATTACAATCAGAATTAGATGGCAGATTAGAAAATATAGATATACAAAAGCTGAATAGAATTCAACAAACTAAATTAAAGAATGATGCATTGAATCAACTTGTTGAGGAATCTTTATTGGATCAAGCTAGCGCTAGAATGGGTATCAGGGTATCAGATATCGATCTGCAGAATCAGATAAAATTGATTGCTGAAGATCAAGGTCTAACAGTTCTTCAACTGAAAGATGAGATTGAAAGACAAAATATAAGTTATATTAAGTATTTGGATAACCTTAGAAGAAATATAAAAAGACAAGAGCTTTTTCGAGTACAATTCACAAATAGAGCCTACGTATCTGATGAGGAAATAGACAGCTTCCTCAAAAACAATCAGATGCCTGAAGTACAAAGTAAAATAGATATAAAAGAATACATAATTGATAATCAATCTACTGCCTTAAATTTAAGTCAGGCAAAAATAATACTTGATGGCATGAAAGAATTAGGTCTTGAAGAAAACAAGAAGAAATATCCAAATTATAATATAAAAGTAACAAGCATAAATGGTGCTCAATTACATGAACTTCCGGATATATATCAAAGTAACCTGAAAGTTCTTGATAAAGATAAATTCAGTAATGTTTTTAAAACTGGAAAAGGCTACACCATACTAGAAGTAATGGATAGTAATATTCTTGTAGATGAGTATAAAGTAAGTCACATTCTAATGAGAACTAATCCAATGGAGGATAATGAAGAAATAAAAGAAAAGCTTTATGAAATAAAAAATAATGTTTTAAATGGTGCTGAATTTTCAGAATACGCACAAAAATTTTCTTTTGATAAAGCCTCTGCAATTAAAGGCGGTTCATTAGGATGGATTACAGAAAAATTAGTGGTTGCTAAATTTAGGAGTGTGATGATAAATACTCCTGTAGGTAGTATAAGTGAGCCATTTAAAACCCAATTTGGATGGCATATCATTTACTTAGAAGAGAAAAGAGTTAAAAATATCACAGATAAAATTAAAAGAAACCAGGCTATTACTGTTTTAAAAGACAGAAAGGTAGCCGTAGCTAAAAAAGAATGGCTGGCAAAACTTAAAGACCAGGCATACATAGAATACATTAAATGATTGACAGAATTGCGATAACGCTTGGTGACCCAGCGGCAATTGGCCCAGATATTTGTGTATTGATGGCGAAATCACATATTACTAGAAAACATGTATTATTGACGGATCCACAATTGTTATTAGATAGCTCAAAAAAACTCAATATTAAAATAAATATTAATGTACTAAAAACAATGACAGCGAAGACTTTGAGTGGCAATAACGTATTAAATGTTTACCCAATAACATTAAAAGCAAAAAATAAGCCTGGTTACATGAGTGAAAAGAACGCATCGTTTGTTATAGAGACAATCAAAACAGCTGTAAAAGGATGTATTGACGGTACTTTTGATGCTATGGTTACAGGCCCAATATCCAAGTCAATTCTTAATAAAGGTGGATATAAAATTTCAGGACATACTGAGTTTTTAGCAAGAATGTGTAATTCTAAGTCAATAATGATGTTAATGAATGATAGACTCAGGGTAACACTACAAACCATACATACTCCTTTAAATAAGGTTCCAAGGGAAATTACAAAAAGTAAAATCATAGAAAAAATAAAAATTATACATCATGAGTTGAAATTCAAGTTTGGTATAAAAAGGCCTAAAATATTAATATGTGGTCTTAATCCTCATGCAGGTGAAGATGGGCTTTTAGGTAAAGAGGAAATAACAATCATTAAGCCTGCTGTAGAGTTGCTTAGAAAAATGAATATAAAAATAGATGGACCGGTTCCAGCTGATACAGCTTTCATCAAAAAACTCATCAGTGAATATGATGTTATTCATACAATGTATCATGATCAAGGCTTACCAGTAATCAAGTATGATAATTTTAGTAAGACAACAAATGTTACGCTTGGTTTACCTATAATAAGAGTGTCTGTTGATCATGGAACAGCTACTGATCTTGTTGGCACAGGCGATGTTGATATATCAAGTTTTGTTCAAGCATTAAAAGTTGCAAGAGAAATATCTAAAAGTGCTCTATAAAAAAAAACTTGGGCAACATTTTCTGACTGACCAAAATATAATAAATAAATTAGTCAAATATATAGATCCAAGACAAGATGATTGTATTGTTGAGATAGGTCCTGGAGACGGGGCAATGACAAAGTCTATAATTAATAAAATTAAAAAAATTATACTAATTGAGAAGGATTCAGATCTTGTAGATAAACTTAATAAATTAATCTCTAAAAATCCAGATGGTAAATTAATAAATACTGATATTTTAAAATATGATTTAAATTCAATACAGCACTCAATAAGAGTGATAGGCAATCTTCCATACAATATTTCAACAGAAATTATCTTTAAAATGTGTCACTGTTGTAATATATCAGATATACATTTCATGTTGCAGAAAGAAGTCGTTGACAGAATAGTAGCTAGAGAAAACTCAAAGATTTATGGTAGATTAAGCGTAATGTCTCAAGCATACTTTAAGGTAAAGAAACTATTTGATATTAGCAACAATGTTTTTTCTCCTAAACCAAAAGTTAAATCATCTTTTATAAAACTATTACCGAGAAAAAATGTATTTGATAATAAGGATCATGAGGATGCTTTCTATAGGATAGTTAAATGTTCATTTGAAGGTCGTCGAAAAATGATTAAGAAGTCTCTCGGTTTATTCCTAAATAATCAAGATTTTGATACCTTGAAGATTAAACCTGAACTAAGAGCAGAAAATCTAACGATCGATGAATATATTATGATTAGTAAGTATGTTACAAAAATATAGTTCTTATCTTCTATTATTTAATATGGTGTTTCACTATTATAAATTTTTTAGTTGGTATCTTAGCGATCAAAAGATTCAAATCGAGCATGCATTTACTTTAGGACTGATTGCGTTTAGTTCAGGAATTATATTCATCGCTTTCATACATTTATGTTATTTCCCAAAAAAGATAACTAATGCAGCGTCTATCCCAACCTTTCCTCCATTAATCATGTTATTTTGTCTAAATTTAGGATTTTTGATTGGAATAAGTAATCTATACACACTGCAGTTATATGAATTACCTAGTTTCTTTAATATTTTTAGATCTAAAGAGTTAGGTTTCCTAATAATTATGACTTCAATTCTATTAGTCTTCTTCTCTGTAGATTTATTTAGAAAAAATAATGAAGATCCAAACCCTACAACAAAATCGATACGACTTATTACTACTGGTATTTATAGATATATCAGAAATCCCATGTACTTAGCCCTGATATTGTTTCAAATAGGTGTTGGTGTATCTCTAAGCTTTATTCATATAAGTTTGATGTCGATATTGACTGTTATACTGCTGCATTACCTAGTAATCATTAAAGAAGAGATGTACCTAAAAAAAACTTTTGGTTATGAATATGAGAACTATATTTCTACTTCAAGAAGATGGATTTGATTGTATTTGTTTTTGATTGATACTTGTAACTAGTTTGTCATTAGACAGGCTAACAGTATAGCTAGCGCCTTTAATCAATTGATCAGATATTATTAGTTTCGATAGCTCATTTTCAATTTGAGATTGTATTTTTCTCTTAATAGGTCTTGCTCCGTACATATGGTTTTCACCAATATTAGAAATATGATTAATAACAGAGGCGTCAAATGTCATTTGGATATCAATATCTTCATATATTCTCTTAGACAATTGAGAGAGCTGATTAACTGTAATATTTCTTAAGTGCTCGTGGCTAAGTTTATTGAATGCAATTATATCATCTATTCTATTTACAAATTCTGGTCTGAAAGTAGTCTGAATAACTTCTTTAATTTTATTTTTGATATCCGAGGTTAGTTCAGAGAAATATTCAGCTCCTAAATTAGATGTCATGACAATAATTGTATTTTTAAAATCAACAACTCTACCCTGACCGTCAGTTAGTCTACCATCATCAAATAGCTGAAGTAGTAGATTAAGAACTTCCGGATGTGCTTTCTCTATTTCATCTAAAAGGATAACTGAGTAAGGTTTTCTTCTAATTGCCTCTGTGAGCGATCCTCCTTGTTCGTAGCCTATATATCCTGGAGGCGCACCAATAAACCTTGACACATTATGTTTTTCTGAAAATTCTGACATGTCTAACCTTATTAATGAATCGTCGCTATCAAATAAAGTTTTAGATAATTCTTTTGTTAGCTCAGTTTTACCCACTCCTGTTGGTCCGAGGAATAGAAATACTCCATTTGGTTTATTTGGATCGGAAATACCAGCTCTAGATCTTCTAATCGCATTACTTACAGCAAGAACAGCATTGTCTTGACCAACTACAGACTCTGCTAATCTTTTCTCTAGATTTAAAAGCTTATCCTTCTCAGACAACATCATTGATGTTACAGGAATGCCAGTCCATTTAGATACTACATTCGCAACTATTTCTTCAGTAACTTTATTACGAAGGAGTTTCAAATCATGATGATTTACATTTTCTGATTCTTTTATTTTAGCCTCAATTTCAGGAATTACACCATGACGGAGCTCAGCCATTTTCGTTAGATCACCGCTTCTTTTAGCACTATCTAACTCTTGTCGTGACTCTTCTAATTGGGTTTTTAAGGCATTTGCTTTGTTCAGAATTTCTTTTTCCTGTAACCAGATTTTTTCATATTCATTATATTTTTTTTCTAAGCCATCTATTTTGTTTACAATTAGTTGTATTGCTTCATCCTCATTGTCTTGACTTTTACTCAGTGCCTCTCTCTCAATTTTTAGCGTTATAATCTTTCTTTCTAGCTCATCTAAGTCCTCAGGTTTGGAATCTATTTCCATTCTTATTAAGCTTGCTGACTCATCAATCAGGTCTATAGCTTTATCAGGAAGGTTTCTATCTGAAATATATTTTATTGATAATCTCGTAGCAGCGATTATTGAGGAATCTGATATAGAAACTCCATGATGAATCTCATATTTTTCTTTTAGCCCTCGAAGTATTGCAATTGTCTCTTCTTGAGATGGTTGCTCTATTAATACTTTTTGAAACCTTCTCTCTAAAGCTGGATCTTTCTCTATATTTTCCCTGAACTCATCAAGCGTTGTTGCGCCTATACAGTGTAGCTCGCCCCGAGCAAGTGCAGGTTTTAACATATTACTTGCATCCATAGAACCCTCTGTTTTTCCAGCACCAACCATAGTATGTATCTCATCAATAAATAGAATATATTTATCACTATTCCTCTCTACTTCTTTAATCACAAGCTTTAACCTTTCCTCGAAATCTCCTCTAAATTTAGAACCTGCTAGGAGTGCTGCAAGATCCAGCTGCATAATTGTCTTGTCTTTCAGGCCAGATGGCACCTCATTGTTTATGATACGTTGAGCTAATCCCTCAATTATTGCAGTTTTACCAACACCTGGCTCTCCAATTAGTACTGGATTATTTTTTGTACGCCTCTGTAAAACCTGTATAGTTCTTCTAATCTCAGTATCTCTTCCTATGACAGGATCAAGCTTACCTTCTTCTGCTTGCTGAGTGATATCAATTAAATAGTCAGACAACGAACCTTGAATGTCTTCTGCTGATGGCGAAATAACTTTATTGTCTTTTCTATTAGAATCAAGTTTCTTTTTATATTGCTTTAAATCAATATTATGTGACCTTGATGATATGAAGTTTTCATTTGACAAAATGGAATACAGCAACAGATCCGATGCAACATAAGTATCGCCATATATCTTAGAGAGGCTCTCTGAATCTTTTATAGTATTGAATAAATCGAGAGTGATCTCAATTTTATCACTAAGCTGTGTTACTACAGGTATTGAGCTAATTTTTTTAGAACAAATAGATGTAAGTTCCTCAATATCAAACTTAAGTGTTTTTAGTAATGCTTTTCCGTAGCAATCAATTTGCAATATAGCAGATAAGACATGAACATTATCTATGTTTTGATGTTTGTGATTCTTGGCTATCTCATTAGACAAAGTAAATATTTCTCTAACTTTCTCTGTAAAGTTAATGTTGTTTATATCCATATAGGCAATGTATGGATGAATAATAAAAAAACAAGTCTAAGATAAATTAGTGGCTATGATGTCCATGATCATGATTGCTTGAGGCATTAGACTCTCTGAAGTCAACAACAGTAAACTTAAGCATAAACCTTCGCTCAAGACTGTCCTGTGCAATCATAAGTATTTGCTCACCCGCTTTTATGTCTCTTCTTGGTCCAATTAACATTAGATGTGTACTACCAGGTTTTAATTCAACACTTTCATTTGCGGGAACAATAATTTTCTTTGCCTGCTTCATTTTTGCTGTACCACCCTTATACTCCATGACATGCATCTCAACACTATCATAAACAGGACTAGTGAAACTATGAAATTCAACATCTTTATCTGAAGTATTTGAAAATTTGACATACCCAGCATTAACAGTAGCGTTAGGTGGTGCTAGTGGTATAGTTGCACCAATAATATCTATTTCACCTTGGGTGTCGCGACTTGGATCAATGCCGCTCATGAAAGCAAAACTTGTGATGCTAAAGGTCAAAAAAAGCATTGATGTTAAAAATTTCATGATGATGATTATTGCATAATAATACATGTATTTCACTTGAAATTTACTTTATATGAAATATATTTCTAGTGTATGAATAAAGATCTATTACAAATACTTGTATGCCCAGAATCAGGCGAAGAACTAGAGTACGATGAAAAGAAACAAGAATTAATTTGTAGCAAATCTGGATTAGCTTACCCGATCGAAAATGGCATTCCAATTATGTTAATAAGCAAAGCGAGAAAAATTAAATAGGAGATAACATGGCTAATGGCAAAGTAAATACAAAAGCTAAAGATATGAAAATAGAATGCACAGATAGCAGAAAAAAGCAGCTTTATGATCTTTTAGATAAGAGACTGATCTTGTATTTTTATCCAAAAGATTTAACACCTGGCTGTACAACAGAAAGTATAGAATTTAATGAGAACCTGTCCAAAATAAAAAAGCTAAATGCTAACGTGGTAGGTGTATCAAGAGATAAAATGACTCTACATGAAAAATTTATCGACAAGCATAGTTTTAAGTTCCCATTGATATCAGATATTGATGAGAAACTTTGTAAAAGTTTTGATGTTATAAAAGAGAAAAGTTTATATGGAAGAAAATATATGGGTGTTGATAGATCTACATTTATCATTGATCAGGATGGTAAAATATTGCATGCATGGAGGAATGTAAAAGTAAAAGGACATGTTAATGAAGTTATCGAAAAACTTAAGGAGTTGAAATAATGGAACTTGTAGCACTACTTTTATTTATAATGGTCTTACTTACATTAGTTAATGGATTAGTTTTCATGAGAAAACTAATTAAACTTCAGAGTGAAAATAATTTACTTTTGAAAAAACTAACAGAGTTAGAGGATAATAATGAAAAGAAAAGCAATGCACCCATGCCCCATACAGAATTAGAAAAATATAAAACACAATTTATGCAAAATCCATATCAGCCACCAAAATGAATGAAAAATCAATATTCAAGCAAATAATAGATAGAGAAATACCTGCTAGTATTATTTTTGAAGATGATAAATCTATAATTATCGAGGATATTAGCCCACAAGCGCCAATACACTATTTAGCTATACCTAAAAAAGAAATAAGAGGGATTTCTGATTTATCTGATTCTGATCAAGGAATTGTTGATCACCTGATGTACGTTATAAAAAATGAGATGTCCAAGAGAGAGATAAAAGACTACAGACTTGTTATTAATAATGGGAGTGAAGCAGGACAAACTGTCTTCCACTTACATATTCATATTCTAGCAAATAGAACGCTGGGGTGGCCGCCAGGATGATTATTTCTTCTTGAAGAAGGAGAAAAATTTATCAAGAGTGTCTTTGAAAGGGTTAACTCTAAGTTTCTCAGACTCCACGCTGATTTCATCTATACATTTCACTGATCTTGCAGCATAGGGACCATGTGCAGTTTCCTGATAGAGTGCTACCAAGTCAAAGCCTTCCTCAAGTGTGTGTCCAATTTCAAAATTTTCTTCTCTGGACTGAACTTGACCAGACATTAATGTGGGGATTAAAGCTAGGTATATAGGCTCACAACTATTATCTTTAGATCTTTTAACTATTTTTTCATCATGTATAACTTTTGAATCTAGCTCGATCATTGAGTAATCACATTCTTTAAAATAATCATCTAAATCCTCTGTGCTCTCCCCCAGTTTTACTCTAACGCATAATTTACTTTCTTGATTCAGCTTGCCTTTTATAGACTTAAAAAAATCTAATCCATTACTTTTATCAAATGTAACAATCTCTGGAACAACATCATTTGCAAAAGCAAGATAGCTATCCATGTCAGATCCATCAGTATCCAAGTATACTGATGTTGACAAGTTTCTTTTCTTTGATTGTTCTCTGAATGTGTCAATCCTCTGCCTAGCCAGATCCTCTCCGTCACTGTGAAGTACTCGTGCTATATCCACTCCGTCTGTCCACTGTCTTGCAATGCCGGCCATTAGCATTGTAATGAGCTCTTTTTCATTATCAGTAGAAG
>MDTA01101414.1_pt1 | contig 14220 bp, 20 predicted proteins | sample 811151 | NCBI WGS metagenome assembly MDTA01 (sample SAMN05326648, study PRJNA326480) | marine metagenome | isolation source: seawater | place: Indian Ocean: South | collected 2010 | reverse complement strand
GTTAACACTAATTCATTCCCTAAAGTCAAAAATTTATTATTTGCACCGTCTTGATCCATTATTGCTAATTTTTTTATTCTTTGAGTTTTAGGTCCCTCTTCTGCGACATATATTATCCTAGTATCAAAATAACCTTTTTCTCCAGTCAATCGCTCATAAACTTTATCAGAAATTATATGACCTACCCTTCGCCAATTATTCGGTACCGTTGTAAATGCTAATGCCATCATTTCTTTCCCAGCTAAAACATCCCATAATCTAAATTCTACTCTTAACTTATCCTCAACATTAGTTACTTTTCCAGTTATTAGTGCTTGAGCTTTAATTAAATTCCAATCCTCAAATCTAGGTTTTAAATTAGCTATATCAGGCGCTTGTAAAAAGGCGTCTTTATTAAGAGGATTGAATAATCCTGAGGTTTTTAAGTTATTTTCTACTATTGTTGAAATTTCAAATCCTATATTTTTTTTTTTTAAAATTTTTTCAAAGCTTTTTCTTGAATTTTCATCAATTGATAAAGCCGAGACAGCTATTGGTAAAGGATTTAAATTTCCTCTAGTAATATCAACTTCAATTAGACTAAAAGATTTTATTGGAAAAAATATTATTAATAATAATGATAAAAAAAACTTTTTTATGTTGTGCATTTAATTCATCCTTCTAACATTTCTCTCGCATCAAAATTTAATTGTAACTCTTTCCAGCGCTCATATCCAGTGCTTGGTACTCTTAATGGTTGGCATAATTTTACTGCTCTGAGAGCACTTTCGGCCAAAACTTTATAAAATCCTTGTCCGGGCTTGTTCATTCTAGCATGATCTAATATTTCTGATTTTATAACTGAGCCGTCTGGCTTTAACTCCAATTTTATTCTAACAAGCAAATTTTCATTATATGGTAATCCAAGTGGAATGCTCCAACATCCAAAAATTTGGGCCTTCAATGCGTCCTCCTCGCTTAAAGATAATCCGCTATTCTCAAAATTTTTAACTTGATCTTGAGTGATATCATTTGTTTTTTTGTTTGTTTTAGCACTTTCTTCTTTTGATTTATCTATTAAAGCCGCAATATTAGTAGGATCAAATAATTCATCTTTTTCAAACTCTGAAACTTGTTTTACTTCATTATCTATTTTTTCAGGGTTTTGCTTATCTTCTTTAACTTCTTCAACTTTTTTAACTTTATCTTCGGGTAGGGGAATGGCTTCGGGCTTTATCTTTTTAACCTTTTTTGGTGGTGCTTGTTCTGAAACTAGCTTTTTTTCTTTTTCTTTTACTTTTTCAATAATTTTTTTTGCTTTTGGGGCAAAAGGAATATTTGTTTTTTCAGTAATTTGAATTAATTCTATAGAAACTATTGGCGGAAGATCTATGGGTTTTTTTGCCAAAAAAGGTAGGCTCATAGCTGTTATTATAATTAAAATTAAATGTAAAACAGAGGAGATTAATATACTTCTACTCACTGTAAACTACCGTTCTTTATATGGCTCAGATATTAATGCTACTTTTGTAAAACCAGAACCAGATAATAATCCCATTATTTCAAGAACTCTCCCATAATTGATGGTTTTATCACCTCTTACATAAATTCTGGTATCTGTTCTATTTTTGGAAACAGCTAATACTTTAGCAATAATCTTATCGTATTCTACTTTTGACTCTTGAATAAATATCTCTCCTTTTGAATTTATTGTTAAAGTGAGAGGTTCTGACTCCTCAGGAAGAGAATCAGCTGAACTTTCGGGTAAATCAACTTGAACACCAACAGTTAATAAAGGAGCAGTTACCATAAAAATAATTAATAAAACAAGCATGACATCAACAAAAGGAGTAACATTTATTTCGCTCATTGGTTCTTTTGATGAACGATTTAATTTAAAAGCCATTTTAGATTATTGTTAAAAATCTTTTAGAAAAATTTTCTAACTTTTGTGAATATTTAATAGAATCATAATTGAATTTATTGTAAGCAACTACTGCAGGAATTGCTGCCAATAAGCCTAAAGCAGTCGCAAAAAGTGCTTCGGCAATACCAGGTGCAACAATTGCTAAACTAGTATTTCTTGAAATAGCAATAGATTGAAATGAATTCATAATCCCCCAAACTGTTCCAAATAAACCAATAAATGGAGCGGTAGAACCCACTGTCGCTAAAAAAGTAAAACCTTTACTAATTTTAGACATTTGCTTTTCTATTCCTGTCTCTAACATTGTAGTCATTCTAATATTCAAATCTGACTTTGATTTCCTTTTTAATAGGTTTTGCATAGCATCTTTAAAAACCAAGGCCATTGGATCTTCAATATTTGCAGGAAGATTATTATAAAATGACTCTGCAGATTTAGAATTCCAAAATTTTGTTTCAAATTCCTCTGAAGACTGATTTATTTTTTTAAATAATCTAAATTTCTCAATTATTACTGCCCATGAATAAATAGAGCATACTATCAAAAGAATGATCACAGATTTAACTATAATGTCTGCTCTAACAAATAAATTTATCAATGAAAAATCAGCACTAGACGCTAGTCCAACTGCTTGTGATGAAATATCAGCCTCCATAATGCCTTCTCACACTTAAATGTGTCATGATTTTGTCTTTTAAATGCAAGATTTAATCGTCAATTTTATAAGTTTCATAATAAAAACTCGCAATAAGGATGGCATCTGCTTTGTTGGAGTCCTTTTTTTTTGATAATTGTGATGAAAAATAAGGAAATATTTCAATAGCTCTTGTTCTACTGGCATCTTTTTGAGAGTTTAAAAGATTATAATATTTTTTCCATTTGGCAGGCCTAACAAAATACATCGGTAACTGCATAGCTGAAAATATACCTTTCAAAATTCCAAAAGATTGACCAAAGTTGAACATACTTGTAACTCCTTGTCCCGGCATTGCAGATACTTGCTCTAGTATTACTCTTATATTGTGTTTTTCAAATTTATTTATTCTTTTATAAATTTCGTTATATATTTGAGAAGCATTTAATTGTTTTTTATTTTTTTTTCCATCAGTCATTGTGGGCATTTCAATTACATCTATAATTTTTCCATTTTCGAAAAAACAGATTGAGCCAGTAATTCCAGGATCTATTCCAATAATTAACATAATTTACTTTGTAATTTGAGCGTTAGAATAAATATTTTGCACATCATCATCCTCCTCCAGTGTTTCAAAGAAATTTATCAAATCTTCATTTTTCTCTTTTGAAATTTGGATACTATTTATTGGTATCCATTCAATCTCTGTTGAATAAAAGTTTGTAATTTTTTTTTCTAATTCTTTTTTCACATTATAAATTTCATTTTTTGGACAATGAATTTCATGAAATTCACTATTTGGTTTAAACTCTTCTGCACCAGACTCAATAGCTAATTCAAATATTTCTTCATCTGAAATCTCGTTTTTATCTATTCTAATTACACCTATCTGATTAAAATTGTGCGAAGCTGAGCCTTGTGTTCCAAGGCTTCCTCCAGCTTTTTGAAAGATGGCTCTGATGTTGGATGCAGTTCTGTTTTTATTATCAGTTAAAGCCTCCACAATAACTGCTACTTTTTCAGGGCCAAAACCTTCATATCGTAAATTTTCAAAATTTAATTCTGTATTCACTGATGATTTATCAATAGCTCTCTCTATATTATCCTTTGGCATGTTTGCAGATCTTGCAGCTTGAATCGCAGATCTCAATCTAGGATTCATTGCAGGGTCTTTGTCTCCTAACTTTGCGGCAACAGTAATTTCTTTTGATAATTTAGAAAAAATTTTTGATCTCTGTTTATCGACCTTCCCTTTTTTATGTTTTATCCCAGCCCAATGTGAATGTCCTGCCATAAATTTATTAATTGTTTTTTAACTGACCACCAAAAATATAACTTGTTACATTATCGGCCAATCCGGTTTTTATATTACAATCAACTATAACACCACACAAAGTAGCTTCACCTTTTGCAGGATAATGTTTTACAGAATCTTTTTTAAAAAATCTATTTAAAGAATTATCAATATTCATTCCAATTACTGAATCATAATCTCCACACATACCTGCATCAGTTTGATAAGCAGTTCCATTTCTTAAAACTCTTGCATCATTAGTTGGAATATGAGTATGTGTTCCGATAACAAGTGAAGCTTTTCCATCAAAATAATGCCCTATTGCATTTTTTTCGCTTGTAATCTCCCCATGAAAGTCAACCACAAGAAAATCAAAATCTTCTTTTAATTTATACTCATTGATAAATTTTTTTGAAACCTCAAAAACATTATCACATTTTTTCATAAAAATATTACCCATTAAGTTTAGTACACCAATCTTAAAATTTTTTTTTGTTACATATATTTCAAATCCTTTGCCTGGAGCAGGCTCGATTAAATTTTTTGGCCTTAACAATCTTTTTTCCTCTTCTATAAATTGCATAATTTTCTTTTGGTCCCAGATATGATTACCTGTTGTGATTACGTCGACTCCATTCTTAAAAAAATTTTGACAAATTTCTTTTGTCAATCCTACTCCGGACACATCTGCATTTTCAGCATTCACAATTACAAAATCAATTTTATTTTTTTTTATTTGATCTAAAAGACTAGACTGTATTCCCAAACATCCTGAAATCCCTACTACATCTCCCAAAAATAAAATCCTCATTTATTTTTCTCTGTAATTATATAATCTAGTTTAATATCATGCTTGTGTACCTGTATTTTTTTTACTCTTTGAAAAGAATAAGCTAATCCAATAGTAAGTATTTTTTTTCTTTTTTTAAGTTTACTTATATACCGATCATAAAATCCGCCTCCATAACCTATTCTGTTTAGATCTTTATCAAAAGCTACCATTGGAACGAATAGAGTGTCAGGATATACGACTTTATTATCAAAGGGTTCTGGTATGCCATATTTGTTTATTAAAAGTGGGTCTTTATTAGACCATTTGAAAAAATCCATTTGAAAATTATTTTTTATTTTGGGTAATGAGATTAAATAATTTTTTTTTTCTAATCTTTTTAAAATCTCCATATCATTAAATTCAAAATTATACGGATAATAACCACCTATTACTTTATTGTTTATTTTTTCTTTTTTTAAAATATTTTCTACCAAATTAAAACTAATTGAAAAATTTTTTGAATAATTTTTTTTTCTAATTTTAAGTAATCTTTTTCTTAATTCATATTTTTTCACAGTTTTAAGATAAATTTTCTAAGTTTGCTTTTTCAACAAAACTTGAAATTTCTTCAGCAGCCTCGTCAATTAATTTTTCGTAATTTTTTTTATTCATTTCAATTTCATTTTTTAAATTATGATAATTTATATTTAATTGATTAATTTCTTGTTCTTTTTTATCTCTATACTCATATATCAAAGATTTTAATTCTTTAAATTTTTTTGAAAGATCTTTTAGTTCATCTTTTTTTTGATCTACCATTTTTTTAGTTTCATAATATTCATCCATTACCTTCACGGCAGTAATTAACAAAAGCTTATTTTCCCCTAAATTTCCTAAATCATTTTTTAAATTGTTAAACTTTTTATTTATTTGAATCAACAATTCCTCAAGATGTTCTTCCTGACCATCTTCGCAAGATAATAAGAACTCTTTACCGTTAAATTTTATATTTACATTTGCCATTTGTCGATCTCATCTAGTAAAGTATCTGTTTCTTGATTTAATTCATCTATTTTTTCAGTAAATTCTGTTTGTTTCTTTTGATCAATTTTTTCTTTATTTTGAAGATCGTTTAACTTATCGCTTAAACTGTTATAATCATCCTTTAAACTTTTATATTTTTCCTCTAATTCTAATTTTTCAATTTCTAATTGATTTTTTTGGGTGCTTAAATTTTCAAGATCTTTTTTTATATCGGGTTTTTTCAGATTTAAACTTTTTAATTTTGTTAACGCTAAATTTAATTTTTTTTCTTTTTCGGTCACAGAATTCATATATATATAAATATATTAAATAGAATCTTCTTAGTCTAGACAGGATAATTTTTGAATAAACAATATAGAGAATTGGCTAATTGTATAAGATTTTTATCAATCGATGCTGTTCAAAAAGCTAATTCTGGACATCCAGGAATGCCAATGGGAATTGCTGATGTTACAACAGTTTTGTTTAAAGATTTTCTAAATTTTAATCCAAAAAATCCTAGTTGGATTAATAGAGACAGATTTGTTCTATCAGCAGGTCATGGTTCTATGCTTCTATATTCAATCTTGTATTTAACTGGTTATAAAAGTGTATCGCTCAATGATATAAAAAATTTTAGACAGCTTAACTCTATTTGTGCAGGACATCCGGAATATCATCCTAACACGGGGATAGAGACTACGACAGGACCTTTAGGACAAGGAATATCTAATGCAGTGGGTTTTGCTATTTCAGAGGAAATTTTGAAAAAAAAAGTTGGAAAAAAAATCATTAATCATAAAACTTATGTTTTGGCTGGTGATGGATGTTTAATGGAAGGAATAAGCCATGAAGCCTTAAGCCTTGCAGGACATTTAAAACTAAAAAATCTCATTTTACTATTTGACAATAATTCTATTTCAATTGATGGCCCGACTAGCTTGGCAGTTTCAGATAATCATGAAATGAGGTTCAAAAGTTATGGTTGGGATTATATTAAAATTAATGGTCATGATTACAAAGATATTTCTAAAGCTTTAAGAAAAGCTCAAAAATCAAAAAAACCTATAGCAATTTCTTGCAAAACAACAATTGGGTATGGATCTCCGAATAAAGGCGGCAAAGCTTCGTCACATGGTAGTCCACTAGGGGATGAAGAAATAAGATTGGTCAGAAAGAAGTTGGACTGGAAATATGGTTCTTTTGAAATTCCAAAAAATTTATTTAATATTTGGAGATCAGTTGGAAAGAGTGCCTCACTAAGAGCAGAAAAGCATGAAAGATCTTTATAAAGTAAATTTAAAAAAAATTTTCTTTCAGAGTATAATGTTGCAAAAAATAAAGTTAACACTGCTTTAAAAAATGTAAAATCAGACTATTTAAAAAATCCAAAACCAATGGCGACAAGAAAATCCTCTGAAAAATTTTTAGAGATTGTATCAAAACTTCCTTATTTAATTGGAGGATCAGCTGATTTAGCTGGATCAAATAATACAAAAACTAAAAATCATAAAATTATCAAACATAATGATTTTTCAGGAAATTATATACATTATGGAGTGAGGGAGCATGCTATGTGTGGTATTATGAATGGCATCTCACTTCATAGTGGTCTAACTCCATATGGTGGGACTTTTTTAATATTTAGTGACTACTGTAAGCCTTCAATTAGACTTGCTGCAATGATGAAACAAAAAGTTATTTATGTATTTACCCACGACTCGATAGGACTTGGTGAAGACGGTCCAACCCATCAACCTATTGAACAATTAACAAGTTTAAGATCAATTCCAAATTTAAATATTTTTAGACCCTCAGATCTAATTGAAACTTTTGAATGTTGGCAATTAGCACTTGAAAGCAAAGATACACCTAGTGTTTTAGCTTTAACTAGACAAGGAAATGATCCTGTAAGAATTAAAAGTACTTCAAAGAATCAATCATCTTTTGGTGGGTATGAGATTTTAAGAACTGGAGAAAAAATTAAAGTTACAATTATTGCGACTGGATCAGAAACTAGTTTAGCAAGCACAGTTGGTCATAAATTAGCCACAGATGGTATTTATTCCAAAATAATATCGATGCCATGTCACGAAATATTTGATCAACAAAGTGAAGGCTACAAAAGTAAAATTTTATCTGAGACAAACCTTGTGGTGTCTATTGAAGCCTCTGAAACAGATTACTGGAAAAAATATACAGGTAAAAATGGATTAAATTTTGGGATTAATGACTTTGGAAAAAGCGCCCCCTATAAAAAAATTTATGAGCACTTTAAATTAGACGCAGAAAGTATAGCAAAAAAAATTAAAGAAAAAATATGAAAATAAAAGTTGGAATAAATGGGATGGGTAGAATAGGAAGAATGATAGTTAGATCAATTGTTGAAGGAAATATAAAGAACATAGAAATTAAACATATAAACAACAGAACAAGCTCTGAAGCTTGCTCAAAGCTTCTAAAATATGACTCTATACATGGAAAATTTAATACAGAAATTGATTATGATGAAAAGCATTTAATAGTTAACCGAAAAAAAATCACTTTTAGCCAAGAGACAAATTTAAATAATATTAATTGGAAAAAATACGATGTTGATTATGTCTTTGAATGCACTGGTAAATTCAATTCTAAAGAAAAATTAATACCTCATCTAAACAATGGAGCAAAAAAAGTTATAGTTTCAGCTCCATGTAAAAATGCTGACAAAACAATAGTATTCGGTGTAAATGAGTCTGAATTAAAAAACGAACACAACATTATCTCTGCAGCATCATGTACTACAAATTGTCTAGCACCTGTGGTTCATATTCTAAATGAAAATTTTGAAATTGAAAAAGGTTTTATGACAACAATTCATGCTTTTACTACTGATCAAAGAATTTTAGATAATTCTCATAAAGATCCAAGACGAGCTAGATCTGCAAGTCAATCTATAGTGCCAACTTCAACTGGTGCATCAAAAGCCATAGGTGAAATTATTCCTTCACTCAAGGGTAGATTAGAAGGTATAGCTATGAGAGTACCTACTCCAAACGTCTCCTTGATTGAACTCATATTTTGTACAAAAAAAGATTTAAGTATTGATAAAATCAATTCGGCATTTATGAGTTTTAGTAAAAAAAATAAAGTTTTAGAAGTAACTCATGAAAAACTCGTGTCTGTGGATTTTAACCACAATCCTGCTTCATCAATTATTGATGCAAATTTAACTAATGTGATTGGTAAAAATATGGGTAAAATTTCTGCTTGGTATGATAATGAGTGGGGGTTTTCAAATAGAATGTGTGACATTGCAGAATATCTTCACGAAATTTCTTAATGAAAAATATCAGAAACCAAGAGAATCTTAGTCAAAAAAAAGTCTTATTGAGGTTAGACTTAAACGTTCCATTAAAAAATGGTGTAATCACAGACCAAACAAGAATTGATAAAATATTACCAATAATAAAATTTTTAATAAAAAAAAAATCCAAGATTATAATAATTTCACATGTTGGAAGACCTAAAGGTAAGATTAATAAAGAATTTTCTCTTAAACCAGTATGTGAAAATTTAGAAAAAAAAATTGATCAAAAAATAAAATTCTTAGAAAAAGATATTCTAAAATTAAAAAAAGAAGATTTATTTATAGATAACAAGAATCAGATAATTTTTCTAGAAAACATAAGATTTTATGAGCAAGAAGAAAAAAATGAATTAAAATTTTCAAAACATTTAGCAGGACTTGCAGATTTATTTGTTAACGATGCCTTTTCTTGTTCGCATAGAGCTCATGCTTCAGTATGTAGAATCACTGAGTTTTTACCCTCATTTGCTGGTTTACAATTGGAAACTGAAATAAATGCACTAAAAAAAATTACTACAGAAATTAAAAAACCAATCTCTTGTATTATTGGAGGATCAAAAATTTCAACAAAAATCGGTATAATTAAAAATTTAATTCCTAAATTTGATAATATCATCATTGTTGGGGCTATGGCGAATAATATTCTTAATTATAAAGGTTTTTCTATAGGAAAATCTATTCACGAAAAAAATTGTCATTTTATTGTTGAGGATATTTTTAAAACTTCAGAAAACTACTTATGTTCAATAATTTATCCTGATGATGTTGTAGTTGGAAAAAATTTAAATGGTAATTCTAAAATCAAAATGATTGATGATATATCAGATGATGATCTAATTTTAGATATAGGACCAAAAACTATTACTAAAATTAAAAACATTATTGAAAATAGTGAAACCATTCTATGGAATGGACCAGCAGGTTATTTTGAAAATCCGAATTTTGCCAATGGTAGTCATGAAATTGCAAAAACGATTGTAAAAAAAAATAATGATAAATCAATTTATTCCGTTATAGGAGGTGGCGATACCATAGCTGTGTTGAATCAATTAAATGTGCTCAATAGTTTTAATTTTGTTTCAACCGCTGGTGGAGCATTTTTAGAATATCTTGAAGGAAAAGAACTTCCTGGTATAAAGGCTTTAAACTGATATGTCTGAACTAAACAACATAGCATTGAAAATTTTAGAAAATGGTAAAGGAATTCTTGCTGCAGATGAAAGCACAGGAACAATGGCCAAAAGATTAGAAAGTGTTAATGTTCCTTCTACAGCCGAAAATCGATTATTGTTTAGAGAAACACTTTTTAGTTCCTCAAGTATGACCGAGTGTATAGGAGGTGTGATTTTATATGACGAAACAATAAAACAAACATCCTCAAAAAAAAATAAAATTCCAGAATTAATTTCAAATATGGGATCTATTCCAGGAATAAAAGTTGATACTGGTGCTAAAGTTCTTGCTGGTTCACCAGATGAAAAAATTACTGAAGGGCTTGATGGTCTAAGAGAAAGACTTAAAGAATATTACAATCTTGGAGCAAAATTTACTAAATGGAGAGGAGTATATAATATATCAAAAGATTATCCAAGTAAGCTATCAATTAAATCCAATGCACATGCTTTAGCTAGATATTCAGCTTTGGTTCAGGAATGTAAAATGGTTCCAATTGTTGAACCAGAGGTATTAATGGATGGAAATCATTCAGCAAAAGATTGTTATGAAAAAACAAGTGAAGTTCTAAAAAAATGTTTTGAAGAGCTGATTTTACATAAAATCGATCTTAAAGGAATAATATTGAAACCTAACATGATTTTGCCAGGAAATAATTCTGAGGATAAAATTTCCAATGAAGAGGTAGCAAAATTAACTCTTGAATGTCTTAAAAATTCAATTCCATCAGAAGTGCCTGGCATTACATTTTTATCTGGTGGACAATCTGAGTTAGAAGCTACTGAAAATCTCAATCTTATTAACAAATTTAACACTACTAACTTTATAATGAGTTATTCTTACGGGAGGGCATTGCAACAAAGTGCTCTTAAATTTTGGTCGAAAAATATACAAGATATTGAAGGTACCCAAAAAGTATTTAATCACAGAGCAAAAATGAACACACTTGCTGCTAAAGGAGAATGGTCAAAAGAAATTGAGATTAAATAAAAAAAAATTTATTTACCTAATTTCCCCTAATAAGATAAATAATTTTTTTTATAGTGATTTAATTAGTGTTTTAAAATTAAAAAAAGTAAGTTTTTTTCAATTAAGACTTAAAAATGTTTCGTTTCAAAAGAAAATCCAAATTGGGAAAAAAATTAAAAAAATCTGCAAAAGATATAAAACTAGATTTATAATAAATGATGATGTGCTTCTTGCTAAAAAAATAAATTCTGATGGTTGTCATTTAGGTCAAAAAGATATGAAAATATCAGAAGCACGAAAAATAATTAAAAAAAAAATTATTGGAATTACATGTCACAACTCTGTAAAACTTGCAAAACAAGCAATTAAAAATAAGGCTGACTATTTAGCTTTAGGAGCATTTAATATCTCAAAAACAAAAAGAGTTAGATATAAAGCGAATTTAAACTTAATTAAAAAGATAAAAAAGATCACAAAAACTCCAATTGTTGCAATAGGGGGTATTAATTCAGATAATTATAAAAAACTACTATTGAATAAAGCCAACTTTTTGGCTATCTCAGGCTACATTTGGAATAATAAAAAACTTAAACCAAAAGACGCAATTAAAAAATTAAAATGAAGATTAGTGCTGGTGAAATTAGGGTGGGTATGCTTTTAGAATATAAAAATGATCTATGGCAAGTTCTTAAAACTCAACACGTCAAACCAGGAAAAGGAGGCGCTTTCGCACAAGTAGAAATGAAAAGTGTAAATAAAAATACAAAATTAAATGAAAGGTTTAGATCAAATGAATCAGTTGAAAAAGCATCATTAGAAGAAACTAATTATAATTTTTTATATGAGGATGAAAATAATTATTTTTTTATGGAACCAAAAACTTTTAATCAAATTGAAATTAAAAAAGAAATTATTGGAGAAAAAGGTAAATTACTAACTGAAAATTTAGAGGTTTTAGTCAGTTTTTATAATGAGTCACCCATTTCAATAGATTTACCAAAACAAGTTACATGTAGAATAGAAACAACTGATGCTGCTCTAAAAGGTCAAACAGTTTCCTCTTCTTATAAACCAGCGGTTTTAAATAATGGTTTAAACATTCAAGTACCTCCATTTATTGAGGCTGGAGATGAGGTTGTAGTTGATACTAGAAACCTTGAATATGTAAAAAAAGTATAATTTTATGAATTCTATTTCCGCAAATTTAAACATAATGATCAAAGCTTGTGAGAAAGCTTCAAAAGTATTAATTAGAGATTTTGGAGAAATAGAAAAATTACAAGTATCAAAAAAAGGTCCATCAGATTTTGTTACTAATTCAGATTTGAGAACTGAAAAGATAATTATTGAAGAGCTTAAAAAAGCAAAACCAAATTATTCAATTCTTAGCGAGGAAAATGGTATTGAAAACAATAGAGATAAAAAAAATACTTGGATAATTGATCCGATTGATGGGACAGTAAACTTTTTACATGGAATACCACATTTTGCAATATCTATAGCTCTTAAATCGAACCATGAAATTGTATCTGGATTAATTTTTGATCCAATTAAGAATGAGATGTTTTATGCTGAAAAAAACAATGGAGCTTTTTTTAATAATCAAAGAATAAGAGTCTCTAAAAAAAATGATATAAGCAATTGTCTTTTTGTAACTGGTGGAAAAATTAAAAATGAGCCTAAACTTCCATACAGAAAATCTGGCTGTGCTGCATTAGACTTGGCTTATGTTGCATCAGGAAGATATGATGGATATTTTCAAAATAATTTAAATCTATGGGATATCGCTGCTGGAATTGTTCTTGTGAAAGAGGCAGGTGGAGTGCTTAATGAAATAGATCTATCAATTAATAAAAACGTAAAAATAATTGCCTCAACTCCTGATATTAACTCAAAATTACTTGAAAAACTCGATAACTTTTAATTGTTTTAAAAATTTCTTTTGTTATAAGTCTCGTCATGAAAAAAAATATTCACCCTAACTATCACTCAATAAAAGTTGAAATGACTGATGGCTCTCAATTTGAGACAAAATCAACTTGGGGAAAAGAAGGTGAGGTTCTTAAATTAGAGATAGACCCTAAATCTCATTCAGCATGGACTGGTGGGAAACAAAAACTTATGGATAAGGGCAGAATAAGTAAGTTTAATAAAAAATTTCAAAATTTCAAATCTAATAAAAAAGAATAGATGTCTAATGCACCATTAATGCCAATGGCAACAGCTGTATGGTTAGTAGAAAATACAACATTAACTTTTAAGCAAATCGCAGATTTTTGCAAACTGCATGAAGTTGAAGTTCAAGGAATCGCTGATGGAGAAGTTGCAAAAGGTATAAAAGCTTATAATCCAATCATCTCTGGACAGTTGTCTAGGGAAGAAATAAATTTATCGTCAAAAGACTCAAGCAGACCATTGCAAATTAAAAGTGCAGATATTGAAATTTCCAATACTGAAAAAAAAATTAAAAAATATGTCCCACTTTCAAAAAGGCAAGATAAACCGGACTCTGCTCTTTGGTTAATTAAACAACATAATATTTTAAAAGACTCACAAATAGCAAAACTTGTTGGAATAACTAAAAATTCAGTCACTTCTATAAGAAATAAAAGCTATTGGAATTATAATAATTTAAATCCAAAAGACCCTGTAGCATTAAATTTATTCACTCAAAAAGATTTGATTGAAGCTATTGAGAAAGCAGAAAGAAGAATTAAAAGAGAGAAAAAAGAAAAAGAAAAACAACAAAAAACTCTTCAAGTAAGCAATTAATGATGAAAATGAATAGACATAAAAAAATAAAAATGTTATTTAAACATTTTTTTTGGAGGTAGTTATTAAAATAGAAGTTAAAGACAATAATGTTGAGCAGGCTCTTAGAGTTTTAAAAAGAAAACTTCAAAGAGATGGTTTTTTTAAAGTTATTAAATTAAAAAATACTTACGAAAAACCCTCAGAAAAGAAAAAGAGAATTCTTCAAGAGAATATTAAGAGAGTTAAAAAATTAAATAAACTTAAAAATAGAATTTAAGTACATCGCGGGGTGGAGCAGTCTGGTAGCTCGTCAGGCTCATAACCTGAAGGTCGGCGGTTCAAATCC